>Ga0070725_10001100_pt1 | contig 15753 bp, 13 predicted proteins | sample tdDd002_FD_69781 | JGI IMG/M metagenome (GOLD analysis project Ga0070725, IMG submission 69781) | Marine sediment microbial communities from the Atlantic coast under amendment with organic carbon and nitrate - tdDd00.2 | ecosystem: Environmental > Aquatic > Marine > Coastal > Sediment | place... | reverse complement strand
GTCGGGTGTTTATCTATCACGGCGGCTTTGTGGCTTTTGTGGATGACGAGCAAACCTTTATTACCCGAGTGGACTGAAAATTATTCAGTAAGTTGAAATCGGCGAATTGGCATCCCTAGCAAGGAATGGGGCAAAAGCACGTTGGCAACCTAATCCCGGATTGCATAAAAATTCACTCCGTGTCAGCCGATGAAAAACACTAGTTTTGCACGGTACTGGAAGCATCAATCCGTAGGTATGGAAGATCAAGTGATCCCTACTCTTTGGGGAAAAGTAAATAAAACCACTATGTTCATCGCCCACAACTTTTGGCCACGGGCGTCACTCTAAATCGCTAAAAACCAGGAAATACATATACTTGAGTCAACAGTTATAAAGTCAGTCTATTGATATATGGTGTACAACCGCTTGCTCGAACTGATCGACAATAGTCAATTTGAGCTGTTGATACGGCAGATCTCCCTCTGCTTTGACGTCAAGTTGGATCTCTTTCTCTGCATCATAAAAGACCTTGATTTTCAGGCTTGCCTGCTTACCTTGCAGCCAGTTATGAGTAACACCGTCATCATGGTATAAAAGGTATTCAGCACTGCTGTGCAAATAGACAAGACACTCCAATGAGCTGAGATCTTGCGCTTCAACATGATGGGCAGAATCAACCAAAGGCAATACTGAATCCGGACGAAGAAAGACTGCCATATCGGCCAGTTCCAGAGGCAGATGATGATGGCCTTGCGACATGATCTTTAGGTCAAATTCGTCATGCTGCCTAACCTTCCACAGCAACATGTTTTCCGGCAGATAAACATAGCGGCCGGAGGCATTTGATTCGAGCACCGGTGCGCACATTAAAGAACGTCCGACCAGCAGCTGATCTTCGACATTTTGCGCAGCCGGATCAGCGTATTCCAGCGGCAACGGCCAAAACAGGCTCTCGTTATTTTGAGCTGCCAGCATAAACTCCGAGTAGAGGTAAGGGATCAACCGGTATCGCAGCTTAATATGCTGCCGCATGATATTCAGCGCACGCTCATCAAAGGCATAAGGCTCCTGGTTCCGTGTCCCCATGCAGGCATGGTTACGCAACAAGGGGGTAAAGACCGCAAATTGTATCCAGCGACACAGGAGTTCACTCGTTGCATTACCGGCAAACCCTCCAACGTCAGCCCCAGAATAGAGATAGCCGCACATGTTTACCCCCGGCATCATGGTGACATTGAGCTTTAAGTGTTCCCACCAGCTATGGTTGTCCCCCAGCCAGATCCCTCCGTAGCGATGGCCGCCGACGGCAGAAGCACGAGAAAACATTAAAAAGCGCTTATCCCGGTCAAGCTGCTTAAATCCTTCGGCCGCGGCCTGGGTCATTTTCTGACCATACAGGTTATGAACCTGCTCATGATTGATACGGCTGCCATCTTCCAATTGGTGCCAGATCGCCTGATAGTCTTCACGACGATTCGAGAGATTATCAAACGCCCCTTTGAGTGCAAAAAATTCATGCACACCGATGTTTCTGTCTTTGCATTGTTCGGCATGTGCAATGGCCTGTTCCAGTCCTTGCGGGGAATAAAACAGCGCTGGCTCATTCATATCATTCCAGAAACCGTCAATACCCTGATCGGTAAGAAACTGATATTGCTTTCCCCACCACTGGCGTACTTCCGGCTGGAAAAAATCCGGAAAAGCGCATAACCCCGGCCACACTGCCGCCTGAAACTCTTCACCGGTTTCCGTTTTGCAGAAATAACCCTTCTCGCATCCCTCCTGGTAAACACTGTAGCTCTCTGCCACCTTTACCCCGGCATCGATGATCGGAATCAGCCGAATACCTTGCAGCCTAAGTTCAGCCACCCAGTTGGAAAAATCCGGAAAGCGATGCTGATCCAGAGTGAAGTCTTTAAACTCCTCCATATAATCAATATCGAGGTAAACCGAGTCACAGGGAATATCAAGATGGCGAAATTTTTCCACCACCTCATCAACGGCATTGTTGTCATGGTATGACCACCGACACTGCTGGTAACCAAACGCCCAGCGCGGAGGAATATAAGGCTGACCGATTAAGCTGCGAAAATCACGCACCTGCTGCCTAGCACTCGCTGCAGTAAATTCAAAGATCCGCACATTATGCGTTAGTATATGAACAGAGAGCTGATGAGTATCGAAAAAGCCGAGATCCAGTGTCATTTCGCCGGGGTAATCAATAAACAGGGCAAAATTGTTTTCACCTTTTATCATCAAAAAAGGATGGGCCCCATACAGAGATGCTTTATCCGGCAAGTGGCGAAATTCATCGCTGCACCAGGTTTTAAACAGCTGGCCACGTTTATTCAGTTTGCCCATATTTTGGCCCAGCCCATAAATAGCATCACCTTCTGCCAGTGCATAACGAATATGGATACCATCATCAGCTTCGGTAATGGAAACATACTGACAGGGGGCAGACGAGCCTGCCTCTTGTTGAATACCTAAACCTGATCCTTTCTCTTGCACAAACTGAGGCTCAGCAATCACCGCTCCAGTAGAAAAAGGCTGTCCAAACACAAAGGCTGTAACCGATGCACTAAAACGTTGAATTGAGAATGTCATTTGAACCTCACTGCACTATTCATATAACAGAAGGCAGCCAATATACTGCAAGGAAAAAAGGCTTAAAAGGATGTAATTTCAATAGATTATTTATGCCGACGACATCACTTTATGTGCAGTTTGAAACGTATTCAGATCACAGAGTGCAATAATTAATCTGGTTTAAAATGGCCTGTTACACCTGGCTCTCGCTTGATCTGTCCTACGCCCGAGACAACATCATCTTCATTTGTGATATCCATTTTTAGCGGATACAACCCATTGCTTTTATAAAATAGCTAGAGATAAACAAAGAGACGTGCTTTATTTAGTCTTCCACTCTCCTAACCAGAATCCCTCTGATGTATTTTCTTTTGACTATCGACGTTGTCCACGCTGTAAAAAGGTTATTGCTTGGATGGAGGATCGACATCTCACTTATTGTCGCATCCTGATTTTTCCGTAGAAGTACGAGTCAGCAACCAAAAGGTTCTCAGCTACACTTCTTCTTGTGGAACAAATTCGATTTGAATCCATCTATTACCACAGACACAAATGACTAAGCCCTTATCGTTCGTTAGGAGTTCATCAGCTTGCTCACAACATTCACTGGGGGGATCCTGAAAAAGCCTTTGAGAAATTAAATCACACGAGGCTTAAACACAACAGCCCGGCTGGAAAGCCCTTCACTTAGCGATACCAGACACTTACCTTTATCATGCACTGCCGCTGGTTCACCTGTCCAGTAGTCAACCCATTGTCCATCCACTGAGCTTGTCAGTATCACCTCACGTGCCGCATCACCGTGGAAGTTAAACACAATATGCACCGTTTCTTTAAGTTTGGCTCCAGTGTGGATCCCTGCATTCATATCAAGATCAATGGTGGCGTGTCGGTAAGACAAGTTCTCGAACACGGCCGCCGCTTGTTGGCGATGCTGACGGGCGATCAATCTTGTCAAACTATGACGGGCAAAGTCGTCTAAGTGATACAGCGGATCCCCCGACAATAACAAACCACCACATGCCAGCAAGACATCACGATGGAACTGGTAATTGTCAGCACTGGTACCCTGCCCTTCAATGGAAATGAATGTGGCGCAATCTGGGTCAATCTGCCAAAGACGTTGATGCTGCCAACTACGAAGAAACGTTTCCTTGGCGATTTGAGAAAAACGATGAGGTTGACGTTCGACATCATCAGACACGCGCATCGCATCAACTAACCCTAACGACGGCCACATCGGCGCATTACAGCCTAATAGCCACGCCTCGCCCGCGCCATCAGAAATCGCTTCCATGCCTAATCGATAGGCTTGTACCCCCGTCATCGCCACTTGATGACGTACCCCTTTCAATGTACCCCAGTAATTCGCATCCAGCTTGAACAGTTCGACACCCCATTCTTCTCGCATGGTGCGCACAACATGTGTCAGGTGTGCACACACATCTGGGTGACTGGTATCCAATATGTACCACGGGGTACAGCGCCAGCCGCCGTAAGTAATGTCTTCCGCTTTTAATAAGTCGCCCTGTGCCGTCTTAACAAACCATTCAGGGTGTTCTTTAAAGAGTTGAGACTCAGGCTGCGCAATGAAAGGGGCCATCCAAATAGCAGGCTTCTTCCCTTTGCCTTTGATGTCCTGAATCAGCGATTTAATACCGCCAACAAAACGATCAGACGGCGTTAACCAGTCTCCCATGAAGGCTTGATAACCATCATCGAGCAAGACCCATTCAAGATCCTCTAACGCCCCCTGCATCTCATCGACATTCTGCTGGATATTCGCGGCTGAAACCCCCGCATAATAGGCATACCATGAACACCAACCAATCGGTGCGGGCTGTGATACACCGGCGCGTTGCGGATGGTTCTTGATCAATAACGCACTGAATTGTTGATACAGCGCATTAATGTCGCTCCCCGTTAACACCACGAGACGTTCCAGTGCGCCTCCTTCACAGTGGCACTGCTGCAAAATATCGGTATGTTCTCCATCGATAAACGCGGTCATAGTGCCATTGAGGAATTCAAAATAACCGGCAAAACGATGACAGGATGTGAAACCCAACAACGTAAACGTATCCGCATTGCCTATAACCACATAATTGTAATAACGCTTAGGGGCATCAAGCGCATAGATACGATAACTCGCATTATTATCAGGGCATCGTCCAATATCGATGGGATGTTTGAACGTCCCTGCGGTTTGCGCCAACATCTGAAACCCATCACCGATAACTTGTGCATTGCTATCAAGCGATAACGGTATTTGTAATAAAGGAAGCTGCGCACTCACCGGTGTGAAAGGCGCTAATGATGAAAAATCTACCGAGAGCTCATTTTCCGTCAGTGAATATTGAAGCGCGGAAGATAACGGCATCGCGGGGATACCACAGGGAAAAACGACAGGCTGCATAGTATTCGCATCTTATTCACAATCAAGAACCGCAGAGTAAATCACTATTGGCTCTACAAACCGTGCAGTACACCACGATTTGTTGCACACGGTGTTTTTCAAGGTAGTTGTCGCCTAATCGTGTTTAAGCAGCTTGTTCCAACTGCTCGCTAATTTCTGGTTTCTCAGGGTTAAGCATTACCGGCCCGGCAGGTTCGCATTTCCTTATTTTTCCAGACCAACGCTCTGGGTTTCTTACCTTCGCTCGTTCGAAGACTGTCTTTCTATTTGCCAGAATTTCATTATCTTCGTTACGATGATATTGCCCTGGAGTCACGAAGCCTATTCGACTGTGACGGTGTTCTTCGTTGTACCACTCGACGAAGTTCTTAACCCAACTTCTGGCATCATCCAGATTATTGAAGCCGGATGAAGGCCACTGTGGCCTGTACTTCAACGTCCTGAACAAAGATTCCGAGAACGGATTATCATTACTGACTCGTGGCCGGCTATGGGATGGTGTTACACCCATAACAATCGTAACCACAAATGGTAATTTGAACTGAAAATGCCACGCGTTAACTTTCCCTCTTGGAGTATTTACATAATCAATACAAATACACCCGGTAAAGGTAATACTTGTAGTGCTTTCTACAGTCATTATTCACTTCCGAGTTCTAATGCACATCATTTACAAATACCATCGGATAGAGAACTAAACCACTTGAGTCTTTAAGTACATTTAATTGCTCAACCACAGTACCTGATGAAAAATGAAGCTGTGGGTTACAAAGGACACAATGAAGAATCCGGTCACCGTTTAAGCCAACAAAACCTTGAGCGTAAGGCAAAAGTACATATGTTGAACCTGATGCCTGTGGCCATACGAAACAGCCATCATCTCTTTTAATCATTTCGTCCAGATTGTCAGCTCCCGATGACATACGACACCGGTCTTGAAAACCATCATTTCCGCGCCACGATACAAAAAGCCGATATGATGCCTCCCTCTTTTGAGTGAGCCGTATGATAATCCAGGCATCAGGCTTATGAATCCTCGACTCAGGTTCTGGTGTAACTGAATACAATGAAAACTGTCCATTAAATGTTACTCAATTTGGTCACGATTTCTTATGCCGCACCTATGTTGCTTGTGACGGGTTACCAGGTCTTTATCACGCGTTAATTGAATCAGCGATTCGCTGCAATAAAAATGGAAAAAAGATAACACAATCTGATATTGCAAACGCAATGGATCTCGAATTCCAACCATCTGAGAGCCTTAGCTTCAATCCTTACTCTGTATCATTACCAAGAGTTACTGCATGGCTCGAACAGATGGCATAACAATGAATAACTATAAATTACCTTTTTCACTCACTCCTGCCGAAGGAGAATCTGTACAAGGATACCTCGCTAGACTAGCCATAGAGAACTGTTGCGCTGATACTAAGGACTTAGAATTCCAGGTGGAACTAGCTCCAACTTTCAACGCACCGGCTCCTGGAAGTCAGCTGTTAAATGTTTTGAATTACTTAAAGAATCGGACATACAGCATGCAATAGACCACTTTCGCCAACAAGGTGAGCAATATAAATTTACGCCACAAATCAGAAACATGGCACGTTGTTGCCCTCTTTGTCTTGAACAAAAACCGATTCAAAAATTTGAATGGTTAATTACCGTCAAAACGCACTGCCAGGTACATGGAATTCCACTGATTGATACCTGTACGTGCTGCGATGCTCCATTAAACTTTGATGCTATAGAACGGGGACAATGTAACTACTGTGCTTCTGGCATTCTTGACGGCAGCGTAAAAGAATCAACCTTACCTCAGTACCTTGATGGAATAATTGCTCTTAGAGGCCGGGAGCTACAGCAAGCATCCAAACAGCTACTTGATTGCGCAGGACGGTTACTACGACCTTTTGATATCTTGCCAGGTAAAAGTGAAACCCTTGAGCAAATCAATAATTCACTGCTAATCCAGATATTTACTGCGGCTTATGAGCTTATTCATTCTCCAGCTGCAAGAGAGTATTATGCAGAGGAAGTTGAACAACACCGAAACCAGGCAGTAACCTTGGGCCCGCATGTTGCTCGCTACCCTGCATATGAATTCGAGTATCCTGACATTGAGCATGAAAACTACCCAAGGGTATCTACATCGTACCTTCAGTGGAAATCAGAGGCTGCAATTCCTAACAAAGTTAAGGCAGTATTGAAGGCGAAAGACCAATCATTTGATGACGATGTTACGAAATACATCGCTGATCTCTGGGCCGCCAATAAGATCTTAGGAACTAGCTGTGCCGAACTTGCTTCTTTTGTTGAAGAAGGACTTATTGAACCGATCAAACGTTCGAAAAAAATCCAGGGTATACTCGTTGATATTAGAGATTTCGCTGAGCTCGTTGAACAACAACCAGTTGTACCAACAAATACAGCATCAGTCAGCCTTGATAAATTAAGGCAATCAGAGTTTTTTGAACGCTACAGTGTTTCCCTGGGCGAACTAGTTGCGTCACCATCTATCCAAAACTACATCTCAGACAAAGGAAATGGGTTAGCTTCACTTTGCTGGAACAAAAATGAGTTGCTCCCTTGGGCTATCAACACATTCAAGAGTAAGGATATCCAAGTATCCCCAAAAACAGTTAAGTTGATACTTGGTGTGACCCAAACTGAACTAAATGACTTGGTCGATCAAGGCAAGCTAACTCGGTGTTTACCTGATAAAGGAAACCGAGAATTATTTAACACATACAAAAGTATCGAAGTACAAGCCCTTCTTTAAAAAAAGCAGTCGAATGACTGCTTTTGTCTACACACCTCCAACTTCAAAACCTTTCAGTATATTTATCTCATTAAGAGATTGATTGATAAGCAATTATTCTATTATTGATCTTTTGATAAAACAGGCTATATTAGTACTAACATAGCCGTTAAGGCGTTCTTTTCGACGTACTATTATAGAATTCCGCCTATCTATGTTTTTTTGCCAAATTTCCGCGTTATTGGCTTAATTTTTTTTCCGCGCTTCTGTTTTTTCTGCTCTAACATCTTGATTTACCAATAGCGGTTTTCCGCCTTAATGATCCCCTAGCCAAGGCCGCAAGATAAAATACAATGAGCTCTTGTTCTAAAATTCAGACATCAATTGTTTGTATTTCACATCATCTTCATACATCTGATGGAAAACCTGATATTTCATATCGTAAAAGCGCTTGATTCTGTCTGTTTGTGGAGTCACTGTCTTTCCAATACGGCTCATTGCATTCATCGCATCAGGAATATCTGCATAGAACCCCGATGCGACCGATCCTAGCATTGCAGAGCCTAACAGTACGGCTTCACTTTCTTCAGGCAACAACATGACACAGCCAGTCGCGTTAGCATGCTCTTGAAGAAAAATGGTATTCTTTGTCCCCCCACCACAACCCATGATTGTGTCAATCTCATACCCAGATTGGTTCATCACCTCAATAATATGCCTGGTCCCCAGCGCGATCGCCTGAATTGTGGCAAGGTACGCCAGAGCCATATCGTCAATTGTCTTCGACATTTTCAACCCTGTAATCGTTCCTGTGAGATTTGGATTTGCTCGTGGTGAACGGTTACCATGAAAATAAGGCAAGACATGAATATCTTTGGTCAAAAACGCGATGTCCTCTTTGCTGCCTGCTAATTTCAGGAGATGGTCATTCAGCAACTGATAAACCGTTGAATCTTCTTGTGTTGCCTGCGCCTTTAACTGCTTATATAACGGATCTGATGTAATAACATGGTCTATTAAAGCACCTGTTGCAGACTGACCGCCTTCATTAAGCCAATAACCTGGAATCATTGCTCCATAATAAGCGCCCCATACACCATCAATGAAACGCGCAGTCTTCGAAGCCGCCATATGACAAGATGAGGTCCCGCCGATTAACGCCAAGCGCTTGTTAAAGTCTGCACTCTCACCAGTCATACCTGCAGCCCCCAGTACACCGATACCACCAGCATGGGCATCAATAATAGATGTACCGACCGGCGTGCCTCTTACTAAGCCTAAGTCATCCGCAGCATGCGCGGTAAGCCCTTGTCCTACAGGCTCTCCCATTGGCTTAATAGTATTACCTATAGACTTAGCGCCATCAGCAAGTAAATCATCTAATCCAATGCGTTCAAAGAAGTGTGCATCCCATTTCCCTTCATGACCCAAATATGTCCACTTACAGACCGTCGAGCAAAGCGAACGACTATCATCAAACGTAGCTTTCCAAGTCAAAAAGTCCGGCAAATCAAAAAAGTACCCCGCCTGTGACCATGTATTGGGCATATTTTGTTTTAACCAAAGCAGTTTGGGGGTTTCCATCTCAGGTGAAATACGATTTCCAACATAAGCCAATACCGGGTGCTTAGTCGCATTAATACGCTCAGCTTGTGCAATGGCTCGATGATCCATCCACATGATAATATTTTGTTCGCTACGTCCGGTAGGGCTCACAGTTAACGGCTGACCCTTTTTATCCAAAACGACTAATGAGCAGGTGGCATCAAAGCCAATACCTTTCACTTGGATCGGATCAATACTTGCCTGCGATACAGCATCCTTTACCGCCATACAGACACTTTGCCAAATATCATCAGATGATTGTTCGACATAATCTGCCCGAGGTTTAAACATCTGTGTATCGCGCTTTGCTTCGCCAACTTTTCGACCTGAGGCATCGAAAACACCAGCACGGGCGCTGCCACTACCAACATCAACGCCAATAAAATAAATACTCATCTGCTCTCTCCACTAAGCTTTTCGTTTTTGTAGGGCAATAAATAAAATCAGAATGCCGCCCCAAAGAGCCATTGTTAGATAGCTACTTACCCCCAGTAAGTTCAAACCACTTTCTAACGTTTGTAAGACAATCAATGCCAGGCCAATACCAATAATCCGACCAAAACCACCATCAGGGTTTATACCGCCTAACACTGATGCCAAGATGGCAATTAATAAATAAGATTCCCCATAACCGGCTTTGGCAGAATTGAATTTTGCCATCATAATCAATGCGGCAACCCAACACAGAATCGATGAAATAACATACACATAAAGAACTGCTTTTTGTGTATTGATACCCGAGAAACGAGTTGCTTTCTCGTTCGACCCCATAAGGTAGATGGTACGACCTAGGCTGGTATGCTCCAGTAATCCCCATAGGCCAATGGCAAAAAATATGAATAAGAACAGTGGCATTGGAACGCCGAAAAACGAACCATTACCCAGTACTAACAATGACTCAGGGAAGCCTGATATCACGCTCCCACCAGAGATCAATACGTTCAATCCATTGATTAGTGTCATCATTCCTAGTGTTGCCAGTATTGGAGAGACTCCGACATAAGCTATCAATGCACCATTTAGGAGACCAATCACAATCGCGGTGACTAACCCGGCCACTAACGCCAACAGCAGTACCATGCCATTATCTGGTGATATCGTAAGAATACTTGCCATCACTAAGCTACATGCATTAGTGGTCGCTATGATGGAAAGATTAATACCACCAGTAAGCATACACACCGCCATTGCGAGTGCTAACATCCCCAACAACGGCATCTGAGACGACATTGACTGTAAGTTTGCCAACGAGAAGAACGTGTCTCCACTTGCGATAGCCATGATGGTAAAAATACCCACCAAAATGACTAACAGATAACGAATATTCCTGTCTGTTGGAAGCTTCATTGCGTTCAGTACCTGATCCATTACGCCCCCTGCAATGCCTGTTTCTTTTCATTCAGTGCCGTCATACTGATACTGAATACAATGATGAGACCCGTGACAACAGTATGCCAATAGGACGGAACACTAAGCAGCGTTAACCCATTTTTCATAATGGCTAACAAAGCTACACCAAGAACAACGCCCATTAACGTACCTTTACCACCGGTCATACTTGTTCCCCCCAGCACCACCGCCGCCAATACCGTGAGCTCAAAGCCCATCAACGAATTTGGAGCAACTGACTGGGTAATTTGGGTTTGAACCACCGACGCAATACCTGCCAGAGCCCCCATATAACCGTAAACAAAAAGGTGAATGCCGAATAAATTAATACCAATTCGACTCGCTGCATCAGCATTTCCACCCATTGCATAAATCTGACGCCCAAGGCGCGTCTTAGACATTAGAAATGAGGTGAACAAAATAACAGCCACCAAGGTAATAATCGGGAGTGATAAACCATAATCGTAACCATCGCTACCGATAAAGGTAAACAGCTCAATACCCTCCATGAACCAATCAGGGAAACCGTACAACCATTCACCGTTACTGAAATAAATCAGCAGGCCAAAGAACAGATTTAATGTTGAAATTGTAATAATGATGGCTGGTACTTTCAGCCTGTAAACCAATACAGCGTTAATGAGACCAAGTACAATACCGACAACAGCCGCAATCAAAAATGCAATGACGAAATTACCACCAATAGACAGTACATAAGTCGCCATAACGTATTGCGCTATCGCAGCCGTAGCAGGAAACGAGATATCAATGCCACCTGCTATCAATACAACAAAAAGCCCACAAGCCATAATGCCTAAGATGGCTGAGCTCACTGACATATCGAAGATATTCCCCAACGTAAAGAAATCTTCAGAGCTCATTCCCAACCCTATAACTATCAAGCCAATCAGAACAGCGAGATAAAATTCATGGCGCTTTACTAATGCACCCCAGTGACTACGAATTTGATCAGGCATTGACGGCCTCCATAATTTCTTGCTCGGAAGAGCTAGCAGGATGAAAGTCATGAGAAAATCGTCCATCTTTCATCACAACGACACGGTGACTGTTGTAAAACACCTCAGGGATCTCATCACTCACCATGATGATTGCCATACCTTTTGCCGCAAGATCTTTGGCAATCTGATAAATGCTTTCTTTGTTTGCTACATCAACCCCGACTGTTGGTGAGTCCAAGATCAAAACATCCGGCTCTGCGGCAATCCATTTGGCAATAGAAATACGCTGAGCATTACCACCCGACAAGCTGGTAACGGGCAGCATTGGGTCAGCGACTTTAATCGATAGGGACGAAATGAGTTTTTTTACCAGCTTTTTCGCCTTGGTATGATCCAGAAATCCATTAGACTTTTTCAACCGTGGCAGAACTGCCGCAGTAGTATTATCCTGGATGGTTTGCTCCATCACCAATCCGGTACTCATTCTGTCTTCAGACACATAACCAATACCATGAGCAATCGCCTCTCTGTTAGAGCGAAATTTGACGGGTTTGCCATTAACCTTTATTTCTCCGCTATCCGGTTGTGTCATACCAAATAGGGCCAAACACAACTCAGTCCGCCCCGAGCCCAACAGACCAGTAATAGCAACTATCTCACCTACACGTACTTGAAGATTGATATCATTGAACTGACCTTTCTTAGTCAGGTTAGTGATCTCTAACTTCACTTCTCCCTGCTGCTGATATTCACCTAACGGCGAAAACTCAAAACGTTGTCCAGTCATTAAGAAGGCCAACTCATCACTGTTCATTTCTTCAGCAGGATAAGTGCCGATAGTTCTTCCATCGCGAATAACCGTAATACGATCTGATATCTCCATCACTTCATCAAGCTTGTGGCTGACGAACACCACAGTCACACCTTTAGATTTGAGATCGGCAACCACATTAATTAAGCTATTTACTTCAGTGCGAGTCAGTGAAGCCGTGGGCTCATCCATAATGACCAGTTTGGCATCAGAAGCCATTGCACGACAAATCGCTACCAACTGGCACTCAGCAATAGAAAGCTGCTCGACACGTTTAGTTAAAGGCAATACCACCCCAACTTTATCCATTGCGGCCTTGGCTATCGTATTTAAACGCGCTTGCTTAACTAGGCCTTTTGTCCAGGCCATATGATCTTGCACCGCAATATTTTCAGCTACTGTCAAATTCGGAAATAAGGATAAATCTTGATAAATTACCTGGATGCCGTGCTCTATGGATTGCTGAGGATTCAGGCGAGAAAAGCTTTTCCCACCAAGAATAATCTCGGCACCTTTTTCAGGCTCATGAACCCCTGAGATCACCTTGAATAACGTACTTTTCCCACAACCGTTTTTCCCTGCAAGGCAATGAACTTCACCTTTATTAAAAGTCAGGTTGATGCCATCAAGGGCCTTAACGGAACCAAAGTGCTTGGATACTCGTTGTAAGGTAATGAATGCTTCGTTTGACATGATGGATTTCCAGCTATAGGGCAGCGTTGCACTGCCCTGAATAATATATACCGATAGAGCGATTAGAAGCCTAATTCACGTGCGTTTGACTTATCCACTTCAAGGATTTTATTAAACTTAATCACACGATTTTCTGTATCGATCTCTGCAACACCTAAATTATCGACGGTTACACCATCAACAACTTTCTTTCCGTCCAACATTTGTTTGGCAACAGCAACCATGGCATAACCCGCATCAGCCGGATTCCATAAGAAACCCTTATCAATTTCCCCACGCATTAAATATGGTGCAGCCTGGCTTGGCATCATGATTCCGACTGTGCTCATTTTGTTCTTGGCACGCTTCTTCTTAATCGCCTCACCAGCGCCAATAGCACCGAGTGAACCATAAGAAACGATACCCGTCATATCCGGGTGGGCTTTCATCAAGTCATTGGTCGCGGCATACGAGGCATCAATACTCTCAGCGACAGGCATACGTGTTGTAACTTCATACATATCTGGGTAAGCCAGTTTTTGGTAATCAATCGCTAAATTAGCCCAGTTATTATGTAACGGAACCGTTAAGGACCCAACATACACAGCATAGCCACCTTTCTGCCCCATATTCTTGGCAAGCTCATCCATTGTCGCTTTCGCATAAGCTTGATTATCAATAGTTTCTATATCCCAGTCGGCACTGTGACCATCTGGCGATTCGTGAGTCAGAACAACAATGCCCTTCTCACGTGCTTTCTTGAATACAGGCTCTAATACAGTCACATCATTGGGAACAACCGTTATAGCGTCTACCCCTTTGGCTATCAGATCTTCAATGATTTTCACCTGCTGAGCAGGATCTGGGGTTGAAGGGCCCAATTGACGAGCATTGACACCAAAATCGACCGCAGCTTGATCGATACCTTTGTTCATTTGGTTGAACCACGGGATACCTGATACTTTCACGACGTTCACAATTTCGTAGTCTTTTGCCTGAACACCTGCAGCAGCTAAAGCGAGTGTAAGAGCAGCAACATTGAACAAGACCTTTTTCATCGTTATCAATCCTTTATTATGTGTCTAGAGTATTGGAGATTCGATGAGACAAATATGAGGGATTAGGCAAGAACAAACTGAAAGAGACCCGCAGAACGTGACGAACGCACACTAATGTAGCTATACGGATACCATTGCGTAAAAAAATGGTTAAAAAGAAAGACCGACGTAACTTACACAAACAAAAGCACGGAAAAAACAACAATTAGACATCGTAAAAACAACACTACCTCAACATTTGACTCTTTATCTGGAGAAATGATCTTCACATAAAAGCTACTCACCATTTATTTCCGATAGAAATCCTCCCAATTATGACTTGAGTCTGATTTTCTCACCAAGATTACATCCCCTCTCAAAAATATGTGAAGTGACACCAGGTATGGCAAGGCTGTCACTACTGATACTTCGAAATAAAGTAACTCTTCCCGTACTTTTTTTACAGACATATCTGACAAGTTTTCCTTTCACCAATTCCTCATCATTCTTGGCCTAACCACTTGGACATGGAAGCAATTGAAACGCTTAATAACATCCTTAAAAATTATCAAAGCACGCTAATTTTTGTAAGCCATAACCGCGAAACACGATGACATCTGTGCCTGCTGGCTATGAAGAGAAAGTCTTTTTGGTGACTTAGAAACCTCACTCAATTTTAAATTCAACAAGAGTGAAACATTCCTAGACGCAGTTGTACAAAACCATTTTGTTCGGGATCGATAATCTTCTAAGCATCTTGATAACCATATAAACGACTGCGGGTAAGGATCCCCTACCCGCAGTAATCAACTAGAACTAATGATCAGATATTGGTGTTTCGAGACTAGTTCTGTTCACCCTGTAAATGTTGCAGTAGCTGGTACGCATCCACTACACCGCCTGAAGCAGACAAATCTGCGAACGGAACCATTACCTCTGGTGTCGCCGGATTACGGACCATATGTCCTTCATAGGTTCTTACCGTATCAAGCATTGCCTTCTTCAATTGATGACCATTTAATTCAGGGAAATAGGTCAAAGCAAGCGCGGCAACACCTGAAACTACCGGAGAAGCCATACTGGTTCCGCTAAATGCCTGATAGTTGTTACCCGGCGTAGTTGACATGATCTTGTAGCCAGGAGCGAACAAGTCGACACTGTCTTTGCCAAAGTTCGTGAAACTGGCAGCCAGTTTCTGATCTTTGTAATTCGCCGAAGCACCGATATCCAGCCAGGTTCCAATACGATGGTTCGGATAGTAAAGAGGGAAACGGTTCGGGTAACTCGGTTTGATGTCGTTATCGGTATGACTGTTACCAGCAGAGTGAACCAACAGTACACCACGGCGTGACGCGTAACGGAAAGCTTCATCTACAACGTCTTTGTAAGGCGAATATGCCTTACCAAAACTCATATTGATGATTTTCGCACCATTATCAACGGCATAACGAACGGCATTGGCAACATCTTTATCTCGTTCATCACCATTGGAGACAACGCGCAACGCCATGATCTTCACATTATCAGCGACACCA
>Ga0070725_10001099_pt1 | contig 15760 bp, 13 predicted proteins | sample tdDd002_FD_69781 | JGI IMG/M metagenome (GOLD analysis project Ga0070725, IMG submission 69781) | Marine sediment microbial communities from the Atlantic coast under amendment with organic carbon and nitrate - tdDd00.2 | ecosystem: Environmental > Aquatic > Marine > Coastal > Sediment | place... | reverse complement strand
CGTCGATTTTGTACTCGACTGTGTATAAAGCTGGCTCAGTTAGATCTTTTTCCACACGTCCGTGGAAATCTATGAGGTCATCTCTGCCATATGCATTGCCTAAGCTGAGTAGTTTTACATCGTGTCGAACCTGTTCGAAGGCACTCAGAGCTGCACCACCTACACGCTGGCTTGGGGAGTCTGGTCTTTTTTGTTCTGGAAATGCAGTTTCAAGCTCAATCAACTTGTTCATGAGTTTATCGTAGTCTGAATCCGAGATTTTGGGTGCGTCAAAGTTGTAGTATTGTTCGCTGTGGTAGTCTAGAGTTTCGCAGAGTCTAGTCATAACTTCTTCTACGTTTGATGTTGTATCTACATTTAAGTCTAATAGGTCTGCATATTCCATATAGGATGCTTTAGCCATATACATTCTCCTTCACATTTGAACAGCAGACTCAAAAGAATCTGCTGTGTAGTTGTTAACTTATTTTTTTATGTTCTAAGTAGTATATCTTTTTCTAACTAATTATCTCAAGCGGCGCCATACCAACCTGAAGCTTCTTAATCCCTTTTTGATTGAAGGCAATGGTTACCACGGCTTTGTCACCGTCGCCATTTTTAGAAATAACCGTTCCTTCACCAAATGATTTATGCAGTACTTTTGTACCCGGTTTTAAGCTCCCATCATCAACAGCTTTTGTTTCACGCTTTTTTGGAAGGTGGAACCCTTTAACCATGGTTTCTTTGTATTTTATTTCAGATGTTTTTCTTTTGGCAATGTCAGCTGTTCCGCTGTCAATAAGACCCGCTGGAATCTCTTCAATAAACCTAGACACCAAGTTCACATTTGTTCTACCATACTGATTTCTTAAATATGCATGGGAAACAAATAGCTGTTCTTCGGCTCGTGTTATTCCCACATAAGCAAGGCGTCGTTCTTCTTCCATACCTTCGTCGTCTTCTAAAGACCTGCCTGTAGGGAATATGCCTTCTTCCATCCCCACTAAAAATACAACTGGGAATTCTAAACCTTTGGCAGAGTGAAGGGTCATCATTAAAACACCTTCTTCTTCCTCTTCTAAACCATCAATATCTGACATAAGGCTCACCTCAGCAAGAAAATCTTCAAGTTGTGCTGAGTCAGCTCTGTTTTCAAATTCCATTGTAACATTTTCAAGTTCTTTAAGATTCTCAAGTCTGCTTTTAGATTCAATGGTCTGGTCTAAAACTAGTTCTGCTTCATAACCACTGTCTTTTAATATGCCTTGAAGGACTTCACTGACTGTCATTTCCGATTTCTGCTGTACGTATGGACGCATTGCATTCATAAAATCAGTAAGACCCGATAGAGCACGTTTTGGTGCAAGTCCACCTTCAATCATCTCTTCAATGGCTTCAAAAATAGAAATTTCGCTTTCTATTGCATAGGTTACCACTGCTTCCAGTGATTTAGCTCCAATACCACGTTTAGGTGTATTAATCACACGCATTAAACTTACATCGTCACGTGTGTTTTGAATCAATCTTAAATAACAAAGGGCGTCTTTAATCTCTTTACGGTCGTAGAACTTTCGTCCACCTACAATTTTGTAAGGGATCCCTTCACGCATAAGGCATTCTTCAAATACACGTGACTGGGCATTTGTTCTATATAATATGGCAAACTCATTATAATCTCTTACTTCTCTAGATTTTAAGCTGCGTACTTGGTCGGCAACATAGCGACCTTCGTCGTACTCATTTTGACCCATATAGTACTTAATAGGGTTACCATCGGGCTGTGCTGTCCATAAGTTTTTTGGTTTTCTACCAGAGTTATTCTGAATAACAGCATTGGCTGCATCCAAAATGACTTTTGAGGACCTATAGTTCTGCTCCAGTTTGATAACTTTAGCATTTTTATAATCTTTTTCAAAATCACGTATATTTCTAATATCCGCCCCACGCCAACCGTAAATTGACTGGTCAATATCACCAACAACACATAAGTTGCCGTATCCAGATGCAATCATGTTTACAAGTTTATACTGGGCTTTATTGGTATCCTGGTACTCATCTACAAGGACATACTTAAACTTACCTTGATAGTACTCCAAAACATCATCATTTTCAGATAAAAGTTCAATGGTTTTTAAAATCAAATCGTCAAAATCCATTGCATTGTTAGACTTTAGTTTCTTCTGGTATAAGCTATATATTTGACAAACATGTTTTAACTGATAATCCCCGTAGTTCATTTCAGCATATTGTTCTGCAGTAATTAAATCATTTTTTGCTTCTGATATTTTTGCCCCAACAAACTTAGGCGTTACAGTCTTCTCATCAATATCCAGTTCTTTTAAACATTGTTTAATCAAAGTTCTTTGATCGGTTGTATCATAAATAACAAAATCTCTTTGGTAGCCGATCAAGTCAATATCCCGTCTGAGAATTTTTACACAAGTGGCATGGAAGGTTCCTACCCACATTGTTGTTGAACCAGATCCAATTAAACTGGCAATACGTTCTTTCATTTCACCTGCTGCTTTATTAGTAAATGTAATCGCAAGAATTTGACTTGGATACACATTTTTGTTTTCAATCATATAAGCAATACGATTTGTTAAAACACGTGTTTTACCTGAACCCGCTCCTGCTAAAACCAGCAGTGGTCCTTCTGTTGTAACGACAGCTTCACGCTGCTTTTCATTTAGCATCCCTAAATCCATTTATTATAACCTCACTTCACAAACGTACGTTCGGGGTATAGTTGGCTCTATTGTAACATAAATCACTATAATATCCTATCATGAATCGAGCATAATATCATAGAAAAGAGTATAATGAATTAAAGAATTTTTAATCGTCACGCCATGTACACCTACGTTCTATATAATTATGAAACGACATGACAAATGGGAAGGATGACAACATGAATACCATAGCTTATACAGATAAATATCCAAGGTCAATCTGGAAGGCCTTTACCTTACTTGTTTACATAACACTTATAAAAGCCATCATTGAAATTGGCGTAAACATAATAGCTGCAGCTTATGTTGGAATTTACACGGGGATCAGTGGTGGAGACTTTGACCTTATTATTAATGGTTCATTGAACACAATTAACCTAACAGCTGTTGCCGTTTCAGATTTTATACTCATTTCCGTTTTACTTTACCTAACGCGTAAACGGAGAATACAAGCCATTCCTTTTAAAGAGACATTCAAAGTTCGACCTTCGTTAAAAGTTGCGGTTTGTGGGGTTTTAGGTGTGTTTTTCATTTCATTGTTGGGTGGTTTAGTAACTCAGTCCTTTTCAGGAATTTTTCAAGCTGAAATACCCGAGCAAATTGAAGCCATGATGCAAGTTGAGGCTGTGTTAAACTTTGAAACCCTTATGACCCTGATTACAGTAGTCATAGCCGCTCCACTTTTCGAAGAGTTTCTACTTAGAAAAATAATGATGGATGGGCTTCTACGTAGATATGATGCAAAAATTGTGATTGTTATATCTGCCCTATTTTTCGCTGTTTTTCATATGAATATCGTTCAAGGGGCATACACATTTATATTGGGATTATACTTGGCTTATTTATACTATAAAACAGGCAGTTTATGGTTAGTAACGCTTATTCATGCAACCAATAACCTTTACGCTGTCCTAGTACGTGTCATTCCAGAATCGATTGCTAATATAGGTGCAACAGGTCTTATGTTTGCTGGGCTTGTTTCATTAATCATTTTATATCTTGATCTAAAGAACTCCAGCATTCAGTGGATAGACAGACCTGACCTAAATGAAGAGGCGGATGAGGCTTTAGCAGATGAAGATTTAGCATCAGAAGTTGTAACCGAGGAGAACTAACATATACACAAAATATAGAAGCCCTTCACATCTATTGGTAATCCAATTAATGTGAAGGGCTTTTCTTAATGATATTAAAGTGTCAAATTCACAAGTAAGCCTTGAATCTGACCAATTTTTTCTAGTAAACGAATTTGCTTCTTTTCTTGACCTAAAATCAAGTTGGTTAGTTCAACAAGTTGTTTATCAATCTCTTTTACCGTTCGCATTACACGGGTACGACCTGAACGACTAAAACCTCTACGCTCTTCAACTTTGTAACCTTCTTCAACTGCCTCTTCGACAAAACCTTTTATCATTTCACGGTATTCAACTAATGTTTCAACCGTTCTATTTTCAATGAGTTGTTTGCCTTTACTTTCTATGTCTTTTAAAAGTTCGTCTAACAACTCTTTTGACTTGTCTCGATCTTGTTCTAAAGTCCCCAATATTTCTGTGAAAGTAATTCTTGGCATCTCTACTTTTTTAGTAGTTTTCGTTTTTCCAGTCGTGGTACGCTGGACCTTTTTAACCTTCATCAGATTCTTCCTCCTCAAGTTGACCAATAACATCAACAATCCCACTCACTACTGCAAACAGTTGGGGTGGAATGTTCTTTCTTAAATCATTGCCCACTTGATCTTTTAATGTCTTAATATCACTCTCAACCGGTATGTTTTCTTTTTTTGCTTCTTCTTTTATGACTTTACTGAAATTGTCCATTTCATTCGCATCTGATTTTGCAAAAGATTCAATTTGATCATCATAGATACTTACACCTTTATTTCTCATATTGAAAAATCAAATCCTTTCTCTTTCACAGGACTTTGCGGCTTGACTTTTACTTTATCTACTTCAATGGGTTTAACCACCTCTTTAGGTGTCTTTTTATCTAAGTTAGAAAAACTAACGGGACCCAGTTTATATCCGACGTCAACGAATTCCTTTTGAAGAGCAGTCACAAGAGGTTTCATGACGCCTTCAAAGGCTTGATTGTCATTACGCACTGTTATACTCAAGAGTTTGTCTTTAGACTGCAAGTGTATACCTGTTTCCCCATATTTTTTTAGGTCAACTGAAAAGTATAGTGAGCTATTTTCCCAATCTAAAGCGTCCCCGTTTTTTCTGGCATTTACGAAGAGTTTCATATCTTTTATTTCGCCGTCTGCTTGAACTGGAATATGGAAAAAGAGTGTTTGTGTGTCTTGCTTTGTTTCAAGCTTATTCATTAACTGCTGACCTGTCAAATTATTTAGAGTCTTTTCAGCCGCAGCAACAGCACGTCTGTTATCAGGTTCTTCATTTTCAACCATTTTCATTAAAACGGCTTTTAGATTATCTTTAATTTTATAATTTTCATCTCGAGCCATACTCTTGTCGTGGCTGAGTAGTTTTTCTGCGACTTCTGGTTCATGGTTAAGACCCAGATCTCTAAAAAGCTCAAGAACACCCCTTGGAGATGTGTCTTGCCAATTGATTGACGGCATCATATTTGGTTTAACATTTAATACATCCATACCATTTTTCATTGCCATAAGCTGAATGTTTTTCTCAGCTGGCTTAAACACCATCTGATCCAGTTTCTTTTGCACATTTTTAGTTATATCCATGGCTTGGGTCAGGTCACCTTTAGAAAGTAACTTTCTGGCTTCTTGGAGTGTGGAACTCATGTTTAATAAGTCACGTTCCATTTTCATACTTGTAAATAGGGTAACATCACTTTTCATTAAGGTATTGTCTAGTTTATCTATGGCTTTGGTTAAAACTTCTTTCATATCTAATTTTTCTTGTGGTGATTTTGGCGGTTCAAGATCTCTTAAGGACTGGACAATTTCTTTTCTTACTTGGTTAAATGTTTCTTTAGCTTCTATGGCCTGTGCAGTTACTTTTGTAACTAAGAACTGTTTAAAACGAATATCACTTGATGCAGCAACCATGTCATCGGTCATTTGATCCATCATTGCACCCATCACTTCATCAAAAGATGCCTCAAGTCGTTCGATCATTTCCTGTTCAAAAGCTCGAATTTCTTCATCCGTATCTAGGTCTTTTTCGTCGACCTCATTCTCTACACCTTCTAAACCTTCTAAACCTTCTAATCCTTGCTCAGCACCTTCTACACTAGCTTCTAAATCTCCTGTAAATATAAGTGAAAGATTCTCAAGTTCAGCCATGCCAAGTACATCCACCAATGATTCCTTTAGAAGGGTTTCAAATGACCCAGATGCTCCATTTTCCATGGCAGTTAGGGCTTTACTCACTGCTTCTAACAAGTCATTGATATTTAAACAAACACAAGGCTTCTCACCAGGTGTCTTTTCTAGAAATACCGTTTGACCTTTTACATCAACATTTGCTTTAATCATTGTTTTAACAGCACGTACCACTGCTTTTTCTATAGGTAGGCCTGATTCAACCGCTTTTTCAATGGCCTGTTTCATAGGCTCAGGAATGGTTGGATCTGCTTTTATTTTTTCTAGAATATCCTCGGCTTGTTTCCCAGTCAGTTTTTCATCCAGGACTTCTTTTGCACCAGAGAGTGTTTCAAGCATTTCTGCTTCATTCATTTCTGAGTTCAGTGACTCTTGTATAGCTGACAGGTTCTTATCTGTCATTTCTATACCCTTGTCTGCAGCCCATTCAATGGTATCTAGTTTTGATTGTGTACTGCCTGAACCTGTTTTCATGAAGTTTTCAATGGATGTAGTTTCAGCTTCTGAAACAGGATGATCTAATTTTCTTAACAAAGACTCAACTTTATCCATACCTTCAACATTTGATTTTTTAAGCGCACTAAAACCGTCCTCAACTGACCTTTGTCCAGAAGCACGATTTACTTGATTCGGATTATTAAATAGATTCGATCTAAACAGCTGATCAATAATTTTCATTTAGCTCACTCCATTTGACTTAGACTATTTATGACCCCTTTGCATAAATCTCTAAGCCCAGTCTTCTACATAGTATATCGGTCATTCCCATACATATTTCCAGTGTTTTTTTGTCTTTATATAGAATAAAAAATCAACCCCCTAAAAGTAGATTTTATATCTAACTTCTAGGGGGTCGGTTCATCAATTCATATTTATGAAGAGTCATTTAGATTTTAGCTTAAATTGAAGTGTCTTTTTATTTTGCCTGCATCTTGCCAATCATCCAACCACCTGCGGTGACATAAAGTCCACCCATTGAAAAAAGGATCGTTAAAGGAAGAATAATAGATGATAGGTCTAAACCCTTTAACATGATATTTTCAACTGCCTCTAGAGCCCACCTATGAGGTGTAATTAAGCTTAGAGCAAGCAAGATTTTAGAAGTTACAATTTCAAGGGGCCACATGCAACCACCCAACATAGCAAATGAGGTTAAAAGTATTGGTGTTGTTGCTGAAAGCTGTGCATGGGTTTTTAAAACACTTGCAAGGAATAAACCCAGTCCCGTTAACGAGAATATGAACCCAAAGCTTATGAGGAGAATTATTGGTAAGTTGGTTCCAAACTCAATACCAAACAGTAACTGCCCTCCAACAAATATAATAGCCATTTGCATAAACCCAACAAGGAGCGTTGTAATGGTATTACCAGCCAGTACTGAGGCCGTTGACACTGGTGATTGTAAAAGGCGGTCCCAAGTATGATGGGCTTTGTCATTAAGGATTTCTCCAATGCCAAAGACAATTGAATATGCTGAAAATAGTAACGCAAATCCAAAGAAATTATGAACCGTTCTACGGTCATTAGACCAAGTGGACGACAGGGATGTTTCTTTCACTGAGTAGGGATTTTGAAATTTAAAGCGTTTATCTGCAGTCTCATAAATCGACTTTGATAAAACATCTGCATCACCAGATCCCCCCAAGAGTTCCACTGCACTGGCAGTGTTTTCAGCAAATAGTGTATTGGATTGAATATTTGCAAGAAGACCACTTACAACATTTTTTAAACTCATGGTATCCACATCATTTTTAGAACTTACAAAACGAATATGAACATTTCCATCTAAAAGGCTGGTTGAAAAATCTGATGATAAAATAAGAAGTGCTAGTCCATCACCATCCTCAATAGCAGAACGTCCATCCTCTTCCATGTCTATAACAACGGTATAATCTTTATGCTGGTTTAGTTCATTTATAAATCTTTGAGAAACAAGTGTCTTGTCCTCATCAACAATTCGAACCGTTCTCGAGTACACGCCACTCCCTTGGGCACTAAAGGCATAGACCATACCTAGGGCTAGAACAGCCATAACTAACATGATTTTATAATCTTCTTTAAGCCCCAACAACCTGAGCCTGATCACTGCTAACATGTTTGTTCTCCCCTTTCCTTCCCATTAAATAGATTGCAATTCCACCAAAGATTAAACCATTTGCTAGGAGTAATATTACATATTCAGTCAGATCATTTAAACTGGACCCAGTCATAACCCCTAAAAAGGCTTTTAGTGCAAGACCATTAATCGGAATTTTACTCAGTAACTGAATTTCATCTGGCAAGACTTCTACCGGAATATAAGCACCTCCAATAAGTCCCATGACTTGGAAGATCACGGATTCAAATAATCCAGCCACTCGAGTTTTTTCAGATACAAATGTAATGACACCAAGTAAACTGCCAAGCCCTGCAACACCAAAGGCTGTGAATGCGCTCACAAGAATCAGTTGACCAACAGGTCCCCAACTTACACCTAAAACAAAGGTTGAAAATAAAATAAGTGTGGTCAGTTGGATAATTACAATACAAAAGATGACGAAAAATTTACCAGCAAGGATTTTCCACTTGGTCACACCTGCTGTTAACATTCTTTGATAAGTGAATTCTCTTTTTTCTTCTAAGAGCATGTATGATCCACGCCCTGCACTAAATAATAAAAATAGGGTTAACATACTCACTGAATAGTAACTTTTACTTGTAACTAAATCTTGTCCTTTTGCAGTCTCATCGTCGAATGACACCTGTAAATTGGCATTCATAGTCGTTTCTATACTGTTTTGTATGGTTTGATCCAATCCATCTTGGTTTTGCTCACTTCCAACTTGACCTATATATGTTTCTATAGCAATATTTTTTCTTATATTTGTTGCAGCCATCCGGTCTAAGTACCCTTCTACAATTGAAACTGCAATAGATGGGGTAATCGAACGTTCAGGGTTTCGTATAACTTCAATTTCAAGACCACTATGGTAGGTCGTAAACATATTGGTGTAGGATGCTTTTAAAAAATTCTCAGGTAAAACAATAATGGCTGAAGTTTCATTGTCTTTTAACTTCTGTTTTGCCTGGTCCATGGTGTCAATGGAATAAGTCATCATTGCTTTTATATCTTCATGGCCTAAAAAGTCATTAAAAAATATGGCTTCTATGTCTGTTTGAGAAGCATTAGATTTCAATGTTTCTAGTGTTTCGTCAGGAAGAAAGTCACCAAAGAGATTTCCATTTAAAGCATCGTCTAAGGCCATTTCGGCCGTCATAGACTCGTAGTTCTTAACTACTGACACTTGAAAACTCGGTATTTGCGGATCGTCACCGAATACACCCGATAAAGCAAAACTGAGAATTGAAGTTAATATAATTGGCATCAGCAAAATGGTTGCCAAAGTTTTTTTATCACTGAGTAGGACTTTTAAATCTCTTATCAGGATATTTGAAATCTTCATGATATCCTCCAGTCTAATCTCTTAAATCCTTCCCTGTTAAATGTAGAAAAACAGATTCAAGATTTGGTTTTATAACTTCAACAGATTCAACAGAAACGTTTAACTGCATGGCTACATTTAAGGCATCTTGAATGAGTGTTTTTCCATTTTTAGTGTGTAAGGTCACTTTAGAGTCACTGTGTTCAACTTTATCAACACCTTGAATTTCTTTTAAATCTTTAAGTAATGCCTGACCAGTAGACTCAAATTGGAAGATGATCTGTCGTTGGCCTTCTACGATGTCAACAAGTTCGTCTTGTGTACCCGAAGCAATAACATGTCCCATGTCCATGATATGAATATTACGGCAAAGATACTCAACTTCTTCCATATAGTGGCTTGTGTAAACAATGGTCATGCCAGATTTATTAAGCTCTAGGACTGTATCTAGTATATGGTTTCTAGATTGTGGATCTATACCCACTGTGGGTTCATCCATAATGAGTAGCTTAGGTTCGTGGAGCAGGGCTGCACCAATATTTAGTCGGCGTTTCATTCCCCCTGAATAGTTGTCCACTTTATCTTTAAGTCTTTCATCTATTCCAATTATTTTTGAGACTTCAAGAATACGACTTTTTAATTTTTCACCAGACAAACCATAGGCTTGTCCCCAAAATTTCAAATTGTCATATCCAGATAGGGTTGGGTATAAAGCTATTTCCTGTGGAACAATCCCAAGTTCCTTCTGAATAGATTTTGGATTTTTAACAATGTCTGTTCCTTTATATAAAATTTCACCACCGTCAGGCTTGAGCAATGTAGATATCATTGAAATTGTAGTTGATTTTCCTGCACCATTTGGACCCAGTAAACCTATAATTTCACCCTCCTCGACTGTAAAACTAATACCGTCGACTGCTTTGAGTTTTCCATATGATTTAACCAGACCTTTAACTTCTAGTATTGCCATAGTGTCACTTCCTTTTATAATTAAGTCATTAGAGTCATGTTTAATTTAATAAGTTCTCGTATGTGGATGGCAGTCCCTGCTGTAAACTTTCAATTGTCACCGAATTTTCTTCTGTTAACTCAGGAAACTCAATGTTTTGCTTTTTTTCAATTTCATAGTATGACGTTACAAAATCCATTTGGAAGTCTGTAAGTGAACCAGGTTTTGATGCTGTAAATCCAATTGTAACTGAAACATTGCTTTCTACAATATAACCGTCCACATCAATAAAATCTACAACCTCAAATTGTTTAACTTCCCAGTACTGCATGGACTCTTCAAAGTCTTGCATGATCTCGGTAAGCGTTTCTTCCCAGCTAAAATCTTGATTGTTAGACTTAGCCATCTGACTTTCTAAAGCTTCTTTGATATTACTGTCTTCAATTACAATCCTTGAAGCTTTATTGACAAATTCTTTTAGTTTTTCTTTTTCAGGAGTCACAGTGAACTTAACCACCCGTACATCCCCTTCTGGTGTTTCCATAGTGCTTTTTTCACCTTTTACAACTTCGTCTGCTTCAAATGTTTGACTCCAAATTTGCTCTAAGGCACTTATACTTTCATCTGTTAAACTTAGGTTTGAAAACGCCGCCAAATCATTATTTTCTTCACTCATCTGGCTTATAGATTTTGAATCAAGATCTAAGAACTTTCCTAACATGGGAATATACAAAGCCATTTGGTCCCCTTGCATATAAAAGTCAAAATTCATGCCTAGTCCACCTAAACTAAGCAAATTTAGTGAAGAAACCATTTTTTCATCTTGAGTATAATCAAAACTCATTGTACCTTCATAGGCAACTTTCTCAAAATTCTTTACCCTCTTTATATCTTCACTACTAAGATCCTCAGTATTAAAAGTTAGATTCAAATCCATATTTGTATTCAATTTTCCACGTTTAATAGTTTCTGTTTTAGCAAGTGCTGTTTGATAATCCTCAAAGGTGTTTTCACTACACGCTGTAGTCAAAAGCAGGATTAGAAGTAAAATTACGCTTAGTTTTTTCATGTTGTCCTCCTTTTTCATTTATATGTTCATTATAGAAGGTTCAATCCATATTTACTGCACACTTCTTGCATCTTGCCTTAAAATACATGTGACTTTTTGCACTTTCTTTAGTAAGTTGTCTTTACATAATAAAAAGCCTGGATAGGAACATACCCCACCCAGACTATAATACTTAAACAAAAATTTTATGCAGTTTCTGACTGAACAATTCTGTCTGAGTCAGTGTCTTTGCTCTCAGCGGATTGGCCCGTACCACCAGATACCAATAATACAGATGCAATAATAACTAGACCACCAAATAACTGAACAATACTCAAGGTTTCACCAAGGTAGAAGTACCCGACTATAATTGTTACAACGGGAATTACATTTAAGTAGTATGATGATTCACCAATACCTAAAACGTCTAAAGCATATAGGTACACGTAAAAACCTACAGCAGATGCGAACACACCCAGTATAACAACATGCATCCAAATTTCTGAAGTTACATGGGTCCAGTTCGTTGTTTCCATTAAAGCAAATGGGATAAAACAAGCCAGTCCAATCACTGACTGCCAAAATAGTACTTGTAACTGGCTGTATTTTTTAAACAGGGGTGTTGAGGTCACAGAATAAGCTACCCAAGCTACTACGGCACCGCCCATCATCATGTAGCCCTTCATGTATCCTGAGCCAACTAAAGCACCAATATCTACACCAACAACCATACAAACACCTACAATTGATAGGGTTAAACTAAAAATCGATTTTTTAGTAATTGGTTTTTTGTATATTAGGCTCTCAAACATTACTGAAAAAACAGGAATACTTGCAATAATGAGTGACGCAGCTGAAGCGGATGTATATAGAATTCCGTTGTTTTCAAAATAAAAATATATAGTAATCCCTACTGCACCTGCAATAAATACGTTTAGAAAATCTTCGCGGTGTAACTTAAAACTTTCTTTTTTAAGTTTCATCACTCCAAAGAGTAAAATACTAGCAATTGTGAATCTTAAGGCACCGAGTGTCATTGCTGGGATAACTTGTACCGCAACGCGTATATTAACGAAGGATATCCCCCACAGGACCACAGCTGTCATAATAGCTGCAATACCTTTCATTTTGTTTTGTTCCATACTTGTTCTCCAATCTCCCCTTAACATTACTGTCATTCTACGCGGGAAACAAACAAAAAGCAATAAGTTCTTGGAACTTATTGCTACATAATATTTCATCATTGGTAATTCATTTCAATTCTTCCTTATGTTTAACTGCAAGTATAGCCAGTTGTGTTCTGTCTCTTAACTCTAACTTGTCTAGAATTTTCGTTAAGTTGTTTTTAATAGTACCTTCACTTAAAAACAGGTCTTGACCAATTTCAGCGTTGTTGTAACCTTCTCCAACTAAAAAGGTGATGTCTTTCTCTCTATTGGTTAGTATATGAAATACACTTTCAAGGACTTCTGCTTTTGGCTTATGTTCCTCTTTTGCCATTTGCGAAAACTGGTCTAGTACTTTTATGGCTACATCAGGTTGAATCAGGCCACCACCGGCATAAACTGTTTTTATAGCCTGTCCAATTTGTTCTGGCGGGGTATCTTTTAGTAAGTATCCACAAGCACCATTTTTTATAGCTTGGAAAATATATTTGTCGTCGTCAAAGGTTGTCAGGACTATAACTTTAACAGAAGGATACAGGGCTTTTATCTGTGCAGTCGTGTCCACACCATTCATGACAGGCATTTGAATATCCATTAAAACTACATCGGGCACTTGGATTTTACACAGATTCAGTGCTTCTTGACCATTTTCTCCGGTTCCAATAACATCTATATTAGAATCGGATGATAAGATCATTTTTAATCCTTGAGTCAGTATTTGCTGGTCATCTATTATCAGTACTTTTATCATTTATCTTATTCCTCCATTATTTGTGGAAGTGTTGCATGGATTACAAGGCCATTTTCTAACTTAAACTGAACCCTGCCCCCCAGCGCTTCATAGCGCCCTATCATGGTTTTTAAACCATACCCTATCTCCGGTAATTTCTTAATACGTCCATTATCATGAATTTTTAAGCAGATAATTCTCTTATCTTCTTGTCCAAGCCATTCAAGATTTATTTTCACTTCACTTGCAAGACCATGGCGCACAGCATTGGTTAAACCTTCTTGGATAGAACGATAGACACATTCCTTTTGTTCTATTGATATGTAACTTTCCTCATCAATTTCCCAGGAAATCTTTACACCTGTTTTAAGAGAAAAACTACGAATAAGTTTATTGAAATCGTATTGTGTAGATGTAGTATCCATCGTTTTGACAGCTTTTCGGATTTGAACTAAGTTATCACGTGCTGTTTCTTTAGCTGCTTCTAAGTGTGTTTTAGCCATTTTAGGATTGGAATCCATTAAATGTCCTGTCATTTCAAGTTGCATGATAAGTGCGGTCAAGTTATGTCCAACCCCATCGTGAATTATACTTGCGATATCTGCCTTAGTTTTAACCTCAGTTAGGGATTTTACTTCATCTGAATAAGCTTCAAGTTTAGTATTCGCTCGTATAAGTTTAGATTGTTCTTCTCGAAGCCCTTGCATGAGTGTAATAACAAAAATACTCATGGCATTTATCATTATAAAAAATGCTGCTTCAGCATATGTACTCATAGCCGGTTTATACTGAATAAGTTCAACATACTTATACATGCCACTTATAATGATGACGCCACCCATCCAAAGTTCATTTTTTTCTTTTAGAGAGACCGCGAGTTCAATCATTAATAGGATATAAAGTGCGTGAATAAAATAGTTGATTATGTATCTTGAATTGAATTCCAACAAAAGAATACATCCAATGCTTAAGAGGTAGCTAAGAAGTCCTAACCTCCCTGTAAGACCTTTCATCCTGAAAACGACCAATAGAAAATATAGTCCAAAGCCTGCTATAAATGTATATAGCCTAGGAAAATGAATGGCATCATATGATACAGCCAGTGCAAATAAAAGCAAAGTTAATACACATTCTACCGGTCTATAATATTTTTCAAGTTTTGACACCATACCTCCACCTCCTCTTGATCTTCATCTTGACCTTCATTTTCATTATATAAAAAAACCACTTTAAGGTCATTAAGTTCCTTAAAGTGGTTTCTAGTATTTGTTTAATTATTGGTTAGTGTTGTGTAGCAGGGGTGATATTCTTTTGTAGATTAAAAGCGTTAACACACTCACTACAATCCCTTTAAGAATATTAAAAGGAATCACTGCATACAGGATGTATGAGTTAAGGTCTACAATTAATGAGTTTGCTGCTTGAGCCATGCCAATTATTTGGTCGATCGGCATGAAGTTTTCATAAAACGGAATGAGAATGTAGTAGTTTGCAAAAGCACCTACTAGGCCCATTGTAATAGTACCCACTGCTAAACCAATTAGGGCTGTCTTCATTGATTTGTTTCTCTTGTAAATAAATCCTGCTGGAACAACTAAAGCTGCACCAACAATAAAGTTAGCCAGTTCTCCAACACCACCTGTTGATGTTCTCATTAGGTGTAAGATGTTTTTTAGGAGTTCAACCGCCATACCTGCAAGAGGGCCAAAAGCAAAGGCTCCAACTAAAGCTCCTATATCACTTAAATCAATTTTAAGGAAGGGAGGGAATAATGGCAGTGGAAACTCGATGAACATGATTACAAATGAAATTACACTTAACAGTGCAATTTTAACCATTAGGTTAACTGAAGATTGTCGATTCATTTTAATGCCTCCTAGAGTAAATATGAGTATAAGTTCTGTTGATTCACCCAGGGCCAAAAAATATAAGGTCCCTGAAGGGTCAACTTCAGGGACGGATAGTTTTTATCATGCATAAAATGCAGACAATACACCTCTTCTTCCATCCAGACTATACTGTCGGTACTGGAATTACACCAGTTCAACCTTTCGGCTCGCGGACTTTACCGCCGGTCGGGAATTTCACCCTGCCCTGAAGAATGTATCAAATTTTCGCTTTTAGCTTAGCATATTATACGGTTTTCGTCAAGATTTAAACAAGTTGGTTAATTACAGCTAGAGCATGGTCGTAATCTGGATGTTCAGTAACTTCAGAAACATACTCAACATGCTGTATATTATTGTCTTTGTCTACAACAACAATACCTCGTGTTAAAAGTCTAAGTTCATCAATTACAAAACCATATTTGTCACCGAAATCTAGGTCTTTATGGTCAGAAACTACACTGATGTTTTCAATACCTTCAGCTGCACAATATCTTTGTTGAGCAAAAGGTAAATCTACAGTAACCGTAACAATTTCCAC
>Ga0070725_10001097_pt1 | contig 15773 bp, 11 predicted proteins | sample tdDd002_FD_69781 | JGI IMG/M metagenome (GOLD analysis project Ga0070725, IMG submission 69781) | Marine sediment microbial communities from the Atlantic coast under amendment with organic carbon and nitrate - tdDd00.2 | ecosystem: Environmental > Aquatic > Marine > Coastal > Sediment | place... | reverse complement strand
ATCGTAGCTCGTGATAATGAAAGATCATTGCTTCGAAAAGAAGATATGAGTAAAGCATATACGAATTGCCACACGGATATTACACTTCCGTATGATGGTCTTGAGAAAATTTCTGTACTCAGAGACAACGAGGAAGAAGTCGTGATTATACGTGATGGACGTTTTGTTCTTGCAGGAACAGAAATGCTAAACGAGCCATTTGAGAAATAGTCGACTCAGCTGAAAATTAAAATTCATATGAAGATAAACGTGTACAGTTGTTGAAATTAACTACTGTACACGTTTTTTATTTTGATATAAATCTGGATTTGAAAAATTATAGAGTTGATGAAGTGATAATCTAAGGGTTTTCTATTTAAAACAGAGGTTTTTTCAATTCCAGTTTTGGGTAAATACACAAAAATGGTGTTAGTACACATATTAGAATGGATATTTAAAACAAAGGAGTGGTTATATGGACAACGATAAGAGAGTATTTCTAGAAGAGTTGGCATTGGAATTTGATCTGGAGCGAATGAAGAACTTATCATTATTTGAGAAGTTCAAGTTTGATGATTACATAACGCTGGTTTATCAGGAAGCGCTCTTCGCATCGAAGGAAGGGTATTTACATCTTGATAAATCACCCAATTACACAAAAAATAAGACATACACCTTGTTTGCGATGCTCGTTGTAAATGGGACTAAATTTGAAGTTATAAAGGAAATCATTCTGAATTATGCACGGTGTTTTGAAAAGAGTGATACGAACTATTCGAAAGTTGCCACTATGGGCATTGGCATCATGATGATGATGAAAGGGTATACCCCAGATTCGATTTTCAATTATTTGATGCTTCTTCTTGGCCGAGATTTCTTACTCGAAAACAAAAAGTACTCTGGAAGTCCATGTGAGTATGAAAATGCAGAGCTTGAACTTGTGGATGAAATTGAATACAAACCTTTTGAAGGGGAACTTAGAAAGCTTAAATATGATATGCTGGCGCTTGTACGTCTCAGTCATGAAAAAGGTCATGATTATGTTATTAACTTGATTAATAACAGCTACGGCAACGATGAGCTTATATTCTTCTTCAATATGATGAATGTACAAACAACGGAAACAAGAGACTATTTGTTTGATGAGCTTAAAAAGAGCAAGAGCCGTCATCGTCGTATTTTGATCAACGGTGCTTATGCAGTTCTCTGTAAGCTAGATGTGGTTTCTACCCATTATTTATTCAACTCAATAATCGGAAAATATTCTAGGTATGATAAGGATTCTGGTGAGATAGAACGAGAAGTGGAAGTGAGTATGAATGAAATATTAGGACTGCATGAGCGAAAAGAAGCGTGATGAGTGGTTTTGAATAGAAGAATAAAAAAGAGTACCGGCGACAACCCTGTCCGGTACTCTTTTCTTATAGAAAATTTGGATTTACATTGCGTTCATGAAAATGCCAATGATTTCTTCAAGCGTCGCTTGTTTAGGATTTGTGAAGCCGCATGCGTCCTTCAGAGCGTTTTCTGAAAGAGTGGTTAGATCTTGCTCCTTTGCGCCTAAATCTGCAAGACCAGCAGGGATGCCGATGTCTGAAGACAGTGTTTTAATAGCAGCAATAGCAGCTTTGGCACCATCAGCGTCAGATAGACCTTCTACATTAACCCCCATTGCCTTTGCAACGTCTTTTAGACGGGCAGGAGACACCTGTGCATTGTATTCTTGAACGTGAGGAAGAAGTACAGCGTTACATACACCATGAGGTAGGTCATAGAATCCACCAAGTTGGTGTGCCATTGCATGAACATAGCCAAGGCTTGCGTTATTAAAAGCCATACCAGCTAGGAATTGTGCGTAAGCCATACGGTCACGTTTGTATTCGTCTTTCCCGTTTTCAACAGCACCGCGGAGGTGGTCAGAAACAAGTGTGATCGCTTGAAGTGCGCAAGCATCAGTAACAGGTGTTGCAATAGTAGAAACATAAGCTTCAACAGCGTGTGTTAAAGCGTCCATACCAGTGGCAGCTGTCAACGGTGCTGGTTTATCAAGCATAAGAATTGGATCGTTGACAGACATAATTGGTGTTGTGTGTTTATCAACGATTGCCATTTTAATATGACGCTTTTCATCTGTAATAATGCAGAAACGTGTCATTTCACTGGCTGTACCAGCTGTTGTGTTTATAGCTACAAGAGGCATTTGAGGTTTTGGTGATTGATCAACGCCTTCATAATCTTTAATGCTGCCACCATTTGCGGCTACAAGAGCGATTCCTTTGGCACAGTCGTGAGGAGAACCTCCACCGAATGAAATAACGAAGTCGCAGTCGTTTTCTGTTAGCAGTTTTAGACCGCTGTTTACATTACCCACTGTAGGATTCGGCTGTGTGCCGTTGAAAATTGCATAACCGATATTCTTTGAGTCAAGAACTTCAGTCAATTTACTTACTAAACCAATATCACTTAGAATTTTATCTGTCACGATAAGTGCTTTCTTTAGACCAAGTGCACCTATTTGTACACCAGCGTCTTGAAGTGAACCAGCACCCATCAGGTTAACTGACGGCATAAAAAACATCATTGTATTACTCATAATAATTGTTCCTCCCCTTTACTTTTGACAAAGTATTAACAATTAAAATATAATACATATCAAAGATGAAAACTAACAGAAACATCCAAAAAGTAGCACATATGTGTTTTGAGTCAAAAATTATCGATTTTTCTGATGTTATTGGTCATAAAAATAGTAAAAGTGGTGATTTGGATTTTCATAACTGTTTTATCTGAGACGGTATATAAAAAAATAAACAGGAGGTGATGCCTATGATTCAGAGTTTTAGCCGAAATATAGAATTGATGGATGGGTTTGAAACAGGATATTTACGTTTGCTTTATTATGATCTGCCTGATCAATTTAAAGACACGTATAAGTCTTATGAATACGTAAGACTCTGCACAGTTCTTGATGGAGAAAAGGAAGTCAAAATCAATGATGGCTCCAAGTTTGTCTATGGTCAAGATCAATTTGTACTTCTGCCATCTCATTCGCATGTGGACATGCATATGAAAAAAAGCACGAAGGCGCTTGTTCTTGAAATGGACAACACGCTGCTTGATAAAGTGGCAGATCAGATCAGCATTGAATTTGATACGAATTTAAGTGAACCGGATTTTTATGACAATATGTTTGTCGGAGAAAATCAAAATGCATTGAAGTTGGATATTGATAAGATTGTTGAAACATATATGAGTACGGAAACCAATAAATCTTTTCTTATCGATCTTTATGCGCAAGAGATGGTATATGAGCTTTTGAAGCTAAAAGGCACACATCATATACTGCAAAATGATAATAAGCATCCCATGGCAGTGGCTATTGCGTATATTCGGGAGAACCTACATAAACCTTTAACAGTTCGGGAGTTGGCATGGCTCGTGAGTATGTCGGAGTCTAACTTTTCCAGACAGTTTAAGTCAGTGACGGGGGCAACGCCTAATGAATATATTCGAAATTTTAAAATGTCACGTGCTGAGGAAATGCTGAAAACAAAAAATGTCACAGAAGTGTGTTATGAACTTGGGTATGAAAATATTTCTTATTTCATTCGACTTTTCAAAAACAAATACGGTGTGACACCAAAGCAATATGCTATGAACAAATAAAAATAAAAGCGAACGACTCCAGTTGCGAGTCGTTCGCTTTTTTCATGTATAAACCTATTTAGGTTGGAAGGAGGATTATACGTTTAAGCTATTTTTGCGGTACTAACCCTTCTTAGCTTCGTGTGCTTTTCTAATAGCGTGAAGGCCAAGAGATACACCGATTACGCCGTAAGCTACAAAGGCTCTAAAGAATTCACCAATCTGTGCATCGCCGAACAGGTTCTGCCCTGCTTTAGGTGAAACGATGAACAGTGTATGGAACAGGATAACACCTAGGATTGCCTGACCAACAGTGGCTCTCGATACAGATGCACCACCAACCAACAGGGCTGCAATTGAGAACATACCGATTTGTACGTGGCTACCGTATGTGTTAAGTACACTCATGTTCTGGAGGAAAATAAGTTGTCCCCATGCCGCTAGAAGGATTGAAATTGTAACAGCAATAACACGCACCCTATCGACATGAATACCAGAGACTTGAGCGATATGTTGATCTTGACCAACTGTTCTGAAATCTTGACCAAGTTTTGTTCTTACAATGACGATGTTGAAGAGACATAAACCAATCACAACAAGTGACGTGATGACTGGAAGTTTTAAATTCTGCATCATCTTAACTTGAATTGGTAGTGTTGGGCTAAACATAATCCAAGCACCAACCGCAATACCCATTGTACATAGAACCATACTCAGGTAAGTCTTGTTTAGATCACTCTTAGCAACGTGTGTGCCTTTTGCTTTGTTGAGTTTAAGAATATAATACACAATACCAAGTGCGCAAGCGCCCATTAACACATAGAAGAAAGGCCATTTTATAAGACCATCAAGTGCGTATTTGATGCCGTTATCACCGGATAGATCTACTGTGTTTCGAATACCAATACCACCGGATAATGTCATTCTTTCGTCATAAAATGGAATGATAGTTCCCAGTGCAAATAGGAAGATGAACTGATAAACACCATTGGCGAAGAATCCAGCCATCATGGATGCGATCATTTCCTGGCCTCTTGTTTTATTAAGAAGACGTCCTGTCATAATACCAAATAGAATTGCAATCGGTGCTGAAATAACCACACATAGTAGGAAACCAGGGAAACCGCCTACGCCCCAGTGTGAGACAAGAACGATCGCCATTTGACCTGCCATGGCACCGATGGTGATACTAAAGTTAAGTCCCATACCTGCAAGTACTGGAATCAGCAGTGCAAGAACAAGGAAAGAGTTACGTGTGATTCTTGTAAGAAGTTCACTTACAAGAAAGTATGCTGGAAGCTCTGACAACCAGATGCCTACAATACCAATAATAACGAAGAGGATTGTAACACTGTAGTTGATCAGAAAGCCTTTGAGTCTTTGTAAAAACGGTTTCTCTTCGACAGCTGGAGTAACATTTGTGATTTCTGACATTATGACTCACCTCCAACTTTAGTAAGTGCGTATAAGATGATACCATTCTGAACGATCATACGAAGGACTTCAGAAAGGTTACCAACCTTGATTGCTTCATTGGCAACAGGTAGAGCAACTGTAAGAAGACCTTGGAACAGGAATGTACCAATAATAACGTGTGAAATTTTAGCCTTTTGAGCGGATGCGCCGCCAATTAGAACCGCTGCAACAGCAGGGAAGGCCATCATAAGTGGTGCTTGATATAACTGTACGAAACCGTAACTCTGTGCATAAACAACGATACCAATAGCAGCAAGCGATGTAGACATTACAGAACCAACAATACGATAGAAATCTACGTCTATTCCAGACGCAATTGCAAATTTAGGATTATCTCCCGAAGCTTTCATTGCGATGCCCATTCTAGATCTGTTGAAGATCCAAACAAGAACACACATAACAAAGAAGAATAGAAGAAGTCCCGTTGGAACTTTAAATTTGCCAAACTCAAGCATCATAAACTGATTTAAGATTTTTCCGAAAGTTGAATCGAGTGCTATCGTTACACGAAGACCACGACCGATTGGCCATACCATTTCAGGGTGATTCAGTGGAATGAGAACCCACACAATACTCATAAATGAAACGATGGAGAAACCTGTGTATGTTGCAACAAGCATTTCCGAACCCTTAATTTTATTAAGCATCATGCCATATGCAATTCCAACTGCTATTGCAAAAGGCATAGATATAATTATTGCGCCCCAGAAACCAGCAGCGCCTACTAATCCAAATTGGATTGCCAATACACTGCCTAGAATCCCACAGATTATACCTAGAGGGAGACCAAAGTTTGGACCAAGCCCTGATTGAATCGATGGAACCATTGCAAGTACAAGAATACCATTCATACCAAAACGTGTTAACGTATCAGAAGACAACGAGGCAAATGGTAGGCCTAATGAAACAGCTGAAAAACAAAGGAATAAGAAGAAGAGGGAAATGATAAGACGTGGTACCCCAACCTTCTTGGTGATATTTCTTATAGCTTCACTCACGAGATGGCCTCCTTACTCTTCATTACTTTGTGATACTCGCCAGCCATCATTAGACCAAAATCTCTATCTAGTGCATCTGGCTTTAGAATACCTTCAATTTTTCCTTCTGTAACAATGGCAATACGGTCACATACAGCACGAAGCTCAGCAAGTTCACTTGAAGTGATGATAACTGTCATGCCAAGTTCTTTATTAAGTTTTACAAGAAGATCAAGAACCAGTTTTTTAGCACCAATATCAATACCACGTGTTGGTTCTGATACAAATAGAACTTTAGGATTTAATGTAAGTGCGCGAGCCACACAAACCTTTTGCTGATTACCACCAGATAGGCGACGTGTTGGCTGTGTTGGTCCTGTACAGCGAATATCTAGATCCTCAATCATTTTTAAAGCATGTGATCTAATAAGTGGGAAATTTCCCTGTGTGAATGGCCCGTACTTTTTAAGGTATTCACCTTTAATTTGCATTGTTGTTACAACGATGTTGTCTTCGATGGATGAGTCGAGTAGAAGTCCTACACCACGTCGGTCTTCGGAAACAAATGCCATACCGTTTTCAAGTGCATAGCGTGTATCATTTAATTTTAGCGATTCGCCATTTAATTTTATGTCACCACTTGATGGATACATACCGCAGATACCATTGGCGATACCGATTTTACCTTGTCCGGCAAGGCCACCGATGCCAAGGATTTCACCTTTATGAATTTCAAGGTCGATCCCTTTAACTTCTTCACCAGGCATGTCAACGTGGTAGTTCTTGATTGATAGAGCTACTTCATTGTTGATTGAGTTAGCATTTGATTCTTCTTTTTGTGTCACTTCAACTTTACGGCCAACCATCAGTTCAGCCAGTTCGAGAACGTCAGTATCTTCAACGGCTCTAGTGGCAACAAGTTCACCATCACGAAGGATCGTGATATTATTGGCTGCGTTCATAACCTCATCAAGTCTATGTGTGATAAATAAGATTGCGATGCCTGAATCTGCAAGCTTCTTCATAGCTTTAAGTAGATTATCTGCCTCTGATTCTGTAAGAACCGCTGTTGGCTCATCGAATACGAGAAGTTTGATGCCCAGTTTGTCAATTTCACGTGCAATTTCGATGAATTGCATGTGACCGACAGGCAGACCCTGTACTTTCACCCATTCATCTATATTCATCCCTAATCGATCTAGGGCTTTTCTTGCATCCTGATCCATCGTCTTGCGGTCTAGTGTCTCTAAACTTTTGTTTCTGAATAGAGTACTCGCAAAATTTGGTTTCGTAATTTCACGGTTCAACTTAATGTTCTCAGCGAGTGTAAAACCAGGGACAAGCATGAATTCCTGATGTACCATGCCGACGCCTTTTTCCATAGCCTCTTTTGGAGACTTAAGTAATACAGATTCACCGTCAATCAATACTTCGCCTTCGAAGCCGCCTGTACTATGAATGACTGGCATACCGAATAGAATATTCATTAGCGTTGACTTACCAGCGCCGTTCTCTCCAAGAAGAGCATGAATTTCGCCCGGTTTTACCTGCAGGCTAACACCTTTTAGAACGCGATTCCCGTAGTAATCTTTGACGATATTGTTCATTTGCAGAGTGTATTCTGCCATCGGGAAACACCACCTTTTCAAATCTTTCTCCACACATGATTTAAGAAATATAATTCGTAAATTCGTTAATAAAGTAAAATGATTTCAACATTTTGTTTAATGCCTATAAAATTCGTTGATTTTTTGCTTGGACTTTGCCAAAATGTAAGGCTGCCCGTATGGGCAACCTCACATGCTTTGTTGAGTTGTTTTTTATCCTAGAAGTCTAAGAAGTCCATCATAGTCATTAGGAAGTTATCGTAGTGCTCGCCGCCTTCGTCAAGTTCGTTTAGAGTAACTTCAACGCCTGCGAAATCATCAAAGTGCTTTTGAAGCTCAGCTTTGTTAAGCTTTTCTTCGAATTCTCCATTGCCCCATGCCATAGCATAGTCAGCAGAAGCTTCGATGAACATCATAGCAACAGGAACTGGCCATGTAGAGAAACGACCTTCGCCGCCCTTAGCAGTAATTTCGTTTTGAATTTGTTCAACAGCGTAAGCAACATCGCCTTTTTTGTCTTCAGGAATACTAATACCAAGTGCTGATGGGAAGCCGTGGTATGGTGAAGGACAACAAGGTTGTGGGTAGATTGCGCCAGCGTTAAGAGAAGCTGAGATTAGTGGAACCTGCATAGAACAGTTTGTGCTGAAGAATGCAGTGTCCTTACCGTATTTTTCTACCATTCTTGGAACATCTTCAAGGATAAACTGCTGAGCACCTGATACACCAGCATCGCCAGTTGGATCTGGAGCAGTAGCATCTACGAATTGAAGACCGATTTCTTCACAAGTTTCTTTGAACAGGTCACGACGAGCTGAAAGAAGCGCGTATGACATGTGACGTGGGAATGAGTAATGTACGAATACTTCTGCGCCTTGCTTTTTAGCTTGCTCAGGAATCGTACGGCCCATTGTAAGTTCGTCCATAGCTAGAACGATATCAGCTTTATCAGCGATCATCTTTGGATCTTCACCAGGAGTACCAGCGATGATTAGAAGATCTGTACGAAGTTCTTTAACTTTTTCGATTGCTGCTGAAGTACCAGGAACGGCTTGACATACGATCAGAGCTTTAACCTCTGGATCAGATGCCATAGATACTAGATTTGCAATAGTAGTTTCTTGCTCATCCATAAATTTGTCCGGAGACGTCATAAGAATAACACGGTCTTTACCGTATTTAGCTTGAACGTTTTCCGCAGCACGATATTCTTCTTCGTTCTGAGATACAGTACCAGTCATGATACCGATTTTGAAGCTAGGAGCTTCATCTGTAGCAGCTGTTTCTGCTGGTGCCTCTGAACCTGTGTCAGCAGGAGCTGGTTGAGAACAGCCTACCATACCGATTACCATAGCCAGGATCAGCAAGATTGATAATAATTTTTTCATGTTTTTCCCCCTCCAAAAAAGGATTATTTATAATAACGCACATTTGCGTCACTATTGAAGTAACAGCCCCCTTATTTACTTAATAATGTTTTATACTCAATATATTGAATAAATGAATATAAATGACAGTATGAAGTTATAAAGACACGCAGAACATTTGGTTCTTACCCCTGTCCAACGTTATAAATGAGGTTGGGGTAACGTGTTGCTAATTCGTGGTGATAAGGTGATGATACATAATTCAGACAATTTGGTCAAGTGTGTCGATTGTATATAAATACAACGAACTGAATAAAAACCGAATGCGTGAAAAAGAGAGGTTTATGCTAAGATTAAGATGAAATCAACGGTTTTGGGTGAAAAAGCACATTTGACCTACCGTTTGTTAGGGTGAAAGAATACACAACGGTTGTATAAAAGATTCCATTTAATTACAACAAAACCGTTATATGTATTCAAGTGAGTCGAACATTTACTTAATAATTTTGATGAAATATTCATAATTAATCAATAAATGTTGAAATTTGAAGCGTTCAATAGACCGCTCTGTAGAGAACCAGTCTCAGTTGTTACGAGAAAGATGCATTTTTACTTACATATTAAATTATTGTAACATTTTATATTGTATTTTGAGTTGTGAACACGTGTAAGTTAGTCGTAACAATAGGTCTAACATAAAAATAGCCATTATAGAGAGTTTGAGTTATACAACAAAACGCATGGGATAATTCAATAACCTTTACAACAATGTTACATTCGTTTAAGTGAGTAAACCAAACTTGTTATATTTAATTTGTTATAATTAGTAAAAGGATAGATAAGGAGGGACAATATGGCAGTTCGACTTAAAGATCTTTTAAATTTGGATATATTATCCCGTTTTCGATTGGTCGCTGGCGAGGAAGGCTTGAATGCCCAAGTCAGAAAAGTAGGCATACTTGATTATGAAACTGGAGATGTCATAGATACCAACTTTGTTAAAGGTGAGTTCGTACTTACAAATCTACTTATTATAAAGGATGATTTAGATAAGTTAGATGATGCAGTATCAAGGTTTATTCAAAACGGTGTGGCTGGGCTTGCGATAAATACACTTTTTATTGATGAACTTCCAGATGCTATTACAAATCTGGCTAATGAGCATAATTTTTCGATTTTTCTTTACGATGAAACGTATTACGAGGATATAATAACGGAGCTTGTTGATTATATTCGTAGAACTGATGAGTTGAGTATACATTTAGAACTTATGATGCGCCTTCAAAATGAAAATTTACAAGATGCTGAGGTTCAAAAACTCACATATAAGTTGAATCCTGACTTTAGAAACTTTGTGATTGTACTAAAAGCTTCCTATATTAAAGGAAATGATATGGAGCAGTTCTCAGCGTATCAAGCCAATCAAATTCTCGGGCGATTTCACAGGTGTTATATCATTGAAGAAAATATCTATGTGCTTATGAGCTTTGAAGATGAATTTGATGATGTTTCGCTACCGATAAGTTTGGTGGAGTCCCTTGGCATAAATATGACTGGTGTCTTTGCAGGCATAAGCAATGTGAGACCAATTATTTCCTTAAACAAAGCAATGATTGAATCCGGACATGCTTTAACATTTAAAAAAATGACGGGGATCTCTGGTGTTACGCCAGTTGATCAAATTGGAATGTATCAAATGTTAATGCCACTTCAGGGAAATCCATGGATCGAAGAATATTATTTGAAGATTATTACACCAATTAAAGAGTATGATGCTAAAAATGGTTCGGATTTGTTGAAAACTGCGAAATTGTATATAGATTGTGGATGTGATGTGAAAAAGACTGCAGAAATGATGTATCAACACGGGAATACCATTAGATACCGACTTGACCGAATAAGAGGATTACTTGATGGGATTGTTGATAAAACATATGTTGATCAAGAACTGTCTATAATTATGAGAATTCACTCATTGAAGACTGGGCAGTAATGGTGTTGGAGAGCTGAGGAGAATAAATGAACAGACTTATGAAGATGTTGCTTGTTGCGATCGCCATCTCAATTGGAGCACAATTTTCACTGAATCTATTTGTAGATGGATTTATCATCACATTGTCCATTATAATACTGCCTGTTTTATTGTATAAGAATCATGAATTAAATCCCATATGGATCGGACTATTAACAGCGATTGTGAGTCCGTTTTTCAGAGCTGCAATTCTTATCGTACAGTCTGGAGATCCTAATTTTGTATTCCATTTGGTATATCCAGATGTCGTATTCTATCTGACTTATGGTGTTGTATTCTATATGATCTATTGGCGTAAGGAAGAGGCTACAACCACACAATTTCTAATGGCTGTTTTTATGAGTGATTTGATATCGAATCTTATGGAAATGAGCGTACGTACAAGGATTACAGGTCTTGATGGCACAATTTTAAAAGGATTGGTTTTAATTGCGTTTGGCCGTCTATTAGTGGTTTTCGGTATAGTCGTCTATTTGAAATGGTACAAATCATTCTTGGTGCAAGAAGAGCATGAGGCAAGATACAGAAAGCTTATGATGCTGACATCAGCGTTTAAGTCCGAAATCTATTTTATGCAGAAAAATATGATTTATATAGAAGGAATTATGAAAAAGTCGTACAGAACATATAAACTTGCAGACTCAGAAGCTGTTTCAGATGAATTAAAAAGCGAACTTCTAGATATTACAAAAGATGTTCATGAGATAAAGAAAGATTATATTCGTGTGATACAGGGCTTAGAACAAGGCTTCAGTGAAAAGCTTCCATCATCAATAATTCAAATAGAAGATTTAATTGAGATTCTTGAGATCAACACAAGAGAATACTTAGAAAATAAGGGATCAAAGATGCGCTTTAAATGCCGTGTCTCTTCTAAAATAAATGTGAATAAACACTACTACCTCATGTCTGTGCTTAGAAATTTGGTTAACAACGCCATTGAAGCTTGTCCGAATGATGAAAGTACGATGATAGAGTTAAAAGTTAAAGAAGAAGGGGATCACATTTTAATTTGTATTGAAGACAATGGTCCAGGCATGGAAGAGGACATTCTAACGTATATATTCAATCCAGGATTTTCAACGAAATTTAATGAAAAGACGGGGGATATTTGTCGGGGCATTGGCTTAACAATGGTAAAATCGCTAGTGACTGATACCTTTTTTGGAACGGTCGATGTGAGCACGGAAGTTGGGAAAGGCACGAAGTTCCTGGTTACAATACCAATTCATGCACTGGAGGTGGCTTAATGCGATTTTATATGGTTGACGATGATCCCAATATTTTAAAAATACTTGAAGGTGTGATTCAAAAGGAGCAACTCGGAAGTGTCGTGGGATACACGACAGATCCATTAAATGCGATTACAGATGTAAGGGCTTATCAACCAGATATTGTCCTCGTTGATTATTTGATGCCTGGAATGGACGGAGCACAGCTTGTTAGAACCTTGAAAAAAGATCTTCCAGACATTGCGTATGTGATTATATCTCAAGTGTCGGATAAGGATATGATCGGTGAATCCTATGGAGCTGGGATTGAGTTTTTTATTCAAAAACCCATCAATATAATTGAAGTGCGTGGTGTGCTTGGATCATTGGTAGAAAAAATTGAAATGAAAAGAGCTTTAGCACAAATAAATGGATTGTTGCGTCAGACATCAACATTTGAAACGAAAACGCATCAGAAAGTGTCTGAAAGACCTCCGAGGCTTGAAAGTATGGAGCGAATATTAAGTCGTTTAGGCATACTTGGTGAAAAAGGTGCCAATGACATTCTTGAGAGTGCCCATGTGTTGATTGATCGCGGCGTTGAACATGGTATATCAGAACACCTCAATGGTGTTTGTGAAACGCTGGGTCAGAAACCTAAAATAATGAAACAACGTATGCGACGATCACTACAAAATGGGATAAGGAATATAGCAAATCTCGGAGTGGAAGATTATCTGAATGAAGTGTTTGTAAGTTATTCAGGGACGCTGTTTGAGTTCGAAGAGGTTAGGGCTGAAATGGATTTAATTCGTGGCAACCGCCAACAAGGTGGTCGTGTCAGCGTGAATAAATTCATAGAAAGTCTAATTGTACAAAGCAGAGTGAATGATTAAATTTGCAATAGTTTGAAAATTCTAAAATTAATTTAATAATAATGAAGCTTTTTGAAGCGTCATGAAGCCAGATGAATTCCCCCTTCATAATAGAAATATGAAGGGGGAATTATTTTATGGTAGAGCATTTTGGTATATGGTCTTTATTACCACCGCTGGTTGCGATCGCGCTGGCATTTAAGACAAAACAGGTTATTCCGTCATTATTCGCCGCCATCGTTGTGGGGGCAACAATCATTTCAAAGGGCAATATTTTTATGGGTTTTGCAAATGCAATTCAGCATTACATTGCAGGGTCGTTAGCTTCTGAGTGGAACGCAGGAATTATAGCATTTGATATTGGACTCGGAGGAATGATTGGTGTTGTTGCTAAATCAGGCGGTGCAAAAGCCATTGCTGAGTGGCTTGGAACAAAGGTGAAGAATGCAAGAAGTGCCATGGTTGCAACATGGGCGATGGGTCTACTGATATTCTTTGATGATTATTCCAATACACTTCTTGTTGGTACAACAATGCGACCTCTAACAGACAGTCGCAAAATATCTAGAGAAAAGTTGGCATTTTTAACAGATGCAACAGCAGCTCCTGTAGCTTCTATGGCAATGATTTCAACATGGATTGCCTATGAGCTTGGACTTCTGAAAGACGCATTCGAGATGATCGGTGTGGAAGCAAATGCCTACAGTGTGTTTTTAGGATCAATACCATTTAGATTCTACAGCTTAATCATGGTGGGATTTGTACTTATGATTGCATTCACAGGCCGAGACTTCGGTCCAATGTTAAAAGCAGAAAGACGTGCTCGTAGAGAAGGCAAACTCGTTGCAGATGGTTCTACGCCACTGGCTTCAAAAGAACTCACTGAAATGGAAATTCGTGATGATATTCCACTTCGTGCAATCAATGCAATTATTCCTGTTCTTACAGTTATAGTAATGGTTGTTGTAGGTCTATACATAAATGGACGAGCGGCTGTTCTTGGTGGAGACAATCAAGCTCTAATAAATGCAGTCAATACACATCCGTTTGCAGCAGAAACACTACGTTCAGTAATTGGTAATGCCAATGCAGCGGTAGCGATGATGTGGGCATCTTACACAGGAACAGTTGTTGCATTTGCACTTGTTCTGGGTCAAAAAATCCTAACATTCCGTGAAACTATGGATGCATGGGTTGATGGTGCTAAGTCATTAATGATCGCGTTGATGGTTCTGGTACTTGCTTGGGGCATCGGCGGTATCTGTAAGGATCTTGGTACTGCGAAGTACCTTGTTGGAATTCTTGATGGTAAGATTTCGGCCTCAGTTCTTCCTTTATCAGTGTTCATGCTTGGTTGCTTTATTGCATTCGCAACAGGCACATCATGGGGAACAACAGCGATTCTTATGCCGATTGCAGTTCCGCTAGTATACCAATTAAGCGGTGGAGATACAGGCGTTATTCTTTACGCGACAATTGGCGCCGTATTTACAGGTGCAGTATTTGGTGATCATTGTTCGCCAATTTCAGATACAACGATCATGTCATCCATGGCTTCGGCCTCAGATCACATCGATCATGTTAAGACACAGATTCCGTATTCGCTTACAGTCGCGGCAATAGCAGTTGCTGTAGGTTACTTACCGGCTGCAGTTATTGGAATCAATCCACTTATATCGTTGGTGGCTGGTTTAGCAATAGCTTATGCTGTAATCAGATTCTATGGTCAAGAGGTTGAGGCAGAAGAGACAGTTCAAACAAAGTCATCAAAAGCCTCTTAAATCGGTATAAACTTCCTGGTTTATAACCACGCACGAAAATACAACTAAGCAGATGAGTCATACCGATATATATCGGTATGGCTTTCTGTATGGTATAAAATGCTGAGAATTCCACAGCTCTACGTTGCACCCAATTATGAAATCTTCACGTGCTGTTAGCACGCTCCGGTATTCAGAATTGGTTGCGCCTTGATCTGAGAAAATCTCAATATTTTATAAATTGAAGAATGAATCAATCAAGATATCTATAAATTAAAAACAAAACTTATACTAAAACAGTCGTTAGATTTGAAGGAGGAATTACAATGCCAGTAAATATGAGAGGCAGACACTTAATTACACTGAAAGATTACACACCAGATGAAATCAAGTATCTATTAAATTTGTCAGCGGACCTTAAAGCTAAAAAACGTGCGGGTATTAAAGGTGATTTACTACAAGGCAAAAACGTTGTGCTTTTATTTGAAAAAGCGTCAACAAGAACTCGTTGTGCATTCGAAGTTGCAGCATTCGACGAAGGCGCTCAAGTAACATTTTTGTCAAATAGCCAAATGGGCAAAAAAGAGTCAATCGAAGATACAGCCAAGGTTCTAGGTCGTTTCTATGACGGTATTGAGTTTAGAGGTTTTAAGCAAGAAACAGTAGAAGACCTGGCAGCTCACGCTGGCGTTCCGGTATGGAATGGTCTTACAGATATGTACCATCCAACACAAATCCTAGCAGATTTTCTTACAGTTATGGAGCATGTAGCTAAGCCACTTAACAAAGTGAAGTTTGTATATGCAGGTGATGCTCGAAACAATATGGGTAACTCACTGATGAT
>Ga0070725_10001095_pt1 | contig 15778 bp, 20 predicted proteins | sample tdDd002_FD_69781 | JGI IMG/M metagenome (GOLD analysis project Ga0070725, IMG submission 69781) | Marine sediment microbial communities from the Atlantic coast under amendment with organic carbon and nitrate - tdDd00.2 | ecosystem: Environmental > Aquatic > Marine > Coastal > Sediment | place... | reverse complement strand
ATAATAAAGCTGGTATTGCAGAAATTTTATCTGCAGTTCAATACCTTATTGATCATCCAGAAGTAAAACATGGTGCTGTAAAAATTGGTTTTACACCAGATGAGGAAATAGGTCGTGGTGCTAATAAGTTCGATGTTAAAACATTTGATGCTGATTTTGCTTATACAGTAGATGGTGGTGAAATCGGTGGTATCGAATATGAAAACTTTAATGCAGCCAATGCTTTTGTTAAAGTCAATGGTAGAAACATTCATCCAGGTGCTGCAAAGGATAAAATGATTAATGCCATTCATATAGGTACTGAGTTATCAAGTATGTTACCTACAGCTCAAAGACCTGAACATACTGAGTTATATGAAGGATTTATCCACTTAAATGATTTCAATGGTTCAGTTGAGGGTGTTGAAATGATCTTTATCATTAGAGACCACGATATGGAAAAGTTTGAAGTAAAGAAGGCTACTATAACAAAAGCTGTAGAATACTTAAACACTAAATATGGTGAAGGTACTGTTGAGATGGATCTTAAGGATTCTTATTATAATATGAGAGAAAAAGTTGTAGAAAAGATGCATATCATTGATACAGCTAAAGAAGCAATGAATGTATTAAATATTGAACCTCAAACATTCCCAGTTAGAGGAGGTACAGATGGTGCTAGATTATCTTATATGGGTCTAGTGACACCAAACCTATTTACAGGTGGTGCTAACTTCCATGGTAGATTTGAGTATATAGTAAAAGAATCAATGGAAAGTGCTGTACAAGTAATTGTTAAAATCTTAGAATTATATGCAAAATAAAAAAAGGCGATGAACTCAGTTCATTGCCTTTTATCTTACAACTAGTACTGGTATTGTTGCATGATGTACAACTTTGTTAGTGACACTGCCTAATAAGAATCTTCTGATAGCTGACATACCGTGTGTACACATAACAATAACATCACAATTTTCCTCCTCAGAAACTTCAATAATAACAGATGATGCATCCCCAAAACGACACATTGTTTCGATTTCCACTTCAGTAAAAAACTTACTAGCCTCTTCGACAATTGGACCACCATTTTCTGTACACGTGATGGTTGGATTTTCTAATGTTAATGTATCATTTGCCCAATATATTGGTGTAATAGGTTCATCTACGTGGAGTATTAATAATGTTGCATCATATTTTAAAGCAAGAGACTTTGCCATTTCGTAAGTCTTTGTTGATTCAGAGCCATCTACAGGTAATAAAATCTTATTCATGATAACACCTCCCTATTATATTTTTTCCCATTTTTTTGATTATCAATCATAATAGTATGTATTAATGAAAAATGATACAATAGGGTTGAGGTGTTTTTATGAAGAATAGAAGAATGATGATCATGGGCATATTCATAAGCTTGGGGATTATCCTAAGTTATCTTGAATATATGTTGCCGACACAATTATTAACAGCAGGGGCAAAATTAGGTTTAGCCAATATCATAACAGTATCAACACTGGTTTTATTAGATAAGAAATCATCCTTTATCATATTGATGATGAGGATTGTATTAGTCTCAATGATGTTTTCAGGTTTCTCGGGTTTTCTTTATAGTGTCACTGGAGGCACTTTAGCATACTTGGGTATGTCTATCATGTTAGATTTAAAGTTTAAAGATGTGACATTAGTGGGGGTGAGTGTTATTGGGGCTGTCTTACATAGTTTAGGACAAGTTATTGTTGCAGCCACACTATTTGCTAATTATAGGATACTGCTTTACTTTCCAACATTGTTGTTGACTTCCTTGATAACAGGTACTTTTATAGGATTGGTTTCAAATTACTTAACAGAACGTTTGATAAAAGCAAGAGTAATATAAAAGGTGTTGCATGAGCAACACCTTATTCTTCGTCTGATTCTCTTTCTACTTTGAAAAGTGGTTCGTCATTTGGTTCTCTTGATTGTTTTAACAAGATAAAACCAATAACAATTAAAAGTGCTGGGAATACGAATGATCCTTTAATACTTAATAATGAGATGACAGTTGATACAATTGCAAATGCTAAGAAACCAAATGCCAACCAGAAAATTGGTTTTTCTCGATTACCGAATATATACAGTTGATAAAAACCAACCCCGACACTACCAACAAACCATGGCCATAAGTAAATCATGTGACTATAACCAAATATAGAACAGATCATAAATATTAGACCAAATGTAGTAAGTATACCACCAGGAATTAAGAAACCAACTGGTCCATTGTTGTTAAAAAAGTTGAGTTCAAATATTAAACCTGGAATTAAGAATATTAAGGGCCATAATTGCCAAGCTGAAAAGCTAAAACCAAATATGCCAAAACTATTCATAAGTGCTAACACGCCTAATCCTATTAGTATAGCACCAATAATCATATTGTTTTTTCTCATGATGACCTCCATTCACTATCTCGTGATTTCTTCAATTATTATATCATATGTAACTCTGACTTCATTATGACACAAAGATTTTTAAGTTAAATTAGAGAAAAATTAGAATTATATTAGAATCAAGTCCTATTGTTGAATAGGGTGGTTTTTGGTGTTAGCATTAATGTAAGGAAGGTGATAATATGAAAAAGAAATTAATGAGATCTCGTACGGATGCACATCTAGCGGGTGTATGTGGTGGCTTAGCAGATTACTTTAATATAGATGTAAAGATAATCAGAATTTTGTGGGTTATATCAGCATTCTTTGGTGGCCCAAGTATTGGAGCATACATTATATGTGCAATTATAATACCTAAGGAACCAGTTAGAGAAAAGAAAACTGAAACATATGAAAAACCAGTTTATGAATCTTACAGTAAAAAAGAAGAAGAAGTTAAAGAAGAAGTTAAAGTTGAAGAAGATGAAGCATATCATGAGGAAGTAAAAGAAGAAACATATGACACTGAATCAAATGATTCTGAAGATGATTACTTCAATACAGATTACGATGATATCTATGATTCGTATAATGAAGATCAAGTATATGATGAACCTTCTGATAATTACAGAGAAGATTATGAGAAATATGATCAAGTAGAAAATAGAAACAATAATATGATCTATTTAGGTCTTGGTTTAATCGCATTGGGTGCTTTCTTAGTGCTTAAGATTATATTCCCAACACTCAGTAGTACCATTATGTGGCCTGCTATTTTAATCATTGGTGGTTTCTTATTATTGACGAGAAACAACGATGCTAAGGAGAATGAATAATGGAAAAAGATAACCGCTCAGGATTTGCGGTATTGATTATATTGGTTGGACTAGGTGTACTACTTATAAACCTGAATGTATTAAGATTAGAGATGTTTTGGGGAATAGTACACCTATGGCCATTATTATTAGTCGTTGCAGGTTTATCTATTTTATTTAGAAAAGTAAGACATTTTGATGTTGTTTTATGGTTGGTATTCTTCGGTATCATTATTGGTTATAGTTACCTCAACATGAATGATAAGTCTTGGTTCTTCGGAGATCCTGTAGATAATAAAGTCACTGAAATGTCATTTGAAATAGATAAAGCTACTTTTGAGCTAGATGTGGCAACAGGTAATATTATAATTGATGACGCTGAAAACATGGTTTATAACTTACCAGAGAAGAATATATCACGAACTCATAATGACAATGAATCAGGTTCTGGTACAGTTATTATTACAGATAATCCTAGTAATGATATTACAACACCATTTCAGAACAGGGTATATGACATAGGCCTACAAGATAATGTTTCCTGGCAAATTAATCTTAATGGTGCTGTTTTAAGTTCTGATATTGATTTAAGTATGAATCAAGTGGAAGATTTTGATCTTGATTTTGCTGTAGGTGAAGTAAAATTAATTACTAGTGGCGATTCCGGTTACTACAATATTGATTTCGCAATAGGCACAGTTGTAGTTGATGTTCCTGAAGATGGCAATATCTTAATCCATGTTGATGGAGGTATAAGCTCTTTAGATGTACCTAGTTCTTTTACTCAAGTAGATGGTTATTATCAATCAGCTAACTTTGATTCTAGTGAGGAATATATGTTAATAGAGATAGATTTGGCTATAGGAACAGTGGAAATTAAATAGTAAAAAAAGGAAAGATATGTTAAGCTGAGGTTAACATATCTTTTTTATTATGGAGGTGTTTTATGAAAAAAGCGTATCTAGCAGGTGGTTGTTTCTGGTGCATAGAAAGTGATTTAATAAAAAGACCTGGTGTTGAATCGGTAGTATCAGGTTATATTGGTGGTACAAAAGAGTCAGCTAATTATGAGGCGGTGTGTTCAGGGTTAACAGAACATAGGGAAGCGGTGTGTGTTACATACGATGAAAATGTAACAACTTATCAAGATTTAGTTGAATACTTTTGGACTTGTATTGATCCAACCAATCCTTATGGTCAGTTTGCAGATATTGGACCGCAATACAAGACTGCCATTTATTTCTCTAATGAAGATGAGAAAAAAATAGCACAAGCATCGAAAGTAGATTTAAGTCAGTCCAATCGATTTAATGATGAAATAGTAACAGATATACTAGAAGCTACAGAATTTTATGAAGCAGAAACCTATCATCAGGAATACTATAAAAAAGCACCAGATCACTATAAGAGATATAGAATTGGATCTGGACGTGAAGGTTTCATTATAAATAAATGGGGGGATAAACGATGAAGCTATTTGATTTACACTGTGACACCATCCTACGTCTATATGGTGAGGGTGGTCAATTATCAGAAAATAATTATCACATTGATCTAAGTAAAATGAAAGAAGGAGATTCTTTAGCACAGTTTTTTGCCATGTTTGTTGATTTAGATAAAACTAAAACACCTTTTAAAACATGTAATGAAATGATTGATGTCTTTGAGCAAGAGATTGATAAAAATAGAAATATTATCAACCAAGGTTTTGGAGTAAAAGATATAAAAGAGGATAAAATAACTGGCATAATTACAATAGAAGAAGGTGGTGTTTTAGAAGGTAAGTTGGAAAACTTAGACCACTTTTATGATAGAGGTGTTAGATCCATTACACTAACATGGAATTATGAGAATGAAATAGGTTATCCTAATTGTAAAGCACCTTTTGTAGATAAGGGCTTAAAACCATTTGGTCTTGAAGTTGTTAAAAGGATGAATGACTTGGGTATGTTGGTAGACGTATCACACTTGTCTGATGGCGGCTTTTGGGACTGTATCAAACATTCCGAATACCCAATTATTGCTTCACACTCCAATGCTAGAGCTTTATGTGATGTCAGCAGAAACTTAACAGATGAAATGATTTTAGCGCTTAAAGACAATGGTGGAGTAATGGGCATGAACTTCTGTTCATACTTTTTGGACAAATCAAAAGTTTCTAAAGTAGATGATATTGTTAAGCACATTAAGTACATTGATGATTTAGCTGGTATTGATGTAATTGCAATCGGTACGGACTTTGATGGTATAGGTGGTGAGTTGGAGATTGCTGATATGTCAATGATGAGGAAACTTGTAGATGCTTTAAAAACAGAAGGTTATAATGATGAGCAGTTAGAAAAAGTTTTTTATAAGAATGCGCTTCGTGTAATGTCTCAAGTTAAATAACAATTATATGACACCGTCTGGATTAAACTATACTCTGGTATAATTAATCTAGGGGGTGTTTTTATGTTTGAGAGAAGAAAATGTGAAAAAGATGATATATGGTTGATTAGGGATTTTTTAAGTGAGACTTATAAAAGTTTTGGAAGAAAAGTGAATTGGCACATTGATAGATTAAACTTTACTTATTCTATGTCTAGAATTATGAACGAAGTCAGCGAAGAAGAGTATAGAAATCGTATTGTTTTATATTATGAGAATGATGTGTTGAGAGCCGTCCTATTAACCGAGGGAGAAGATAGAGGAGAAGCCTTCTTAGAAGTTGACACTTATGATTTACATCCTGAACTTGTTCAGATGATGTATGATGATCTTGATAAAATGCGAGAAAGATTAAATCGAGATATTTATTTAAGAATAGCTCATGATAACAAGGATCTTTTAGATGAAGCAATTAAAAGAGGTTATGTGTGTGAGGAATGGTCTGAGATTACAATGAGAAAGATCTTAGATGAGGCATTAGATGATGAACTGCCAGATGGATTTAAGTTCGATACAGCTGATTGTAAAAGTAAAGCAATAGGACATAGCAAGGCTTTTGGCTACTTTGATAGAAAAGATGTTCTAGCGAATGCTGAAAAAGGCTTAGAAGCTTTAATGACAATGAGTGATTTTAAAGTTAATCATGATATCAATGTTGTCAATGAAAAAGGCGAAGTCGTAGCTTTTGCTACCATGTGGTACGATGAAAAAAATAAAGTTGGTATTTTAGAACCAGTTGGCACACATCCAGATTATCGTAGAATGGGTCTTGCAAAAAAGGCTATTTATAAAGGGTGTAACGAAGTTATAAAGCAAGGAGCAGCATTTGTCTATGTAGGTTCATATCAAGAGTTTTACAAGAAAATAGGTTTTTCTCCAATCTCTGAGGACAAAGTATATAAAAAAAGTATAAAAAGCAATTAACCCTAAGGTTGATTGTTTTTTTTGTGGTATAATCTGATTGTTAAGGGAGGCGAAATGTTATTATATATTATTAGTTTTATTATTATTTTTATCTCTGCAATGATTCAAGGGGTAACTAGTTTTGGTTTTTCACTTATTGGAGTACCATTACTAGCATTGATTATGCCATTAGATCTTATTGTACCTATGTTAGTCGTCTTTAGCCTTGTATTAAATATTCTTGTTTATAGTAAAATACAAGGTCATGTGAACAAAAGACAAATTATTATTTTGATAATATGTGGATTGGTTTCTATTCCGATTGGTATATATGGTTTAAGTGTAGTGGATGATAGTATCATTAAGTTGATTGCGGGTATCATAATAATAATATCAGCCTCAGCCATGCAGTTTGGATTTAAGATTACTTTTAAGAAACAAGATATAGCATATGGCTTAACTGGATTTTTGAGTGGTATTTTAAATGGTGCTTCTTCCTTAAGTGGACCACCAGTTATTCTTTTACTCAGTAATGAAGGTGTAGATAAAAATAATTTTAGAAAAACCCTAGCGACTTACTTTATGACATTAAACTTATTTTCTATACCTATGTTTTTAATGAGTGGTTTTTTAACAGGTGAGGTTGTGGTTAATTCACTTAAGTTGTCACCAGCTTTATTCATTGGGACACTACTTGGTATTAAGTTGGGTAATAAAATACCTGATGGTGTATTTAGAAAGATTACATTAGTATTGATATTTGTTATGGGGGTCATGACACTAATATCAGGTTTATAGGAGCAAAAAATGAACAGATTAGAACGATTAAAAGAGGTTATCAAATCATATGGCAGTATGGCTGTAGCCTTTTCAGGTGGAGTAGATAGTACTCTTTTAGCAAAAGCGGCATATGAAGTATTCGGTGATAAGGCAATTGCCATAACAATACATGCATCAATGCATGCTGGTTACGAAATAGAAGAAGCCAAGGATTTGGCTGAAGAAATAGGTATCAAACACATTGTACATGAAGTTGATGCTTTTGGTATTGATCGTTTTGTAGAGAATGGTCCTTTGAGATGTTACTACTGTAAACATGCAATATTCTCGACTATTAAAGAGATAGCTAGTGAACATGATATTCACATTATAGGTGATGGGTCCAATACAGATGATTTAGGTGATTATAGACCAGGTATGAAAGCTTTAGAAGAACTTGAGATTACAAGTCCTTTATTAGAAGCAGGTCTGAGCAAACAAGATATAAGAGATTTATCTAAAGCATATAATCTACCAACTTGGTCAAAGGCTGCATTTGCATGTCTAGCAACTAGGATTCCTACAAACGATCCAATTACAGAAGAAAAATTAAGAATGATTGAAAAAGCTGAAACATTTCTGATGAACAAGGGTATACACCAGTATAGAGTTAGGTGTCACGAAGACTTAGCGAGGATAGAAGTATCACCTGATGAAAGATCAAAGTTCTTTGATGAGGACTTTATTTCAGAAATCGATGAAGCATTTAAAACTTTTGGTTTTAGATATGTTTCATTAGATTTGTCAGGATATAAGAAAGGAAACATGAATCATGTACGAAAAGAAGATTAAGGCAGTTGTAGAACAGATAAAAAACGGAGAGTTGGATTCTGAACAAGCATTTGAAACCTTAAAAGATTTACCTTTTCAGGATTTAGGTTATGCCAATATCGATTATCATAGAGAAATAAGAACAGGCTATCCAGAGGTGATTTACTGTCAAGGTAAATCAACAGAACATATTTATGGTATAGTAAAGGCCATGTTAGAAAAGGATGTTAATATATTAGCGACAAGAGCATCTGAAGAAGTATATTTAGCGTGTAAAGACTTACACGATGATGTGATTTACAATAAACAGTCAAGGGTTTTAATCTTTAGAAAACAACCTTTTAAAGTATCTAAACATAAGGTCCTAATTGCTACAGGTGGAACATCGGATATAGCAGTAGCTGAAGAAGCAGCTTTAACAGCTGAGGTACTAGGTACTCAGGTTGTTAGGCTTTATGATGTTGGTGTTGCAGGTATTCACAGGTTATTATCAAGAAGAGATATATTAGATGATTGTAGTGTTATTATTGCTGTAGCAGGTATGGAGGGTGCTTTACCAAGTGTAATTGGTGGACTAGTTGATGTTCCTGTTATCGCTGTTCCTACAAGTGTAGGGTATGGTTCTCACTTTAATGGGCTGGCTTCATTACTTGCTATGTTGAACTCATGTGCAAGTGGTATCAGTGTTGTAAATATAGACAATGGTTTTGGTGCTGGCTATAATGCAAGCAGTATCATAAGACAGATTGAGAGAGGTTAAGATGAGTAAAGCAATATATTTGGAATGTTTATCAGGTATTAGTGGTGATATGACCATTGGTGCACTTTTAGATCTTGGTCTTGATCAAGACCAATTCAAAGAAGAATTAAGTAAATTAAATTTAGATGAATATCATGTTCATATAAGTAAGAAAAGTAAAAAGGGTATATTTGGTACAAAGTTTGATGTAATTTTAGATCATGATCACTCACATGACCACGGACACTCACATGACCACGGACACTCACATGATCACGGACATTCACATGATCACGGACATTCACATGATCATGGACACTCACATAGTCACGATAGAGACTATGGTATGATTAAAACCTTAATCAATGAATCAACATTAAATGATAATATTAAAACTATGAGTCTAAAAATATTTGATGAAGTAGCAAAAGCTGAAGCAAAAATACATAATGTATCAATTGATGATGTTCATTTTCATGAAGTTGGTGCTGTTGACTCAATTGTAGATATTGTGGGGACAGCTATTCTGATAGATATGTTAGATGTTGATAAAATCTATGCATCTCCAGTTCATGTAGGTACTGGATTTGTAAGATGTGCTCATGGTAAGATTCCTGTTCCTGCACCTGCAACGCTTGAGATATTAAAGGACATACCAATTTATTCAAAAGGCATTCGATCTGAATTAGTAACACCAACTGGTGCTGCTATCTTAAAAGCTTTAGTGGATGAGTTTGTGGAAAGACCTAAAATGACTGTTGAAACTGTAGGTTATGGTATCGCTACTAAAGATTTAGAAATAGCCAACCTATTAAGAGTTAATCTAGCGGAGATATAAAATGAAAGATCAAAAGTGGTTATTAGAATGTAATATCGATGATATGCCTGGAGAAATTTTTTCTTATGTTATGGAGTTGCTTCTAGATGCAGGTGCATTAGACGTAACATACACCTCAGTTCAAATGAAAAAAAATAGACCAGGGACTAAAGTTTCTGTACTTGTTGATGAAAATAATCTGGAAAAGATTGAGGTTATTCTTTTAACTGAAACATCGACTTTTGGTATTAGAAAAATGCTTGTCGAGCGAACTATTTTAGAACGTTCATTTGAAACGCTTGAGACACCTTTTGGGCCACTCTGCATTAAACTAGGTTACCTTGATGGTAAAGTAATAAAACGTACACCTGAGTACGAGGCATTAAAAATTATTGCCCAAGAGACAGGATTACCGCTAATAGATGTTTATAAACAGGTGCAAACTTATATAGAAAAAATGAAATAATAGATTATAGTAATTTCCTATCGGGTATATTAATAAAAACGATAAAAGGAGATGATACTATGTCTAAACATTTTTTCTATGATTACAAAGTGGAGTTAGAAGAACAATTAGGTAAAAAATTCAGAAGAGAGTTAAAACAATTGGAAGAAGAACGTGCTTTTCAAACTCAATTAGATGAAGCACAGGAAGTTATTGAGACATATTTTAAAGTATTAGAATCATCTTTATCTGACATAATCCTTATCTCCGACAACAAGGTACAACTCATTAGAGACGGGAGTATGATCGTTCAGTTTAAGATGTTTGATAACTACGTCAAGTTCACACGTTTTGATCATGCCATTGAAGTAGAAATAGGTGATTTTGATAGACAAACTAAAATCATTGAAGCAAGAATCATAAGCAACATCATACCAGGTGAAAAGAGATGTGTTGTTAAACGTATAGGTAAAGTACATGATGGCGCTCATTTTGATGATAAGACTATCAATTTCTACATGAATGAAGCTTTCGGTCACTTAGAAGAAATGAATTAATGGAACTTTTTTATTTCTATTGCGTCTAATAAGTGACTATTGAGTAGAAATCTTTTCACTAAATCCGCTTATCGATCTCTATACTCAATAGAAAAAGACCTTGAAAAAGGTCTTTTATTGTTGTGTTAGTAATCCTAAAATATCTCCATATGAAGTTGTTGCATGAGCTTCCCATCTCTCACAAACACGTTTTGCATGTTTATCACTCATAACATGAAGTGTTAAGTTCATCATAGGTGCTTTATTTTCTGTGATACTTAGAAAGACTTCATAGTCATTTTCACTAATTTTCGTATATTCTGCATGAACATTGGTTTCGATTGGAAGTGATTTCTTAAAATCTTTTATGATATTATCTATTTTCTTTTGTACATGACCTGGTACTCTAACTTTGAAAAAGTCCAAAGCTACTCGACCATTTTCTGTTAGCAAGTAATGTTGTTTGCCATCTTGTGGGATACGTTCAAGCATTGATAATTCACATAGTTCTGTGATATAGTGTTGCAATGAGATATAATTTATCAAACCTGAATCTAGTACCAATTCCGTAATTTCTTCATTGGTTAGAGGGACTTCTAAGTTGTTGATTAGCATTAGAATGGTTAATTTATCTCTAACTTCAAGTTCTGTATTATTATTAAACATGTGACTCCTAAATGTATTATGTTTGAAATAGGTTTATGGTATGATTATAATAGATTTGTATCAATTATACTAGCTGTTTTTTCAAATATTAATAAGATTTAGTGAGGTATTCACAATCATTATAGGAGTTATATATGTCAAGAGAAAAAGTGTCGGATTTGCTGGATTCATTAGGTGTTTCAAAGTATGGATTTGGTGATTTAAGTGGTTTGGTGCCTGAGCAATTTTCCAAGTTAACCACAGGAATATCTATCGTCATTAGACTATCAGATGCTGTTATGAATGAAATCAGTGATAAAGCGCCAACACATACTTATTTTCATCATTATAGAACAGTCAATGCATTCATAGATCATTGTACTTTAAGAGTAGTGATGCTATTACAAAAGTTAGGTTATTTTGCAGTTGCAATCCCAGCATCCCAGTCTATTAATGCACCAGGTTATGATTATTCAGGCCTTTTTCAGCATAGGACAGCAGCAACTCATGCTGGTATGGGATGGATAGGGAAAAATGCCTGCTTAGTAACTGAAGAATTTGGACCTAGAGTAAGATTAGGAACCATCTTGACCAATATGCCTGTGGCATACGATGAGCCTATACTAGAATCAAGATGTGGCTCGTGTAATATATGTGTTTCTAAATGTCCACCTATGGCCTTAAGGGGCAATTTGTGGACTGGTAAGAATCCAAGAGAAGATCTTGTATTTGCAGATGTATGTAGTAATCATATGTCAACACACTATAAACACATTGGACGTGGTGTTGTTTGTGGTATATGCGTTAAATCATGTCCTAAGGGAAAGGAGCGTATCAGTGGAAATGCTTACTAGAGTTGGGATATTCGTATTCTTTCTTATTTTAATATCTATACAATACACACTTAATAAAGTATTGGTTCAACTAAAGAAAATAGAAGTTAATACACGAGGAGGCAGAATAGAACATGATGACAATCATTATTGATGCTGATGGGTGTCCTGTAAGAAAAGAAGCGGTCCAACTTGCAAAAAAGTACAAACTTAAAGCAACAATTGTATCAGATGTAAACCATATGATTAAGGATAATTATGCTGATATAGTTACAGTAGATAAAGGTTACGATGCAGTGGATTTTAAAATCATAGGATTAATGAATCCAGGTGATTTAGTCGTAACTCAGGACTATGGATTAGCCAGTCTTGTCTTATCTAAAAAAGGTTATGCAATTGACCAAAATGGTATGTTTTACAATAGTGATAACATAGATATGTTACTCCTTAGAAGACATGTTTCTAAACAAGTAAGAAAAGCTGGAGGAAAGACTAAGGGGCCTTCTAAAAGAAAAAAAGAAGATACTGATAATTTCATACAAGCTTTAGAAAAATTTCTAACTAAAACAACCCCGAAGTAATTTACTTCGGGGCCATTTTTATTAAAGGTATATGGGACTATGCAACTTTTTCGTCCTTAACATCACTATCTTCATAGTAAACTTTTTCATCAAATTCGCCTTCTGATTTAGCAACGATTAATGTACATACAGCATCACCAGTGATGTTGATTGCAGTTCTTAACATATCTAAGATTCTGTCAATACCGATGATAATTGCGATACCTTCTACTGGTAAACCAATTTGTACTAATACCATTGATAACATCAATAGACCAACACCAGGTACACCTGCTGTACCGATTGAAGCTAATGTAGCTGTTACAATAACTGTAACGAAATCCATAAGACCTAAGTCCATACCGTATAATTGTGCGATAAATACTGTAGCAACACCTTGCATGATTGCAGTACCATCCATATTAACTGTAGCACCTAATGGTAAACAGAATGATGCAATCTTTGGAGATACACCTAATCTTTTTTCGCTTGTTTCAACTGTTATTGGTAAAGTAGCAGAAGAAGAAGCTGTTGAGAATGCAACTGTCATAGCTGGATAGAAATTCTTAAAGAATTGGATTGGGTTTAATCTTGTAAATGCAAATAAGAAACCTTGATATGTTACAACTGCATGGATTAATAAAGCACCAACAACACATAACATGTACATGATTAACTTAGGCATCATATCCCAACCTAATGTAGCCATAGTCTTAGCGATTAATGCGAATACACCAAATGGAGCAACTAACATAATCATTTCAACTAACTTAAGAATTAAAGTGTTTGCTTGTTCGAATAATTCAGTGATTTTAGCAGTTTTGTCACCTAAGATTGTAAGTGCAGTACCAGTTAATAAAGCAAATACGATGATTTGAAGCATGTTACCTGAAGCCATAGCGTTGATTGGGTTTCTTGGCACCATGTTTACAAATACAGAAGCGATACTTGGAGCTTCTTTAGGTGTATATTCTAAACCTTCTAAACTAATTGTTGTACCAACACCTGGTTGAACAACTGTAGCAATTAAGATTGCTATTGAGATTGCGATTGCAGTAGTTACTAAGTAGAAACCAACTGTCTTAGTACCGATTCTACCTAATTTCTTGATATCGCCCATTGATGCAGCACCTAAAGTAAGTGATACAAATACAAGTGGCACGATCATCATTCTGATAGCATTTACGAAAATACCACCAACTAATTCAAATACAAAACCGATAAGCACTGAATCAATGATATAAGTTACAACAGTACTGTTTTCGAATTGTCCTCTAAGAAAATACATTGCTAAACCTGTGAATAAACCAAGGATTAGACCAATAAAGATTTTCGTAGATAAACCCATTTTTTTCTTTTCGTTCATGTGACCCCCCTATATAAATTGTTATAATTTCTTAATAATTATAAAATGGGGTCTATAAAATCCTACAAGATGTAACAAAAAGAATAGATAATTTTCTGAAAATTCTACAAATTCAAGATTTTTCGCGCTTCTTCGGGACTTGCAATTTCACGTTTAAGAGCATGCGCAATTGTTTTAACCTGTCTAATCAAATCGACATTACTTGCATGACGACCATCTATACTAAGTACATCCTCCAAACCGGTCCTCACATGACCACCCATAAGAATGGAAAGTGTTAACATGTCTATTTGCGATTTACCGATACCTGAAACTGTAAATGTAGCATCTTGTGGTAAGCTTTCTATTAAAAACATGAGGTTTCTAGGCGTACCAGCCATTGATCCTGGAACATTCATGACTAAGTTGAAGTGTAAATCTGGCTTTAGGATGCCTTTCTTTTTTAAGTAGACTGCATTTTTTATCATAGCTGTATCAAATACCTCAATCTCAGGTTTGATATTATTTTTAGCCATATCATTGGCAAGGGCTTCTATAAGTTCAGGTGAGTTACCATTAATACTTGTAGGAAAATTAGAAGAACCTGTAGATAAACTTGCCATTTCACAATTTAAATCTAACATTTGTCTTCTGTAATCCAAAGTGTTTTGGCCACCGCGAGCACCGGTAGAAAGTTGTGTGATTAAATTAAGCTTATTTTCTTGAATTTTATCGAGTAAGTCCTTAAACCTATTTCTATCACTCGTTGGTAAACCATTGTCATCTCTTACATGAAGATGGGCAATACTAGCACCTTCTTCTTGGCATGCGATTAAATCATTTACAATTTCATCGTTAGTTATAACTGCATTAGGGTTCAATGCTTTTGTAGGTACATTACCTGTTGGAGCGATTGTAATTATTAATTTATCCATAAATCTTCCTTTCTAAGTATTTTCATAGTTTTATCTAATCCTGCTTTTAACTTCTTAAAGAGCAAGTTAATTTCTTCTGAACTTATATTTAGTGGTGGTGCAATTAAGATGTGATCACCCTCAGTGTGGTGATAAGTACCTGATCCAGGATAGATCACTAAACCTTCATCAAGACACATTTGAGTGATCAGTTGTTTTAAGTTTATTTTTGGATCAAATGGTTTCTTAGTATTCTTGTTTACCACAAACTCAATACCTATCATAAGTCCTTTTCCTCTTAGATCTCCTATAATAGGGTGGTCAAGGGTTTCAAGAAGCTTCATAAGTTCTTTACCTCTTTTTCTTGAATTTTCAACCAGCTTATCTTCTTTAACTATATCTATGACTTTTGATGCAACAGCACAAGATAGGGGATGACCACCATAGGTATGACCATGTCTAAAGGACCCACTACCATTTACCATAATGGTTTCAAAAACCTCATCTGATGCAACTACTGCCCCTATAGGTGCATAGCCAGCACTCATACCTTTTGCAATACACATTAAATCAGGTATAACATCAAAGTGTTCACAAGCAAACATTTTTCCAGTACGACCGAATCCTGTCATGACTTCATCAATGATTAGAAGTATCTTGTACTTATCACATATTTGTCTAACATGATCAAAATAGACTTTATCAGGATATAAGCCTGGTGCTGCAGAACCAACGACTGGTTCTGTGATAAATGCTGCAATGTGTTCAGGACCTTGGAATTGAATTTCATCTTCTAAGGCTTGTGCAGCTTTTAAACTGGTGTTATAG
>Ga0070725_10001094_pt1 | contig 15791 bp, 12 predicted proteins | sample tdDd002_FD_69781 | JGI IMG/M metagenome (GOLD analysis project Ga0070725, IMG submission 69781) | Marine sediment microbial communities from the Atlantic coast under amendment with organic carbon and nitrate - tdDd00.2 | ecosystem: Environmental > Aquatic > Marine > Coastal > Sediment | place... | reverse complement strand
CGACTTTTTCTTCCTTACTAAAAACATCTTCATTGATAAAATCCCAAACCTCGGCCCATTCTGAGTGAAAAGCGCCTTCAATGTGTCCAGCGTCATAATCCTCTTTTTTGCGAATATCCAGAATGAATTGGTCCTCACCAGCGTCAAGGCGTGCCTTGAATTGCTGACAATCGATAAGGTTGTTTGACCCTTGTTTTAGACAATCGAAATAAGTTTCTACTGCTTGATATACTCTTTCCATTATAATTCCTCCATCCCACTTGTTATTTTAATGGCATATGCCACCTAGCTTTAGTATATACCTTAAAGATTGTTTAGTAAATAACAATTATTAAATCCACTCCACTTCAAGGCCTACACCGACTTCATGAATTGGAAGTGTTTCATGTATCTTGGCTTTGACCGCAAAAGAGGTGCAATGACAGGGATAAAGATGTTCGATCTCGTTGTCTTTAAAATACTGAATTGTTTTTATGACTTGGTCATCAACGTCAAACAAATGAAAACCACCGATAACACCGCAAACTTTATCAACACCGGTTACTTTTTTTGCCTGTTCAATGATATTGCAGATGCCGCTATGTGAGCATCCCGTGATGATATATAAGCCATCTGTACCTTTATAAGCAAGTGCTGTATCGTCGAGTACATAGTCTGGTATGAATGTCTCATTTTCTTTCTGTTCTCCGATGATGTTTCTTTGCTCAAAATCATGAACAATAGGTATTTCCCCTAAAAAATAAAGACTGTCGCTGATCTTCATAGGGTCCTTGGACAACTTAAGATGACAACGGTCTTGTAATTCCCCTTCCAATAGAGGCGAACAAATCAAGAGATCATCAACTCTTTTTTCCTTAAATGTGTCTGGATGAGCAACTATAGTCACCTCACTATTTGAGACTTGCTCAAAATAATGTTGTAATCCCTTTGTATGATCGTCATGTCCGTGGGAAATGACAATGGTCTGAACCTCTTGAATATCGATGTCAAAGGCTTTTGCATTCTTAAGAAACACATCTGAATAGCCTACATCCAATAAGATTTTATCGTCACCATCCTCTATATAATAAGACACTGCCGGTTCACCAAAGTAATACGCGTCTATATATGTATTGTTATCTACAAGCACTTTCAATTTCATGCTTACACCCCCTATTTGTCATATGCGGCTTTCGCATATAAATCGCATAACGTGTTTTCAAAATGATTGGTATGGGCTTTTACCCATTCAAATTCAATATACTTCCCTTCTGCCAACTGATCAAACCGCCGCCATTTATCAATATTCTTGACCTTTTCACCATTGACCGTCATCCAGTTATTCAGTCGCCAATTGAACAACCACTCGGTCAGACCTTTTCGAACATATTGGCTATCCGTTATAATTCTTACACGGTCAATATCCCCTAAGATTTCCAGCCCTTTGATAGCTGCCAATAACTCCATTAAATTACTGCCCTGACCTTCTACAGCCTCAGTGTATAAATGATAATCTCCATCCAGATCCTCATGGATCACTGCAATCCCACCTTTACCAAGACGTGCAGTATAGGAGGCATCTACAAACAATTTGTGTATAGGCTCTACAGACGCTTCAAGAACATAGCTCTCATATCTGTCATGACGCCTTTCTAAAACGACCAGCTTTGTACGATCATTGAATCCAGCGACATCTTTGTCAGGTCTTATAATAAAGGTCAGTTCAAATCCTGTGTAATATGTTTCCAGTCGTTTGTTATGCAATAATGTTCTCAACTGATGCTCATTGGATTTCAACAATGCTGACAACGAATCCTCTACAAGAAATATCAATTCTTTGACGATCGGATTAAACAAGACATAAGTCATTTCATCCTGATGGCTTATTTCAATTAAATACGCTGAATTCACTTTTTGAACAATCGACATTTTTAATATTAATGGCTTCATAAGATCTCTCCTTAGGCTTATTCTACCATACAATTAAGTTCTGATGTCCATCGAAGACATCAGATTCTTAAGCACGTCCAGTAGGGCGCGCCGGCCTAATAAGCGCTGACCACCATCGAGGATGGTCAGCCTCTTAAGCGCGTCCAGTAGGGCGCGCCGGCAATTAAAAAGAGTGATGTTTACACACCACTCTCATAGACTATTTTGCCGTCGACAACTGTATAACATACCTTTAATCTTCTTATGTCATCTTCAGGTATTGTATAAATGTCTCTATCCACTACAACGACATCTCCTAACTTTCCAATTTCCAAGGTCCCTTTAATATGCTCTTCAAAGGATGCATAGGCCCCATTGATTGTAAAAAGTCTTAAAGCTTCGTCAATGGATAAACGTTCCTTTGGTAACCAACCCTTTTCAGGATCTCCCACAAGATCTTTTCTGGTCACCGCAGAATATATATTGTCAAATATGTTGAAATGAACAACAGGCGCGTCTGACCCGCCACATAGATGTATACCTTTATCCATCATTGTCTTAAATGCATATGTTTCTTTTGCACGTCTTTTGCCGATGCGCTGCTCCACTATGCCCATATCATAATCTAAAAATATTGGCTGGATATAAGCGATAATATTATCATCCGACATTCTTTTGATAATCTCTTCATTCGTTATCTGACAGTGAACAACACCATGTCTTAAAGGATTCTGTACTGACTGAGTACGTTTTATGGCATCTAAAGTCATATAGATGGCTTTGTCACCAATTGCATGAACAGCCACCTGTGTATCGTTTTCAACCGCGATCTGAATCAATCGATTCAATTCATTCTGCGAATAGATAACCGTTCCTTTATTATTAGGAATATCTTGATATTCCTCTACCATTTTTGCTGTTCTATTGCCCAGCGACCCATCTAAAAGCAACTTCAATGGGCCAATTTTAAACCATTCGTTACCAACACCTGTTTTATAGCCTTTAGCTAGAAATTCTCGGAAAGAACGCTCAGAAGGCAACAAACTTTGGTGATATACTCTCAAAGGTAATTGATTTGAAGTTTCAAGCCTTTGATAAGCATCTATTACAAGCTGGTAATCCCATTCAGGCAATGCGCTAAAATCATCACTTTGAACCGAAGTAATACCGTAAGACAGTAGCTCCTTACAACTGACCAGTATTGACTCTGAAATTTGATCAATTGATGGTGTTTCCACAAGTTGGTTCAAGAGTTCCAGTGCATCTTCCTCAAACGTGCCCATTTCAAGGTCGACATTTTCATTTTTGAGTAATTCCAGTAGATCGAGTCGCTCTATAACAACAGAGTTTACGACTGCTATGTGTCCACAAACCCTTCTGAGAATAATAGGAACCGTCGTTGAAATTTTATCCAAGTCTGTCCGTGTTAGGACTCTTTTATTCAAATACAAATCTTGATTCCATCCTCTTCCCAATAAAACATCATCAGTAGTTATACCTTTTTTAACAATGTGACCCTTACCGAGTTCAATAATCTCATCAATAGAACGGCATTTTTCAAGTCGTAACATTTTCTGGGTCAATCCATAGCCTAAAACATGTAAGTGACTATCATTGAATCCTGGTAATACAAGTTTCCCCTTCAAATCGACAACATCGTTATAATCCTTTTTTAGCAAAAGAGCATCCGCTGTTTCGCCTAAAAACGTTATTTTACCATTATGAATGCCAATAGCTTCATACTGACTGTTGTGTCTGTCAAGTGTTGAAACTTTCCCGTTGTACATCAATAGGCTCATATTACCCTCCTATTTGAGATGCGCTCTTCCATTGAGTAATCTCATCATCTGTACCTAACACAAAATGTCCTTTCTCCACTTCATGGGATAGTCCTTGTGTATAGTCAATGCCAGATGTTTCATAGTTGTATGTAATGGGTGTGGACTCTTTTTCGACTTTGGGATTTGGTTTTGGAATTGCAGACAACAGGGATTTTGTATATGGATGTATGGGTCTTTTGAAAATATCGTCCGTTGTCCCCATTTCAACCAAGTGACCTAAATGTAAAACACCAATTCTATCCGATATATATTTCACCATCGAAAGGTCATGGGCAATGAACAAATAGGCGATTCCTGACTCCTCTTGAATTTCCTTCATCAGGTTGACAACTTGAGCTTGGATCGATACATCCAAAGCACTGATTGCTTCGTCTGCAATGATCAATTCTGGATTCATAATCATCGCTCTCGCAATGCCCACTCTTTGTCGCTGGCCTCCAGAAAACTGATGGGGATAGCGCTTTGCATGTTCCTTTGATAAGCCAACGCGTTCCAGTATTTGATAAACCAACTGCTCTCTTTCAGCCTTATTTTTGTATAACTCGAAGTTGTCGATACCTTCGGCTACGATATCCATCACTTTCTTTCTAGGATTCAATGAAGCCATCGGATCTTGAAAAATCATTTGAATCTGAGTTCTTAGAGTTTTCGTTGTCTTGCTATCCAACTGGTCGCTTATGCGTTGACCTTTAAAAAACACATCTCCGGAAGTCGGTTTATATAATCTGATAATGGACCGCCCAGTTGTCGATTTGCCGCTGCCGCTTTCACCAACAAGACCAAAGGTTTCTCCTTCATGTATGTTAAAACTAATACCATCTACTGCTTTTACAGTAAAGTTTTTATTCACTTTAAAATGCTGTTTAAGGTTTTTGACTTCTAAAATCGTATTATTGTCTGCCATTAATACCCCTCCTTCAACATATTTTCAATTCTTCTTTTTAGGGACGCTGGCATCTCTAAAACTGGTGCCTTCTCGTGAGCTAACCAAGATGCCACTTCATGACGTCCACCGACATTGATCATTGGTGGTTCCACCCGGTGATCTATATTCAGCGCATACTCATTCCTCGGTGCAAAAGCATCACCTTCAAACTTGTTCATGAGATTGATAGGATTTCCAGGAATTGAGTACAACTTCTCCTCGAAATTATCGATATCAGGAATTGAAGAGAGCAGGCCCCATGTATATGGATGTCTAGGTGAGTAAAAGATATCGTCAATAGTCCCCTTTTCTATAATGCGACCAGCATACATAACCGCTACATAATCAGCCACTTTGGCAACAACCCCTAAATCATGGGTTATATACACAACTGAAACTTTTGTTTTTAGTTGAATCGCCTTAATCAACTCTAATATTTTTGCCTGGACCGTTACGTCTAAAGCTGTTGTCGGTTCATCACATATCAGTATTTCCGGGTCACAGGATAATGCAATTGCGATTACAACGCGCTGCCTCATACCGCCAGACAACTCGTTTGGAAACTGTTTCATTCTTTTTTTAGGATTGTCTATCCCTACCAAGCTTAATAATTCTTCTGCTTTTGCACGTGCTTCTTTTTTAGGGGTCTTGTAATGCTGGCGCATACCCTCAATAATCTGATTCCCAATATTCATTGTTGGATTCAAAGAGGTCATAGGATCTTGAAAGACCATTGCTATTCGTTTACCACTAATCTCCTTACGGATATCCTTTTGTCGCATACCAACAATATCCCTTTGAGTAGCGTTACCATGATCGTCTAAATAATTATAATGGATGCTGCCGTCATTTATGACACCATTGTTACTCAATATACCCATGACAGCTTTTACCGTTACACTTTTGCCACTCCCTGATTCACCTACAATTGCTACAGTCTCACCTTTTTTCAAATCAAGGTCAATCCCTCGAATAACATTGATACTTCCTGATGATGTCGTAAAAGATATGTCCAAATTTCTGATTGTTAGTATATTATTTTCCATAGCGTCACCTACATTTCTTTCATTTTAGGATCAAATGCATCTCTTAATCCATCAGCCATCACTGTAAAGCTCAACATTAAAATTGCAAGTACAATCGTCGGTATTGCAACCATGTAAGGAAATACTAGAAATGATTTAAAGCCTTCACTAATCAGGACGCCCAGCGATGCCAAAGGTGCCTGTAATCCCAACCCTATAAATGCTAAAAATGATTCCATAAATATTGCATTTGGAATTGAAAACATGGACATGATAATGACCTGGCCAAGAATATTCGGTAATACTTCGTTAAAAATTATTTTTCTGTTTGAAGTTCCAAGCGTTCTTGAAGCCAAAATAAATTCCTGTTCTTTTAGTTTAAGTACTTGGGCTCTTACAACGCGGCTCATACCTATCCATCCTTTGATCAACAAAGCAACTGTGATAGACATAATACCTGGTTTTAGTATAAACACCAAGAGGGTTACAATAACCATATTGGGTATGCCTGATAGAATTTCAATAAACCGTTGCATAGCGATATCGACTTTGCCACCGAAGAAACCGGAGACTAGTCCATAACTCATGCCGATAATCATATCGATAAACATTGCCAGGCCAGCAATATACAGAGATATTCTCGTCCCTACCCATGTTCTTGTCCAAAGATCTCTACCAAGGGTATCGGTTCCAAATATATAAGCGATATCCTCAAATCCTTTTTCCAAGTATATGTCTCTGCCGTCGATCACGCCATCGGCTATACCAATATTTTGTAAAACAGGTACCTTAGGCGGTAACGATGAGTGTTCAATAATAATCGATTTATAAGTATGACTATTGATATAAGGACCAAATAGCGACATGACAATAATCAAAAAAATTGAGAGACATCCAATTACCGCACCTTTGTTTCGAGTGAATCTTCTCAACACATCTTTGCTGAAGGATTCTGATATCCCTTCAACTTCTACTGCACTTGAATACTTTTTATAGGATCTAACAAAATCATTTTCAAGAAATCTGACTTCCATTCTAATGTTCACCTTCCTTTGCCAATCTTATCCGTGGATCGATAATGCCATATAATATATCAATAATCAGCATGATTGATATAAATAAAATACTATAAATAAATGCAACTGCAATAACTACATTGTAGTCATTGACTTGAATGGCTGTTACAAACAAATTACCTAATCCAGGTATTGCAAATATCTTTTCAACGACAAGGCTACCCGTCATCAAACTAACAACAAGGGGTCCAAGAACAGTAATAACAGGAATCAAGGCATTCCTTATGCCATGTTTTATGACGAGACTGGTTTCATTGATACCTTTCGTCTTTGCCAACAGGATATAATCACTACCCAACACTTCCAGCATTTCACTTCTTAAAAATCTAGAAACTGTCGCCACAGTAAACATGGACAGTGCAATTGTCGGCATGACACTGGAAATTCCCGGATTTGATGGATTATATAAGATTGGAAACAGGTGATATTTATAGCCCAGTAAATATGCCAATCCCAGTGCAAACACGTAAGATGGAACACTTACTCCGATTACGGAGATTAAACTGGCTGCGGTGTCCAAGGCTGTATTATGATTTAGTGAAGCGATTATCCCTAAGATCATTCCGACAAATGTACCTAGCAAGACTGCCTGCAATCCAATTGTCATCGTCACCTCTACGCGCGGCTTCAACATTTTTGCAATCGGCATATTCTTCTGAAGTGTATATGAAATACCAAAATCCCCTTGCACCATTAGTTTTACATAGTTTCCAAATCGTACAAGAAGTGGATCATCTAAACCGTATTTTTCTTCTAACATGACTTTCTGTTCAACCGTTAACTTTTCATCGTTAAACGGCGTACCTGGCATTAATTCAAGCATTAAAAATAAAATTAATAAAATTGAAAGTATTGTTATCACCGCAATACCCAATCGTTTCAGTATGTACTTTCTCATATGATCATCCTTTATAAAATGAGGACCATAGTGGGGAGCAACCTATAGTCCTCAACTCATTAGTTATTTAAATTTTATTCTACGATATCTGCATACTTGTAAGTGTATGGTACACCTACAGAATTGTTAACCGCACCTGTAACCTTTGGATTCCATAAATTAGATGCACCTGTTTGATAAACTGGGATAGGGCCTCCGCCTTGTAATAACAATGCTTCAGCTTCCTTCATTTTTTCCCAACGCTCTTCCAAAGTAAAGTCGCCTGACTTACACTCATCAATCAGTTGATCATATGCTTCACTCGAGAAGAATCCGTAATTGTAAGACGCTTCTGTTGTGAATAACTCTAAGTATGTCATCGGATCCTGGTAATCTGGTCCCCATCTCGTAAGTGCAACCTCGTATTCACCTTTATCCATTAACTTAAGTCTTGTTTTCTTTGGTTGTGTTTTTAAAACAACTGTCACACCTTCAAGTGTTGTTTCAATTTCTGATTTCAGAAATTCTCCAACTTTCTTAGATGATTCTGAGTCTTCGAATAACAGCTCAAATGTCGTTTCATCCTTACCAAGTTCTTCTTTTGCTTTTGCCCAATACTCTTTAGCAAGTTCCTTACCTTCTGTAAAATATTCTGGAGAAGTTTCTCTAAAGTCTTTACCATCAGGACCAGTCGCAAGTTTCATTGGTACCATGAAGTTGGCTGGAATCGAACCATCCTTTAGTACATAGTTGGCAATTTGTTCTTTGTCATAAGCCAATGCGATTGCAAGATTTAAGTTCTTATTTGCCAAATCGCCTTTCTTTTGATTCACACTTAAGTACCACAGGTAACTCCCTAAACTAATTTCATAATCCGGATTGTCTTGATATTTTTCAACGAGCTCACCTGTCAATCGTACATAGTCCGCAGCACCTGATTCATATTCCAATACCGCACTTTGTGAATCCAATACAACTTTGAAATTTATAGCATCTAATTTTACAGCTTCTTTGTCATAATATGTATCATTTTTAGATACTTTGAAGCTACTTCCTGGATACCAATCAGTTAACTTGTATGGACCACAGGCAAGTGTTGCTTCAGGACTTAATGCATACTCATCACCTTGGGCTTCAACAAACTCCTGATTCGCAGGGTAGAAAGATGGGAACGATAAAATTTTGATGAAAAACGGAACAACTCTGTCTAATTCAACAACAAAGGTCTTGTCATCTACTGCCTTCACACCTAGTTCCTCAAGTGGCACATCACCAGTGGCACACGCCCAACCATTTTTGATGCCAGCAACATCCAGCATATAAGAATATTCACTTGCAGTCTCCGGATTAGCAAGTCGCTTCCAGCCATATTCAAAATCATGGGCTGTCACTTTAGATCCATTGCTCCAAACGGCATCACGAATCGTAAAGGTATATACCAAGCCATCTGCTGATACTTCCGTTTTTTCTGCAAGTGCAGGTTGTGCAGAACCATCCTCAGCAGTGTAATACAATCCATCGATTGTAGCAGCCAATACTTCAAACGATAAACCATCTGTCGCCTTTTGGGCATCCATTGAATGTAAAGCTGCTCCCTTGGCAAGTGTTAATACCTTTTCCTTTTCTGCTGTCTCATCAGCATTTCCATTTCCACACCCAGTCAATCCCACAATCAAGGTGATCGCAATAAGCATTGCAATAAGTTTTTTCATTAAATTTCCCTCCATTTCAATTTTCAAAAAAATTATGTGTTACTTGCTCATTCCTAAAGCAATAGTAGTGCCAAGTTTTAAGAAATAGAAAAAATCCTGCCATATAAATTTTTTTTTACTCTATAAAAAAAATACTTTATTTATTTTTGCATAGTTTTAAACCGAAACAACAAAAAAATTAAAAAGAGAGAATGCCCCTTTCTAATAATTCATTAGAAAATTGAGCACTCTCTCTATATATTTATCATTTTGACAAGTCATTTTGAAAAAATCTTATATTTTACTACTGAATACATTGAAATTAGTTGTTTCTCACTTTGACAATTCTTTCTCATATTAAGAAATATCATATTTACTCATATGACGATACAATGTCGACAAGCTTATACCAAGCTCTTTTGCTACTGCCGTCTTGCCTTCGACAGATCGACCATATTTCTCTATTAATCGACGAATATTTTGTTCTTTGAAATCTGATAACGTTAACTTTTGTGCATCGCCACCTGAGCGATTGATCTCTTTATAGACACTTTGAGGTAAAGAGGAAAGGCTTAATTGCGCCTCCTTTTCCATCGTTACTGCGTATTCTATAACATTTTCTAGTTCTCTGACATTACCAGGCCAATCATGAAGCAATAACTGCTTTTTGACTTCAGATGAAATGCCCGATATAGATTTACCAAATTTGCTGTTATATTTCTTTACAAAGTATTTAGTCAACTCAAGGACATCTTCAGAGCGATCTTTTAGACTCTCTATTTTTAGAGGAATGACGTTTAGTCGATAATACAAATCCTCTCTAAACTCGCCATTTTTAATCTGCTCAGAAATATGTTTGTTTGTCGCTGCAATTATACGCACATTCAGTTGAATCTCTTCTGTTCCTCCGACTCGTGTGATTTTTTGATTCTCAATAACCCTAAGTAGTTTTGGCTGAAGGTAAATTGGCATATCGCCTATTTCATCAAGAAATATCGTGCCATTATTCGCTGCTTCAAACAAACCTTTCTTTCCGTTTTTATTTGCGCCAGTAAAGGACCCTGACTCATAACCGAAGATTTCACTTTCTACTAAGTTATCCGGTATTGCCGCACAATTAATCGGCACAAAGGCTTGATCTCTCCTGTCACTTAATTTATGTATAAGTTCAGCAATCATTTCCTTACCTGTGCCACTTTCACCAAGAATAAGGCAATTTGAATCGAATTTCGCAACATGTCTAACCACTTCTTTTAACTTATTGATGCTTTCACTACCACCAACAATTTGACTTAAAAACAGCTCCTCATCAAGTAAGGACGTTGACTCGCTGGAAGTGCCATCTTGACTCTTTTTCATCCGCGATATGAAAAACATCTGTTGGTATCTGTAGGCACTCACATTTATAATCACACGTCTAACGCTTAAATCATCGCCTACCTCAAACTCAATTACACCTTCGTTTGGACCAAAGGAAAGCGCATCTTTCGGTATGATATTGTAGACATTCTTTATATTACGGATTCTACTACCAATAGGGGCACTCGTTTCAATAATGTCTCCAACTTCATCTGTAATGATCAAGGATTCTTCAGTATGTTTCATGAAATGTTCATAGCGCAATTCCATCATATTTGTTTCGATGATACGCGCTACCTGTTTGGCCATGACTTCTACAAAGGTCACTAATTTTTCCTTTTGGTCAACTAGACTTCTTTTGGACGCGCTATCATAAGTCGATGATATGGTCAGGACACCAAAACAATTATTATGTACAATAACAGGCTGGTGTATTGAATATTCCTGACCGCAGTTATTTGAGTTTTGCATTGGGCAGTCATCACAAATTGTATGTTTCATGGGATTGAACATAACTAGAGGTTTAACGTTATTGATAACCCATCCATTAGATGTATTATCCGGTAATCGGATCCCAAGCATTTTGCCGTACATGCCCGTGCCGCAAATTCTCAACAAATGATTGTTAACTATGTATATTTCGAATCCTATTAATTTCGAAATGGGCAATATGTAATCATTCAATTTCGTCGTAATCCTATTGTTGATTTCCATTGGTTCACCTCACATTTTATATTGCTCCTATTATACTGTAAAATTCGCTTGATTGCTATGACATAAATGGCGCTGCAAAAAAGGAGCTATTATATCATTTATAATAACTCCTTCGTTAAACCTTCTATAACTTTTTCAACCCAATCGCCCCTGCAGGACAATGCGTCGTACATAAAGTACAGCCAAGACATTTACTGTCATCAAACTGAACAGTTTCTTCTTTCGTAAAAGCATTGAAATGACAGACGCCCACACACTTTCCACAGTTGATACATTTAGCCTCATCAAAAGTAATGTCATAACGTCTCTTAGGCCATATCCCCGTAGTCCCTATGACTTCTGAAGCGCGTATTGGATAACAACAGTCGCCACAGCAATTGCAAATTGCCTGTTCCTTTTCAGACGTGTGCATCAATCCCGCTTTATCCGCTTTGATGACAAGGTCTTTCGCTTCTTCTTTACTGATTACATGACCTCTGCCTCTATCATACTCCGTGTTTATGCCTTTTTCAAAGAGTATACACACGTTTTTAGGGGCATCGCATTTCAGTTGAATCGATCGACAATTACATGGCACCACATATAACTCTGTCTCTAGTCCCTCTATAAGATCAAGGGTTTCATCAAGGGTAAAGAAATATGCGTTTTCTATAAGATCTCGCTCGCCTCGTTTAATCTCTTCAAGCCTTGGTAAAGCACCTTCAGCATACATAGCAACATACCACTCGTCAATATCTTGTCGCACCTTGGATGGCACCTTTTCCCAAAGATCACGTTCATACTGTGCCAAATATGCGAGACGGGTATAAACCGTTGAAGCTTCATAGTGGATAGCATCATCAATCATTACTTTGTTCAATATCCCTCTATGGTACATCTGCCATAATAGACGCTCACTATCAACATCCTGTGACGAAAAATGATTTTCCATCAATTGGATCAGCGCAGATTTAAGAAAGGGTTGTTTCTGCATCTGCTCAATGACTTGTCGCTCATAATCCGTCACGAGAATATTTTCAATGGTCAATGCTGCCTTTGGCACTTCAAATATATCTGTAAAGTTCATTTACGCTTCTCCTAGTTGAGGAACGCCTTCAAGTTCTTCTTCCTCTTCATCCTTAAGACCGATTGTCTTTGCAACTGCAACCTCATCAATACTATAGTTCTTATCGATAACAAGTCGCTTCATGATGCCGGCATAGAATAAAATCATTATAATTAGTACTGGGAAACCTGATATTGCAAGCAATGTTTTCATACCACCAATACCGCCAGCCATAACGAAAATAACTGCTAAGGCCCCCATTAAAGACCCCCAGAATACCTTGATCGGAAGCGGTGCTTCTTTAACATTCAAGTTGTCTTTTAACGACATCAAAGAAATCGACGATGTCATTGAGTCTGCCATAGTAATATAAGATAACATAACGGTAATGATAATAATCGGTTGTATTACTTGACCAGCTGGTAAGAATTCAGCAACTTTCAACATAACACCATCGAATCCAGCTGTGTTCATGTAATTGAACATATCAAAAGTACCAGATGTCATTAAATCGATTGTAAAGCCACCAAATGCGCCAAACCAGACAATTGCAAATAGTGCTGGTGCGATTAAGTTGATCAATACAAATTCTCTAATCGTTCTTCCGTAACTGATTCGTGCAAGGAATAATCCAATAACTGGCGAGAATGATAACCAATCTGCAAGGTAGAATGTATCCCACCATTCAACCCACATGTCTGATGTGCCAGGTGCCAAGAATATTGATGATTCCACAAAATTATTTAAATAGCCACCGAAGGACTGAACGGTCAATTCTAAAATATATTTAGTCGGTCCAGCTAAAATTGTAATCACTAAGAATACGATAAATATCCATGCATTTTTTTCTGATAGGAACTTAATACCCTTTTGAAGACCTGATGCTGAGGAGATAGTGTAAATTGTTGTAATCGCAACCGCAAATCCGATCCATACAGGCAATCCCGCCGGGATTCCTGAAATCATTTCAAGACCCGCACCTAACTGGATAAGTCCGTTGGCTAAACCACCAGCAAGACCACTACAAATAGCGGTTAAGGCAATGGCATCCACAACTGTCGCCCACTTGCTCTTTACTGCTTTTTTACCGAATAAAAGTGCAATCCCACTACTTACAGACTGTGATAGCTTCATATTATAAACAGCGTAGGCAATAGCTAAACCACACAGCACATAAAGTGCATATGGTGTAAAGGCCCAGTGCATAAATGCTTTATTCATTGCAAATTGAATTGCCTCGCCTGAACCAGGCGCATATGGCACACCTTCTGGAACTGCTTGAGAGAAATATAATGGCTCAATCGGACCCCAGAACATAATCCCAGTTCCGATACCCGCACAAAGTGCAATCGTAAAATAAGACCATCTACTTAATTCCGGCTTTGCATCTTTACCACCAAATTTAATATTCCCTGCAGATGTAAAGGCTATTCCAAATATTGATACCAAGAATATAAAACAAGCCAACTGTGCAAACCACCCGAAGTTTGTCGCCATCCATAAGTAAACATTTGTGATTGATGACGTTGCTGTTGTCGCATCAATCAAACTGGCGATGATAACCCCTATAAAGATGATAATTGGTACTGAAATCATTCCTACTCTTAAATTTTTCATCATTTTACCCCCTCCATTTTCTCCATTGACATGCTAAAAGGCCATTTCCCCAATTGCCTCTTCAACAATTTCGATTAACTCTTGTTCCATAATCATATCTGCCAAGGCTTCAATATATGGACTCATGTTACAGTCTTCCTCAACAAAAGGTACAAATCCGCGAACATGCTGTTTTACTTTTAACGTTACAGGCGATGGCTTTAACTCTTTGTAGAAGTCTTGTGCCTGACAGGCATTGAATAATTCCGTAGATAAAATGTACTTGGCCAACTGACCGATATCATAAAACTTCTTTGCACTGTTATAAGCCATGCTCACGTAATCTTCTTGATTCGCGCAAGTTACAAAATTGTCTATAGTAGCTGGATGACACAGAATCTTAATTTGTCCCATAATCCCTGCAGCAGCATATTGAGGTATCATCAATCCATTGTTTAGTCCCGGATTGTGGTTAAGGAATGCCGGCAGTTCATTCACATGAGGATTCACCAATCTGTCCACTCTTCTTTCTGACATCTTGGCTAAGTTACCTAAAGCGACGGATGATATATCAGCTGACAATCCTACATAAGTACCATCAGCATTACAGCCCATCAATGCAAATCCTTTACCGTCTTCTTCAAAGACCAAAGGATTATCCACAGATGCATTCAATTCAATATGCAGTGTTTCCAAACTATCCTTCAGCGATTTTTTAGCCGCACCATGCAACTGAGGCATACTTCTTAAAGACAGTGCATCCTGAACACGATGGCCTTTATGAGCCTCAATGATTTCGCTTCCCTTAAGTATAGAGCGAATATTGCTGGCCGAGTGACCTTGATCTACATGGGGTCGCAACTTCATAATTCGTTCATCCATTGCCATCAGTGTGCCTTTTAACACTTCTAAAGACATGGCACCAATAATATCCACCGACTTTGCCATGGTTAATGCATCAAATAAACCAAGTGCTGTTAACGCCGTTACAGATGTTGTGCCAGACGTAAGCGACAAGCCTTCTTTACTTGAAATAGTCGTAGATGTGATGCCTTTCATTTTTAACGCCTCAGCACCTTCATATACCTGACCATCCACAAAAGCTTTCCCTTCACCAATGAGCACAAGGGCAATATGTGCTTCTAAACACAAATAACCAACGGATCCATGCTTTGGAACAAATGGTGTTATCCCTTCATTCAACAAGGTTTTAATGACTTCTAAGGTTTCCAATCGAATCCCTGTATATCCAGAACCGAGATGCTGCAACATCACAAACATCATCGCTCTTACAGCTTCTACTTCAATAGGATCCCCCAAAGAACAAGCATGGGACCTTAAGTTGTTTCGCTGAACAATTTCTCTGTCTTCAATGGATATCTTTTTCTTCCAGTTTTCACCTAGCCCCGTTGTGATACCATAAATAGCGTCTTCTTCTTTTGAAATCATTTCGACCAGCTCACGACATTTTATAACTCTGATCGTATAGTCTTTCGAAAATTCCACCGTCGCACCATAACGTGCAACAGCTACAACATCTTCTATACGAATACTTCCTCCCAACGTCACTGTAGAAAGTTTCTTTGGATTTTTTAATACGGTTTTCTGATTATTTGACATCTGCTCTTTCATCCACATTCCCTCCACTATATTCTGATTTATAGTATTGCAATTCCAATGCCAATATTTTTAAGCATTTTCTGATATTTCACTTCAATTTCCCCTGTTTTTTAG
>Ga0070725_10001091_pt1 | contig 15821 bp, 14 predicted proteins | sample tdDd002_FD_69781 | JGI IMG/M metagenome (GOLD analysis project Ga0070725, IMG submission 69781) | Marine sediment microbial communities from the Atlantic coast under amendment with organic carbon and nitrate - tdDd00.2 | ecosystem: Environmental > Aquatic > Marine > Coastal > Sediment | place... | reverse complement strand
AGTTGAAGAAAAGGCAGTTCTCCAAATGTTCGAGGATCCCGATTCCGATGTATCCAGAGCTCACGAAATCGGCAAAGCTCAATCCATGCAGGAAGTAATGCAGAAACTCGATGGGCATGTGCAAACAGGTGGCGAAGGTGCAGGCGAAGCTGCTCGCGCCTTGGGTTATCTCAAAAGAAAACAAGAAGACGAAGACTATTTTAAAGATCTATTTGGCGTATGACTTCATTAGATAAACTACAAGCCTTGCCTCCGGACATTGTGAATGATTTCCTTGTGAAAGGAGTTTCGCAGGCAATATCTCCCGAAATGCAAGCATTCATTATGCAAATTCAATGGGCTGCAGAAATCACCAACTCCATTAAAAGCATATCCCGGGCTGCTACAAAATTACGAACTCGAGTATTGGTAGAACAGAATATTAACCTTCCAATTCCTACGGCAAAAAGTCGAATTTATGCTGCTCTTGAATATTTGCACGTTGATAACAACGTTGCTCAAGCTGTTTGGGATATGGATACAGCCGATAAACTCGAAGACATTGCATTAGGTCTCCGTAAGCAACGAAAGTTTAACGAGGCGGCTAAATGGGTCGATCGCGCAAACGAACTTCGTAGAGCTGCCAATACAACCACTAAAAGTAATGGTGGAAATACTTACTTCCTGGTATCGAATAAAATCACTCATGAAGAATTAGGCTTCAAAAAGAAAAATCTAAAGGAAATCGCTCGCAAACACAGCGATGGTTACTATTTAAATTTAATCAACAATGAGCTGAAGGACCATATCGATAAAGATGAAAGAAAAAAGCTACTGGAGGACATGAACATTACCGATGCAGATTACGAGGAGGTAGAAAATGACTGATGCAAACGAACTCCAGATAAATGAGCTGATCGAAACCTACATGAACAACATGCAGATCAAATCTACATTGATCGATACAAATGTTCTGATTGGAGAATGGGGTCGTGCAACTGGAAAAACTACATTCATGGCTAGTAGAATGAAACGTGTAGTTGACGATATGCCTGGAGAGTTATCTTTCCTGGTCCATAAATCTTACGTTTCCTTAATGTCCAATGTGGTGCCTGCTCTTCGTGCTGAGTTTACAAAGCCGGTAGGTGAAAAAAAAGAACCATGGATGGTCGAGGGAGAAGATTTTGTTGTTGGTACTGCAGATATACCAAAACATTTTACACAGCCTCGATATCCGGTTTCCTATCCAAAACATTCATGGATTTTCAGCAACGGATCCAATCTTCAATTGGTGGCATCTGATCAACCCGATTCAGTTGCCGGTCGTTCCGGTGTTCATGCTTTTATAGAGGAGATGAAACACAACAAAGGTGAGAAAGTCAAGTCTCGTTTATTTCCCGCTCTTCGTGGTGCTGATGCTGCTGCTCGTGTGAGTCCATATTATCAGGGCATCACTGGAATTTCCGATACTGCTCGTGTAGATCTGGGTGAGGACAATTGGTTTGAAGAGTATGAAAAGAACATGCACGAAGATGTTATCGAGGAGATATTTTCAGCAGCAAAACATGTAAATGATAACATGTTGGTATTACTTAATGCTGAAATGAAACTCAATAAAGAAAAAGATTTATTCAAAAGAGATAAACTTCGAGCTACTATCAAAAAGAAGAAGCATATTTTACAAATTTGGGATCCTATACTTCGGGATATGAAAATGAATAGCACTTATTATTTACGTGGAAGTTCATTTGCAAATAAAGATTTCCTAGGTGAAAAGTTTTTCCAAACTCAGCTTGACACATTAAGTATTGAAGAATTTTTGGTATCCATTTGTGCCTTACGTCGTCGCCAGGTAAAAAACATGTTCTTTGCAGGCTTCAAAAAATCAATCCATTGTTTTTCCGATAGTTACATCTACAATTCAATCCTGAAATTCAACTTAAAAGATACCTTTAAGCTCGATGCTCAGTATCTAAAACATTTCGATCCGAACAAACCTTTAGATATTGGTTACGATCCAGGTAACTTTCAATCTTTTGTTGTTGGTCAGGAAAACCGCCGTACCAATGAGTTTAGAGTACTGAAAGAGTTCTTTTGTTGGGAACCAAAGAATCAAGGTGATTTAGCCATGGAGTTTTTCGACTTCTTTGGAGCTCATTTTAAGAATAAGAAAATCAATCTCTATTACGATCGTGCCGGTAATAAGAAAAAAGTAGAAGAAGATAAACTCACCACCGATGCCAGGTTGCTCAAACGCGAATTGGAAGCTTACGGATTCAAAGTAAAACTCATGAATGAAAAGCAAAGAACCATTTTCTTGTATGAGCACTACAAATTGCTTGGAATCATATTGGCTGAAAAACTTCGAAGCGTAATCAAACTCCGAATTTGTGAAAATCAATGTCCAAATTTGATTTCATCAATTTTTGTTTCACCACTTCTCAAAGTAGATGGTAAAATCGACCTGGATAAATCAAGCGAGGTAAAATTGGACTGGAAATATCAAGCCGGTTTATCCACTCAAATTCCATCCGCATTAATGTATTTAATCTTTGGAAAGTATCACAAGGTTCTTCCGAATGTAATCAAGAAAGCACCCCTCCTTTTAGAGAATACAATCAGCTAAAAAGTGTCCAAAAAAGGCTAATAATTGTCCAAAAATGTACAATAATTAGCCTTTTTGATAACAAAAAGAACACAAAACGCCTGATTTTCATCGGTTTTAAGGTCAAAAAGTCGAAAAATGGAGAGAAAACAGAAGATTTAGGGCACGCCACGCTAAATTCTTAATGTGCGATGCAGTAAATCAAAAAGTCTGGAAATATGAGGAAAGCCCAATGATTACGCACGATTCAGAGCGAAAACAAATATTTATTTGCAATGCGGAGTGAGATGGCAATAATGACACAAGGTTGATACACCACATGCATGCATTGCATTGGCTCTTGTCCTTTGTTCAGGTACGGCTATCAACTAGGTTTGATATATGGAGACAATCAATGGATTAGATGCAATACGATTAGCACAGGAGGTGTCGAAGGTTCCGGACGGCTGCTTCACGATAGCCTTCTATCCTTACAATAGGACCAAAGGTCAGGCATCAGATAAGCTTACTACACGTGAAGGCTGCAAGACTAGAGCTCAATTGCCTCAAGAAGTCTTTGCTGTTGGTAGTGATAATTACTTCTGCTTTCAGGATACGGACGAGAACCCAAAGACCTGCTATCGAATACTATGGAGATTCGTTGCGTTTCCTCCTGATTTCAAAATGAGAAAGATCAATTGGTTATAAAGATTAATACTATGAGTGTACAGAACTTTGGCAAGCTTGGTGTATATACTAGTGAGGATACAGTGATATCCTTCCAGTTGGGTGATGGTGATCCCTGGCATAATAGCAACACATCATCCGATGATGATCTGGGTGGAACATCTCCTTTGTTTGGTGAGCAGCCACTTATGCTTTCAATGAATGGTTATCGCATACTTGCAAGAGGTGCAGACAACCGCCTGCCTAACGAGATTGAGAAGATGATCCATGGTAATAGGATCCTTCCTGGCTTAATGGATAAGCAGATCAATATTCTATATGGTAAGGGACTAATGCCTTATATCAATACATTCGAAAAGAATAAGGTTGTTAGGCTATGGCAGGAATGTAAAGAGATTACCAATTGGTTGGATGGTTGGGTTGAGAATGGCTTTGAATCTTATCAGCAATTCACAGAAGCTCTTATCCGTAGGTATTACTTCTTTGAGGATGCATTTGTTAAGTGGCGTTTCAATCGCTCCAGGTTAATAGGTAGCAAACCAATTGCCGGATTAGAATTGATCGATAACAAACGTGCACGATTAGCTACTTCAAGAAAAGTGGATCCACTTTATGAAGATCTTGAGTATCGTGATTTCAAACATGTATTTGTTGGCAATTGGAATGCCGGTATCGATTATCGATTCAAGCGTTACGATATGCTGAACATGAAGAATCCAAGCTCCCACAAAGTAGCTGTATCGCATCATAGAAACGAGGCTGTTGGCAATCATTACGGTTTAAATAAGTTCTACGAGGGAACCAAGGATTGGATAAAAGGAACAAGTAAAACACCTCTATTCATTAACTCATATCTGGAAAACTCTTTTGGAAGTAATGTACATGTGATTATTCCTGCTGCCTGGTTAGAGCATAAGAAAAATATGCTTGAAAATATTTGTGATGAAAACGAAAAACTTAAAGAAGCTAATCAGCCTTTGATTACAATTAAGGATAAAATCACAGGACAAGAAATTGTAATTGGTACAGAGTTCTCAGAACGATATTTGATTGAGTACACCAACATGGAGATAAAGAAATTATCCAAGTATCTATCTGGAACCAAGAACCAGGGAAAGATATTTGTTTCGAATAGTTTCCAGAATGGAGAAAAAGAAGAGGTCCGTTGGAAAATTGAGGTTATCGATCTGAAATACAAGGAGTATATCAATTCTTTAATTAGCTATGACAAACGTGCCGATGAAGTGTTGACTACCTCTAAAGGAATCGACTCCAGTATTTCTTCAATCAGTAAAGATGGTATCATTTCCAAGTCCGGATCCGATCTCTATTACAATTATCTGATCTATCTGCACAATCTATCTATTCCGGAGCGAATTTGTTCTGAGGTGTTCAATATGGCAATTCGTATAAACTTCCCACACCTCTATAAACAAGGCTTCAGACTTGGCTTCTACAACGATGCACCTCAAAAATTAGAGGATACTCCTCCTGCTGATCGTTTGCAGAGCCAGGTGAGTAATAATTCAAGCCAATTATCAAGAATTGAAAACCTTTTAATATCAATGAACGATGGTAACAATTGATTTTTTTGACGGAATACAAAAATTCAGAACCTTGGCTCCTGGTGTCGATGCATCACGAAAATTTGACGGCATGGAGTCATCTGCCAATATTGCTAAAAAGAAGCTGAAGGACCTGATTGAAGACATGTGGGATGATTTGAAAGCCTATCATGAATCGAAAGCTGCCGATAAGCCTAAATGGAACGAAGCGGTTGGCTATCTTCAAGGTGCTTTTGCAAATTTGGTAATGTATGAATTTGCTCCTTTCTGGTTTCAGGAACAAAAGGAAGAAGGAAAAGACTACTACCGATACGAACAGCAGAATCAGCGTGAAGCTTATATTTCCAATTTGTGGATCTATATGGATAGCCTATTGGATTTATTCAACAACAATGAAGCTGAGTTCCTTAAATGGAAGGAAACTCAAACCTATAAGGATCGGGAAAACCTATTGATTGAATCTGCCGATGAATTCGATAGATACTACGATATAGGTCGTTCTCATTACTTCTTTAGCAAGATAATTTTCATTATTCGTGAAATTGGCGAAGATCATATTTATTCAATGATCAAGACCAAAGAGCGATTGAGCGAAGCAGGTAATGAAAAATTAAAAGTAGCTGTAAAAAAGGCTGTAGTATTCTATACTATGGGACATGCAGTAAAGCGATTGGATTTTACTGAATTACCAAAATCGATTCGTAACAACGATCGGGATACTTCCAGAACCATGCGTACCGGATACTCCGAAAGTCAGGCAATCGAAAAATTGAGTGAATCTCTTCTTGCCAAATATGACGAATATATGAATGATGTCGATTTTGAGTTGAATAAACCCGCTCCAGGAACATCGGCTTTTTTGGGTACCGATATCAATAACGAGGATGATAAATCTTATTACATGTCATGATTAGTCTTTATTTAGGAGAGAACGAATATAAATTTCCCAATTCATGGGAAGAATTAACGCAGGATCAGTACCTGGCAATGCTCCCATTGTTTCAACAATATTCAGAGGAAACAATATCGGTTAGCGATGTAAAAGCCTTATGGTTTACAGATATTGCAGGCTTAAAAGGAATGAGAGTCCCTAAGAAAAAAAGAAACCTACATGCCGAAAACATTTATCGTATGTCCAGGGAATTCTCATTCATGTTTCAGATTGAATACCCTAAAGGATCCCTCGATAATATTAGTCCAGATTTACGCTCAAAACTCAGAAAAACACCTCCTGAAGATTTAGAACAAACACCGGAAGTGAGATACTTGTCAAGACAAGATTATCAATACAAGATCGATGCATGTTGGTGCAAAAATTTGGTACCTGATATCACTGTCGGAAAATTGAAGCTAAAAGGTTATACGACGGATCTGAAAGGAAATATGCTTCAAACCTCTATGGTTGCCTCACAATTCAATTTAGTTACTGAGTTGTTAAGCCAATACGAAGCCAGTCAAAACAAGCTTTATCTTCGAATGATTGTTGCTTGTTTGTATGCTCCGGAAGGGGAATCTTTCAATGGAGATTTAATTGCCGACCGTGCCGATCAACTTATCGGTATTGATGAAATAGTACTGGATGCCATATTGCTAAATCTTCAGGCATTCCTAACATTTATCAAATTAAAAACCAAGTGGGGATTACTTTGGAAACACACACCAAGTAAAAAAGGTGGTGTAAGTATTGGAGCCAACGAAAGCTTATTCAATTTGAGTGAGCGAAATCATGGTGACTTCGAAAAGATTGATCAAATGCCACTAATCAAGTTCCTCGATCTCATGTTAAAGGATTTATACGATGCCGTTAAAACGATGAAAGATCATGAAATGGACGTTGTAGAAATTGCGAGTAAAGCAGGATTAAGTATTCACCAGGTAAAACAAATATTAGGATGAAAACAATAATGCAGGACGTATTTACACTTTTTGCCAAATATCCCGAAAAATCAGGCGTTTTAGATACATTCAATAAAGGAGAATCTACTATTCCCGGTTACGAGGCATTCAAAACATCTATCCAAAATTTAGAGGAACATTCTATGATTCCGGATATCAAACATTACATTTTTGGAGTGAATGAGGATATAATTAAAAAGTACATTTCTGATATTGACTCCTACTATTTATTTATCGATTACGGTGATATCAATAGCAATGTAGATGGAATGAATCGTAGAACTTCAGGTATTTATCTGGCAGCTACTGTAGCATTACCATTCAAGCCAAAAGATTACGATATGGCTGATCAGGTGATACTCACCGATATTGCCTTGCAATACTTGCTCCAGATAAAAGAGGATTTAATTACCAAACAAAAAAAGCATCCCTGGTTAAAAAATCTTTCCGATAATCATGATATTTCTCCTTTTGTGGCTCGTGAGTTGAATGGCTCGGTTGGTTGGACCCTCACTTTCCGAAAAGAAGGAACCGATTTTGTTTAGTAGAAATGTATTGTTAAATTTAGAATTCAAACCTAAAAAAAACAAAAACATGTATTATTCAAGAACTACCGATTTTACCGAAACTCCTGAGTTTTGGATCATGGCTATTATTAATCTTATCCTGTTTGTTGTATACTTAAGAATGGCTTGGAACATTGCCCAGTTAAGAAAAGGATTGGTTACAACCTCTGCTGCCAGAAATAAGCAAATTAGAAAATTAGAATTTAAAGGTCGAAGCGAAGAAGTGCTAGATCTCTATTACGATGAACTTTTCGAAGTATATTGTGAAAGTGAAGATACTGCAGGTGAGAAAACTAAAAAGTATAAACGATTAGTTGCTCTTATAGAAAATTTAAATGGAGAAATACCCGAAGAGATTACAGAGTACCTAAAAAAATACCAATAAAGAAAAACCCCAGCCTAGTCGGTTGGGGTTTCTTTTTGCTTTTCCTTGAGATATTTAATTAAAACAGTTTCGATAAAATTACTAATAGGGCGATTTTCCTCTTTTGCTTCCTGTTTTATACGCTCAAGTACTTCTTCTTCAATTTTAATACTAGTTGCAACTTTTACCATATTTATTGTATTTGAGGTGTTTTGTATAAGGCAAAAATACAATAATCCAAAACAATTCAAAAAAATATATTGTATTTCTTTGTAGTACTTTGAAATATTTTATTTAGGTTTGTAATAGTTATAACAAAAAACCCGGTTCAGTGTTGCACCACTTCCCCGGGAGTATTATTAATTAAAATCGATTTAAAGTTATGAAAGAAAATGAAATTGTAAAAAGTGACAATTTTCAAGTTGTTAATTTTAATGGGTCAAAATTGGTTTGTCCTATTATAAGTGGGATGCCTTTTATTGTTGTGAAATGTATAATTGATGAAGTGAAGCTACATCAAAAAAAGGCGACCGGTAACCTTAAAAATCATCCAAGGTTAGGTTCACGGGTCGCTGAATGGCGACCCGTAGAAAACGGTTTTGGTTTAAGTAATAAACATGCTTATGCCTGTCTTCCTATCCAAAAAGTTGCAGGATGGTTATATCAAATCAATTTGAATAATGTTAGTGCAGAAGCCAGACCTTTACTTGAAATTTATCAGGAAAAATGTGATGAAGTATTATTCAACCATTTTTTTGGTGGAAAGAATAGCGTTATTTCATTTCAGCAAAAACGTTTACCTATAATTAATGAACGTAGAAAAAAAGATGCCGAATTGAAAAAAGCTAAAGAGGATCTCGAGAAGACGTCAGAATTTAAAACTGTTGAGAAATTGAAAAAGGAATTGTCAAACATCAAGAGAAAAGAAAGTAAAATACAAAGAGAATTTTTTCCTGATCCACAATTAGAAATAAAACACGAAGAGTAATAATAAAATCCCCCGCTCAAACGGTGCTCGAACACCATCGCGGGGGAAATATTAATTAAAAATTAACAATACAAAGATATGGAAAATATCGAAATCAATGGCGTAAAGTTAACTCCGGAAGCCATATTGGAAATAAGGTCATTACAAACAGGAAGTAATGCTGAAGGATTTACTTTTGATAATTCAGGTATAAGTCTAAAATGTGATGCTTTACAAAGCATGTCCGACTTTTTAGTGCGGATAAGTAGCTGCTTAGATGATTCATACAATAAAGAAATATTAAGCATTCTGCAAGATGTGCAATATTTAAAGGATTCATTCCTAAGTTTCAAAGCTCCTATCGAGAAAGGTGGTAAGTCATGAATAATTCGTCTACTACAAACGCTATTTGTCTCGATAAAGCACCTGTTTTCCTACTTCGTAAATTAGCATTTATAAAACAGCATGAAAATTGGCAACGCCCAATTGTTTTTAAACGAGATCCATCCACCGAAACTTTTACAATCTATGCTCATATAAGGGGTAAATTAGTTGATACCTTCTACTCTTTTTATCCTGAAACTATGGAAATTGATTGATCTACAACAATAGAGAAAAAGCCTTTACAAACCGTAAAGGCTTTTTTCATGTCCTTTACTTTTCTCCTTCTTCTGCCAATATTTAAACTATGATTTCGCAGAAATACAAAAAAGGAATGTTAATCCAGGATTATGCAGCCAATGTGATGTATGAAACTGGTGAAGCCATTAATAAACGCCAATTAAGCATTGCAAATAATCGGGTAAATAAAGTCTCTGGAGAAACTATTAAGAGTCTGCAGGGGCGTCCGTTTTCGGTTATGCGAACTGTAATGGGTGCTAAGTTGGTGCTTCGATATCAGGCAAGGATCCGATTTATGGATATGAAATTATCAGCCTCCGGAAATCTGAAAAAGCAACGATATGCCATTTACAACAAACCAATTTACGGATTGGTTTATGGCTTTGCCTATCCTCAGTTGAAACACGGTCTATTCCAGTATTTACGCGAAAATGGAATTAACGAAATGCAAGAAGCTTTTAACGAACCAATAGAGGTATAGGTATGAGTTTGAAAAATGATATTATAGAAGCTGAATTCCGAACCAAAGGAGCTTCGATTGTACAGCGTGACATGAGTAAGATTAGCAAGGAAATTGCAATTCTTACCGGGAATAATAAAGATCTACAATTGGCAAAAGCCAGATTAGAGGCTGCCAATAAAAAATACATTGCCGGCACTAAAAAAATGACTACAGAGTACAAATCTGTAAACGACAAAATCAAGAAAAATAACGAGCTGCTTACCATCCAAAAAGGGAAACTTCAAGTTCAGGCTTCCAAATTAAAGATTTCTGAAATGTCAACCACTCAGCTTAAGAAAAAACAGCGTGAGCTGTATAAAGCGTTGGATGATGTTAATGAAAAAATACAACCTGAACGATATGCCAGACTCAATAAAGAATTGAAAGAAACAGAAAAACAAATGGGTCGGGTAAAATCAGGCACAAAACGTACTCAATCATCAATGATGAGTATGAAACAGCTTCTACCAACCTTGGGTTTTGCCTCTTTAATAACCGTACTGGCTTCCGCATCTAAGGAATTATTTAATCTATCCAAAAAAATGCAAGGTGATGCTGTTCGATCATCTGTAGTACTTGGAGATAGTTATGATATGGTGGCAAAGAAAGCTGAAAATATGGCTGCAAAAATGGGATTAACAGACCGGGAATTTATTGCCAATACCGCATCTGCAGCCGATCTCTTGGTCCCACTTGGCTTTAACCGTGATATAGCTGCAGACATGGCTGTTAAACTTCAATCTCTTGTTGGTCCATTAGATGAATGGACAGGTGGTCAGGTTGGAGCAACGGAAGTAAGTAATATTCTTACTAAGGCACTCTTAGGTGAAAATGAGCAATTGAAACAATTGGGAGTTGCCATAAAAATGGATTCTCAAGAGTTTACATCATTAGTAAAACAGTATCAAAAACGGCTAGGAGTTACCAGGGGACAAGCTCAGGCAATGGCAGAACTTGAATTAATCACACGCAAATCTACCGATGCACAAACTGCTTATAAAGGCAGTGGCAATCAACTTTTACGCTTGCAAAAATCAATTTCGCGAGGTTGGATGCAAATGAAAGAAAGTGCTGCTGAATATTTAACAACTTCTTCTCAGGAGAAAATTAAAAAGCAGATAAAGGAGCTTGAAAACTTGGAAAAACAGTTTGCTGAAGAAGAATTAACACTTTCCTCACTTCTTAAAACTTATGATACTTTAAGCGAGAAGAAAACTCTTACTAAAAACGAACAAGTAAAGCTAAATAGTGCGATTCAGGCAATTGGGAAAATCGTTCCTGGTGCAATAACTGAATTCAATAAATATGGAGAGGCAATTGGTATCAATAAAGATTTGATTATTGAAGCACGAGAAGCTCAACGCCTTCTGAATATGGAAATGAAAAAAGATACCATTGAAGATCTAATTGATTCCATTGAGGATAACCCTGAAGAAATAGATAGACTAACATATAGCATTAATCGATTAACATCCTCAATTCAAAAGAAGGTTAAGATTGGTTTAGGTGAGGGTTCCTATACCCAGAAAGAAATAAAATGGAGAGGAGAACAGATTCAGCAACGTAACACTCTCAACAACGAAATCACTCAAACTATTTTAAAGCTAAAAGCACTAGGTCTAACTGAAGAAGAAGTAAGTAAACAATCAGGTTTGTCACTTCAATTTGTCAATCAACAATTAGCAGATTTTAGAAAAAACAATCCTTCAGGGGGCGATGTAACAACCACTAATGTTGAAAAAATTAAAATGATTGAATTCATTGATGATGATCCTGACGATAGAGAAGTGGAAACTGATATGGATAAGGATATGGCTGAATATCTAAAAGCAAATGAAGCTCAAATCAGTGCATTCGTAGAAGGAAGAAAACAATTAGCTGCAATTCAAAAAGAATTTGCCATTGGTGAAGATACCCAGTTGCAAGCTGATGCAATGGCTCAATTGCAAAAGCTTCGTGATGATGATAACATCTCACTTCAAGAATATGAAGAAGCAAAGAAAGCCATTAAGGATACCTATAAGCTACTTGAACTTGAAGCTGATGTTTTAGAAGCTGAAACTGGAGAAGAAGAATGGGCAGCCAAATATGCGTTGGCTCAAGAACATTACAATTTAGAATTTGAAGCTGCTGAAGGCAATCGCTTACAAGAATTAAAAGCAAAGGAAAAATTTGAAAATAATATTGATAAGATCAATAAAGATGCTCTTGCCAAAAAGCAGAAAATTAAGGATAAGGAAGATGCAATTCGAAATGCTAAGCTTTCATCTATTTCAAATTTTGGAGCTCAGTTTGCCGAATTAGTAGGGCAAGAAACTGCACTGGGTAAAGTTGCATTCCTGGCATCGAAAGCAAAAGCTATTTCAGATATCATTATAAGTACTCAAGTAGCAAATGCTAAGGCTGTGGAAATGTTCCCAATTACAACAGGTCAGCCATGGGTAACCATTAATACGATCAGTGGAGCTATGGGAGTTGCTAATGTTGCAAAACAAGCTCTTGGTTTTGAAGAAGGTGGCTATACCAAAGTCCGCCGTGCTCAAGACAATAAAGAATTCCGAGCAAAATATTCACCTAACCAACGTGGGTTTATCGATAAGCCTAGTCTTTTGGTTGGGGAAAAGGATCCTGAATTTGTGGCTAATGGTGGTGCTGTAAAGAATACAACCGTAAAACCTTATCTCGATGTAATTGATGCAGCTCAGCGTGCCGGTACAATCGAAACATTAAACCTTCCTGCAGTAACTCAGCAATTGGCAGTTGAAGGAAGGGAATCGGGAGGCTACACAAAAAACAATTCATCCACCAACCCAGATGTTACCGATAGTCAACAAAGCACAGCAAAACAATCCAAAACCGACAAAGAATTCCAACAAGCCATGATAAAAATTGCCAAATATGGCATTTCCTCAAACATCCTGCTCGATGAGTTTGAAAAGAAACAAACCCAACGCGACCGCCGAGAGTCGCAAATGAAAGTAAGTAAAACGAGTACGTAATACTTTTTACTTTCTCCTTTACACTTAATACTTTCTCCTTTTACACTTGAACTTGTCCTTTCCATACCAACCCACACATACGATATTTACACCATAACAATTAACGAATGGCAGTAACAACCTATCTATACGAACAACCCGAAAAAGTTTCCTTAACCGGAAATCCGATTACCTTTCAATGGCGAATAGGTAACAATTCGTTATTATCACGATTCAAGCTTAAGGTGGTGGTTAAGTTGTGGAATACTGCAACACAGGCTTACGAAGATTTAACCGCCGAATCGGTAGGTGTTGACACCGACGAGCTTTGCACCTTGAACATTGCCGGATTGCTAAAGAATCGCATTACTGGTAAATTCGTATATCCGGAAAGTAAATACAACAGTATTTACGAATATGTCGATCTAGTTGGAAAGTTTAAAATTGCCATTACACCAACCGGATGGGATGATAACAACACCTATGTAGAGGAAGATCCTGTTGAACTTGCCGATGAATTTTATTTTATCGAAGGTGGTCAGCCCGACGAAGTGCTTCAGTTGCAAACCGAATTGTATTCCAATTGGTATGCCGATTTAGTTGAAAGCAAGAAATTCCTAACCAATCAGCCGAATGATAAAGAAATACATCCAGAGCAATGCGAAAAGCTCTATTGGTTGGTTCGTGAAAATTGTACAAGCCTAAAAGTAAACCTGCAGGTTAATTTTGCCGATGGATCCCAACAGGATATCACTGGTGATACTGCAACAGTTACCGCTTTAAATATTTGCGAGATAACCGCAACATTAAAACATTACATCGATAATCCGGAGGCAGTAAGCAATTACTCCTTTTGGCTCACCGATCAATCCGGATCTATATGCAGCGAAGTAAGAATATACCAGGTGGATGCCAATTGGTATGAAAGAAACGATTTTCTTTCCTTCCTTAATTCGCTTGGTGGTTACGATACGCTTTGGATGAACGGACAGAAAAGCACAGAACTATCGGGTGAACGTGAGCATTACCCGAAGCACTTGCGGAACATACGACCACGATTAACAGATAAAAGTTTTCAATGTAATCGTGCAAAAATCAGTAAGAACAACACCAATAACACAGGTTGGATTACTTCGGAATATGCCGAATACTTGGTTGAATTAATGATGTCGGATGATGTGATTTATTTGAATGGCGATCAGGCATTGCCAGTGCAGCACCTCACCGAAGAAATTACTCCGGTTGACGATAGCGAGGATCTGCTTTCTGCCGAAATAGAATGGCAATTGGGTGCAGCTTCGCGTTATTATGGCTTATTCAATAAAGAAATTAAGTGTCCGCTTCCTCCTTATTGGAACGACATTGCAGCATGTTTTATACCTGTTAATGGTAAGTACATGCTCGATATTAAATCCGGTAAACGAGCCGAACGAATCTATAAGGATTACATTAAATTTCCTGATACCATAATTCCGGACGTGCTCAACCAAGGGAAAACTGAATACTGGAGTGCCGACATTCCCGATGCAGTACAATTGCAAAGGTGGAAAATTTCCGAATTAACAGGAACTCACACAATCCTATACAGCACCGAACTTTGTCGTTCACTATTGTTCTTTAAAGATTACGATGGCAAACACCTGCAGTCGATTGCTCCGGTAATTGTGTATAAAACTGCACGCACCGAAACTCAACAGGATGAAATTGTAAGGTATATGGATGAGTATTTCTTTTTACAGGATAGTGCAGGTGCAATTATCCAGGACAGCAATAATGATTTTGTAACTACAAACGAATAAAAGATATGGCTAATCAGGTTAAAACAATAGATGTTTCAGCGAATGATTTAAATGAAGTAACTAACATTAAGAAAAAGATTAATAAACAGGCTGGCTTTAATTTACTAGATCCATATACTTTTAGATATGGTAAATTCTTCTTCTCATACAGCAAAGATATTCAGGATGGCGAAAATTATGGATTGACAGATTACATCCCAGCTAATCCATTAGGTTTAATCACCGAAGGCGCTGGCGTAGCTGCACAGGGGTTAAGCTCATACGTTGTGTATGATGAAGCAAAAACACCTCTTCGTAATTTGCAGGGAAATCGATATACATATGAAGAAGGCGATGGATTTGTTGTGTTCTGTTACTTCACAGGTGGTGATTTAAGTTTTGCAGAAAATTTAGCGGTAGTAGTTGGCACACTTTACGCCTTTGAACCTTTCTCGGAGTACAAGCCATTAACAGATTTAAAGTTAAGAGTGGATGAGTTTATGCCTATAAAAAAAGATCTGCCAACACTTTTACAACCAAAAAAAATATACACTGTTTTCAATGATCTTAAAGGAACTGGCACTGAGGACCTGTATAATGTTAGGATGTATTCGGCTCCGATTTATTTCGACAACATGTTGAAAGACATCGATTCTGATCTAGATACTAACTTTGAAGAAACTGGCAATGAAGTATTGCAAGTGTTTCCTCCAGAGATTACAACAGAAACAAAATCAGATATACTAACAAAAAAATACAGCGGATTGTCAAACAATGGTGGTAGTTTGTCATTCATTCGAAAAACCACAAAAGAAAGTGTTGGAAAATCAATAACTCCAAAAATATTATCAATTGTCGATTCTGTTACTGCGGGATATTTATCCTCGGTAGGGTTAGTAGATTCAGCAAAATCGCCTTCTCAATTTTGGTCAGTTATTAAAGAGCAATTTGAACAAGCTAAAATAGATGGTGGTGATTTGACAACTGAGCACAATGCAGTACTTGTCGGTAGATTTAAGAAATTATGGTCTATGAACTATGGAGGCGTAACAGACAGGATAGTGAAAGCTTATTGTGAAGGCGTAGGAGGCTGGCGAAGTTCAACTCACATGTTCTGGTCTAAAAATTGGGAATTGCCAGAAAGTCAGGGTATGTGGGATTTATTGGGACTTGGCAATGGTTCTGGAACTGATTACATTTCTGCAAATGTTGAGACTATAATGACAACGCCTGAAGGGAAAAATATTCCAAAAGATACTCCCGCATTCCTAGCATATATTCAAGTGAATCTTGATGCAGGAGTCACGACATATGCAGAAGCGGTAGCCGCTTTA
>Ga0070725_10001088_pt1 | contig 15833 bp, 17 predicted proteins | sample tdDd002_FD_69781 | JGI IMG/M metagenome (GOLD analysis project Ga0070725, IMG submission 69781) | Marine sediment microbial communities from the Atlantic coast under amendment with organic carbon and nitrate - tdDd00.2 | ecosystem: Environmental > Aquatic > Marine > Coastal > Sediment | place... | reverse complement strand
TACACGAGGTACTTCGCCCTGTGGGAACTCTACGTCGACTACCGCACCGATGATCTGTACGATCTTACCTGTAGCCATCGTTAATCCTCTAAACTATTTAATGTTACCTTGCTTAAACCGCTGCAGCGCCTGATACGATTTCAGATAGTTCTTGTGTGATCGCAGCCTGACGGGCTTTGTTGTACACAAGTTCTAAATCTTCAATCAGGTCGCTAGCGTTGTCCGTTGCAGCTTTCATTGCGATCATTCGAGCCGCCATTTCACAGGCTAAGTTCTCGACTACCCCTTGGTATACTTGAGATTCGACGTAACGAACCAATAAAGCATCCAAAAGAGGTTTTGGCTCGGGCTCATAAATGTAGTCCCAAGAATGCTCGCGCTGCATGTCCGCGCTATCGGATTTAGGCAAAGGTAGTAATTGATCGATCGTTGGTTCTTGCACCATGGTGTTTTCAAACTTGTTGAACACTAGGTACAGACGATCCAATTCGCCTTCATCGTATTTCTTCAGCATCACGCCAACGGAGCCGATCAGCTCTTCTAGGCTAGGGCTATCGCCTAAACCAGAGACCTGAGCCGCTACTTTCGCGCCGCTGTTGTTGAAAAAGGCAGTTGCTTTAGAACCAATTACGGCTAATTCAACTTCTGCGCCTTTTTCTTTCCAACCGTGCATGTCATGCATGGCTTTTTTGAACAAGTTAATGTTCAAACCACCACACAGACCACGGTCAGTAGAAACGATGATGTAACCAACACGTTTGGCTTCACGTTCCTCAAGATAAGGGTGCTTATACTCAAGGCTTCCGTTCGCCAAATGACCGATCACTTTACGCATTGTTTGAGCATATGGACGAGAAGCTTCCATCGCATCTTGCGAGCGACGCATTTTTGAAGCTGCTACCATTTCCATTGCTTTCGTGATCTTTTGAGTGCTCTTAACACTCCCGATCTTATTACGAATCTCTTTTGCGCCGGCCATTTTACTCTCCGTTAGAAGGTGATCTTTCGATCACCAACCAATTACCAAGTCTGGGTTGCTTTGAAATCGTCAACAAGCGCTTTAAGCTTGGCTTCGGTTTCATCGTTGTAAGCACCCGTCGAGTTAACTTCATTAACGAAGTCAGCATGTTGGCCGTGAGCAAACGACAGTAGAGCAGCTTCAAAGTCAGCAAGCTTGTTCAGCTCGATGTCTTGCAAGTAACCACGCTCTGCTGCGAAGATCACTAGCGCTTGGTCAAACACAGAGAATGGCGCGTACTGCTTCTGCTTCATTAGCTCTGTTACTTTTTGACCGTGGTCCAGTTGCTTCTTCGTCGCTTCATCAAGGTCAGACGAGAACTGAGCAAACGCTGCCAATTCACGGTACTGAGCTAGTGCTGTACGGATACCGCCAGATAGCTTCTTGATGATTTTCGTTTGCGCAGAACCACCTACACGAGATACTGAGATACCTGGGTCAACCGCAGGGCGAACGCCGGCGTTGAATAGCTCAGTTTGTAGGAAGATCTGACCATCGGTAATCGAGATTACGTTTGTCGGTACGAATGCCGATACGTCACCAGCTTGAGTTTCGATGATAGGTAGCGCAGTCAAAGAACCGGTTTTACCTTTCACTTCACCGTTAGTGAACGCTTCTACGTACTCTTCGTTTACACGAGCAGCACGCTCTAGAAGGCGTGAGTGAAGATAGAAAACATCACCTGGGAATGCTTCACGGCCTGGTGGACGCTTAAGCAATAGTGAGATCTGACGGTAAGCAACCGCTTGTTTAGATAGGTCATCATAAACAATCAGTGCGTCTTCACCGCGGTCACGGAAGTATTCACCCATCGCACAACCTGCGTACGGCGCTAGGTATTGTAGCGCAGCAGATTCAGAAGCCGATGCCACAACAACAATGGTGTTAGCCAGTGCGCCGTGCTCTTCTAGTTTGCGAACCACGTTAGCGATGGTCGATGCTTTCTGACCGATTGCTACGTAGATAGAGAAAATACCAGAATCACGTTGGTTAATGATCGCATCGATCGCCATCGCTGTTTTACCAGTTTGGCGGTCACCGATGATCAGCTCACGCTGGCCACGGCCGATTGGGATCATTGAGTCAACCGATTTGTAACCTGTTTGTACAGGTTGGTCTACCGATTTACGTGCGATTACACCTGGTGCGATCACTTCTACAGGAGAAGATAGTTTCGCTTCAATTGGGCCTTTACCATCAATTGGCTCACCTAGTGTGTTCACTACGCGGCCAAGCAATTCAGGACCAACTGGTACTTCAAGAATACGACCAGTACCTGTTACTTTCATGCCTTCCTTAAGGTCAGCATATGGGCCCATTACTACGGCACCAACCGAGTCACGCTCAAGGTTAAGTGCTAGCGCATAACGGCCACCCGGTAATTCAATCATTTCACCTTGCATCACGTCCGCTAGGCCGTGAATGCGGATGATACCGTCGCTTACCGATACGATAGTACCTTCGTTACGAGCTTCACTAACAACTTCGAAAGATTCGATACGTTGTTTGATTAGATCGCTAATTTCAGTGGAATTAAGTTGCATGCTCCAATCCCCATCAAGACTGCAAGGCATCGCTCAGGCGGTTCAATTGACCGCGTGCTGAGTTATCGATGACTAGGTCTCCGGCTCGAATAATAACCCCACCAAGTAGGGTCTCATCTACACTGCAATTCAGCTTAACTTTGCGTTCAAGACGCTGTTCAAGCTTGCTGCCAATGTCTGTAAGTTGTTCTTGGGTTAGTTCGGTTGCTGAAGTGACTTCAACATCGACCTTTTTCTCATGCTCTTGTTTAAGCACGAAGAACTCGTTACAAATATCAGGAATCGCCGATAATCGGCCATTCTCTGCCATCACTTTTAAAAAGTTTTGGCCATGGACATCAAACTGTTCGCCACAAATTGCGACAAAGATTTCTGCCAATTTCTCGGCAGTCAAAGCACTAGTCAGTAGGCTTTGTACTTCATCGTTCTTTGTTACTTCAGTTGCAAAAGTAAGCATCTGACCCCATTGGTCTAGCTCACCTTTCTCAACCGCAAAGTCAAAAGCTGCTTTAGCATAGGGGCGTGCGATAGTAGTCAAGTCAGACATATGCGCCCCTTCTGTTAAAGTTTTGCAGTAATGTTATCAAGAATATCTTTGTGCGCATCTTTATCGATAGAACGCTCAAGGATTTTCTCTGCACCAGCTAAAGCCAGAGTAGCAACTTGTTTGCGCAGCTCATCGCGGGCGCGGTTACGTTCAGCTTCAATCTCTGCTTCTGCTTGCGCTAGGATTTTCTGGCGTTCTGCCTGAGCGTCCTCGCGAGCTTCATCAATGATCTGTGCCTTGCGTTTATTCGCCTGGTCGATGACCTCAGTTGCTGTGCGCTTTGCTTCTTTCATTTGGTCAGAAGCATTGGCTTGTGCTAGATCCAAGTCTTTTGCAGCGCGTTCCGCGGCTGCAAGGCCGTCAGCAATTTTCTTCTGACGTTCTTCGATCGCATCCATAATTGGTGGCCATACATACTTCATGCAGAACCACACAAACAGTGCGAACGAGATGGCTTGACCTAGCAGAGTTGCGTTCATATTCACAACAGCTACCCCTCTATTTATTCACCAACGAATTATTGTTTTATCAACAAGATTTCCGTTCGTTTTAACTTATTGATTAACCAGCTAGTTGACCAACAAATGGGTTCGCAAATGTGAATAGAAGTGCGATTACGATACCGATCATTGGGATCGCATCCAATAGACCTGCAATGATGAACATCTTAACTTGCAGCATAGGAGCCATTTCTGGTTGACGAGCAGCGCCCTCTAGGAATTTACCACCAAGAAGTGCAAAACCAATCGCAGTACCAAGTGCAGCAAGACCGACGATAATGCCTACGGCGATTGCAGAAAAGCTCAGTAAAGTTTCCATTACTATCTCCAATTTATAGTTGTTGGCTTAAAAATGCCTGAATAAAACGTAAAACTTAGTATTAATGATCAGAATCTTCGTGTGCCATCGACAGATACACGATGGTCAACATCATGAACACGAAGGCCTGAATCAAAATAATCAAAATATGGAAAATAGCCCACGGGAGTGAACCTAACCATTGTAGCCACCATGGTAGCATTGCCGCGACCAAAATAAACACTACTTCACCTGCGAACATGTTACCGAATAAACGCATACCAAGTGATAGCGGTTTTGCCAAAAGCGAAACCACTTCAAGTAGCAGGTTAAACGGGATCATCACTGGGTGATTGAATGGGTGTAGTGCCAATTCTTTCGCAAACCCACCTAGGCCTTTAATTTTGATGCTATAGAAGATCATCAAAACAAATACGCCTAGAGCCATAGCCATGGTGATATTCACATCAGCAGAAGGTACCACTTTCAAATAAGGGATCCCAAGCCAATGCTGTGCTGGATACGGTAAGAAATCAATTGGAATTAAATCCATGATGTTCATTAACAATACCCAACAAAAGATAGTCAGTGCTAGAGGGGCTATCAATGGATTGCGTCCATGGAACGTATCTTTGACGTTTTCCGCGACAAATTCTACGATCATTTCTACAGCACATTGGAGCTTACCCGGTACACCTACTGTCGATCTCTTGGCTACTTTGTAAAAGATTCCTAGGAAAATTAAACCAGTAAACCAAGAAAAAAACAGGCTATCGATATGTACGTTCCAGAAACTTGTCTCCTCCGCGACTAACCCTAATTTCGCAAGCGAAAGGTTAGCAAGGTGGTGCTCAATGTATCCGGACGATGTTAGCGCTTCACCTGGCGCAGCCATAACTCATCCTATTTTTTGTTGTTGATAAATAGCGCTGGTGCAAAGATATTAATACCGAGTACCAGCAAATAGGTTAGTTTCAGGGGAACAAGTTCCACCTGCATATACATGTAGGCCATAGAAAACAAAACGACTGTAATAAGAATTTTCAGTGCTTCACCCGCGTAAAAAGACGTCGCGATGCGTTTTGCCGCACGCGCGCCGCTGTACATAAAGGCAAACAATGCAAACACTGTATTAGCGATGACAAAAATGCCACCACCAACGAGCGCTGAAATTCCCCAGCCAGCATTCATTACAATGCTCATTCCTACGGCCAGAAATATAACCACGCCAACTTGAATCATAAACAAGTGCTTGGCAAGCTCTCGTCCCGGTTTAGCTAGCGCAGCTACCATGTATTCGTTCCTCGCATTATCATTTTCGTAATAAAAGATTACTCAAATGGAAATTGTCAAAAATTATACGGCGAGACGCTTTTAATGCAATCAAAATGCATCAAAAACTGATATTTTTGTTTACAAACCGACAACTTTTGATTAAAAACACAATTTTAGTCACAATTGACTTAAATCAAGTATCTCACTTAGCCTTCAAGTATTGCAATGAGTTGCTCAAATTTTTGCTGCTCATCAACACTTATCGTCAGCTTCGTCTTACCGTTCGCACTGCGAACAATAGAGACCTGAGAGCCCAGCTTCTCGCTTAAACGCTCTGACATCGCTTGTGCTTCCACATCGATCGGCGCTTTTGGCGCGTCAACTTGAGGTGAAAGATGTTTTTTCACTAATTGTTCAGTCTTACGCACTGTAAGCTGCTTGGCTACTACTTCTTTTGCAACCTCATTTTGCAAATCATGTTCAAGGGCTAATAGTGCCCGTGCATGACCCATTTCTAGCTGTTTTTCTGCCAGTAACAGTTTTACATTTTGTTGCAATTGATTGAGTCGTAACAAGTTTGATACCGCAGTGCGCGATTTACCAATCACGTCGGCAATCTGTTGATGCGTCAGTTCAAACTCGGTTTGTAAACGCTCAAGTGCTTGGGATTCTTCAATCGCGTTAAGATCTTCACGCTGGATATTTTCAATCAGAGCCATCGCTATCGCGGCGCGATCGGTCACCTTTTTCACCAAACAAGGCACAACTTTAAGGCCCGCTTGTTTCGCAGCACGCCAACGGCGCTCACCGGCAATGATCTCATACTGGTTTTCACTCACCAGGCGCACCACAATCGGCTGGATCACCCCCTGAGAACGGATAGAGGCAGCCAATTCACTTAACGCTTCGGGTTCCATCTCTTTACGAGGTTGATAAACCCCGGTTTGCAGATGAGAAACGGGAATATCGCTCAACTCACCTTCGGTAGATAACGATTGACTGTGTGAGATGGTTTGCTGCTTTTCGCGCGCCACAGAGCTGGTGGCGAGCAAGGCATCGAGGCCTTTACCTAAGCCGCGTTTCGACATGGATTTATCCTTTTATCTGTAGCTTACGCAGGAATTTCTTCGCGACGCAGTATTTCGCCAGCTAACGCAAGATAAGCCTTAGCGCCAGCGGAATACTTGTCATAATACATCGCCGGCTTACCGTGGCTCGGTGCTTCGGCTAAACGCACATTGCGTGGAATAACGGTACGATACACTTTTTCACCAAAGTGCAATTTAAGCTGATCGGACACCTCGTTGGATAAGCGATTACGAGGGTCGTACATGGTGCGCAGTAAACCTTCAATTTTTAAGTTTTCATTGACCACAGCCGCAAGCTTACTGATGGTATCCATCAGTGCGGTTAACCCTTCAAGGGCAAAGTACTCACACTGCATGGGAACCAGGACTGAATCCGAAGCCGTCATGGCGTTAATGGTAAGAAGGTTTAATGATGGTGGACAGTCGATAAAGATGAAATCGTAGCTGTCACGAACGCTACTCAGCGCGTTTTTCAATCGGATTTCTCGGGCAAACACTTCCATCAACTTGATTTCAGCGGCGGTCACATCCCCATTAGCGGCAATTAAATCATAGCCACCACTGGTATGCTGGCATACCACTTCATCAAATGGCGTGTCTTCAACCAAAAGGTCGTAGGCCGTCGCGTCAACTTGATATTTATCGACACCACTGGCCATGGTAGCGTTGCCTTGTGGGTCAAGATCAATCACTAACACCTTCCGTTTGGTTGCGGCCATCGATGCCGCCAAGTTGACACAAGTAGTGGTTTTACCCACGCCACCTTTCTGATTAGCAATTGAAATGATTCTTCCCACGTTAACCTCGTTGTTAGTCCTCGCGCGATAAGGTTACAAGATGTCTCTCACCTTCGAGCTCAGGAACTTTCAAAGCTTTGATGTTGGTCACAGAACACCATGCCGGTAATTGCGCCAACTCGGCATCTGGACGTATTCCCTTAAGTGCTAAAAATACCCCGCTTTTGGCTTTAGGTAAATGCTGACACCACTCTACCATATCAACAACTGAGGCAAATGCGCGACTTAAAACGCCGTCAAATCCATCTTCGGCTGGAAATTCTTCGACGCGGCTCTGAACAGGCGTCACATTTTGAATGCCTAACTCATGCACCACTTGTTTGATGAAGCGAATACGCTTACCCAAGCTATCAAGTAGGGTAAATTGCTTGTTTGGCAACATGATCGCCAGCGGGATCCCTGGCAATCCTGGGCCAGTGCCAACATCAATAAATTTCTCGCCTTGTAAGTGAGGGCTAACGACGATGCTATCAAGAATGTGTTTAACCACCATCTCTTGAGGATCACGCACTGACGTCAGGTTGTAGGCCTTGTTCCATTTATTCAATAGTTCAACGTAACCAACAAGTTGCTCACGTTGGTGATCACTTACTTCTAAGTCAGTTTGATCAATCAGTTGATCCAATTTTAATCGTATCGCATTCATGTTATTGATCGCCCTTCTTTAGCTGACCTTTTTTCTTCAAATGTACCAGCAAAATTGAAATTGCTGCTGGGGTAATTCCCGAGATCCGTGACGCAATACCGATGGTTTCAGGTTTGGCTTGGTCTAGTTTCGCCACCACTTCGTTTGATAGGCCGCTAACTTCGCTGTAGTCCGTATCGGTTGGAATTTGAGTATTTTCGTGGCGTAAGGATTTATCAATTTCGTCTTGTTGACGCTGAATATAACCTTCGTATTTGACTTGAATTTCAACCTGTTCGGCTGCCTGCGTATCTTTAAGGCTTGGCGCAAAAGCATCAAGGCCGGTCAGTTGCTGGTAGCTCATTTCAGGGCGGCGCAATAGGTCTTCTCCGCTTGCTTCGCGTGACATTGGCGTCTTGAGCAGTGCGTTTAGCGCGTCAATATCTTCAGATTTCGGGTTCATCCACGTCTCTTTCAAACGCTGACGTTCTTGTTCAATATTTTCCACTTTTTGATTGAACCTCGCCCAACGCTCGTCATCAATCAGACCAAACTCGCGGCCTTTTTCGGTTAGACGTAGATCGGCGTTGTCTTCACGAAGTAACAGACGATACTCTGCGCGTGAAGTAAACATACGGTAAGGTTCTTTGGTGCCCATGGTAGAGAGATCATCAATCAATACCCCCATGTAAGCTTGATCGCGGCGTGGACTCCAGCCCTCTTTCCCTTGGGTGTAAAGGCTAGCATTAAGGCCAGCCATCAGGCCTTGCGCCGCAGCTTCTTCATAGCCTGTGGTGCCGTTGATCTGGCCGGCAAAGAACAAGCCATGAATATGTTTGTTCTCGTAGCTCTGTTTTAAATCGCGAGGATCAAAGAAATCGTATTCGATCGCGTAACCTGGGCGAACGATATGAGCATTTTCAAAACCTTTCATTGAGCGCACGATTTGAACTTGAACGTCAAAAGGCAAGCTGGTTGAAATGCCATTAGGGTACAGTTCGTGAGTGGTTAGGCCTTCAGGCTCAATAAAGATCTGATGGCTGTTCTTATCGGCAAAGCGCATCACTTTATCTTCAATCGAAGGACAGTAACGCGGGCCAATGCCTTCGATCACACCAGCATACATAGGGCTACGATCGAGGTTGGCTCGGATCACATCATGAGTTTGCTCATTGGTGTGAGTAATAAAACACGGAATTTGACGTGGATGCTGACTGCGCTGGCCCATAAAAGAAAAGACCGGGGTCGGATCGTCACCATGCTGAGCTTCAAGCACCGAAAAGTCGACACTGCGTGCATCAATACGTGGTGGGGTACCCGTTTTTAGTCGATCAACTCGTAGCGGCAGTTCACGTAGACGATCAGCCAATGCGATCGACGGTGGATCGCCTGCACGGCCTCCTGCGCTGCTTTCCATACCAATGTGGATCTTTCCACCAAGAAAGGTACCAACGGTTAATACAACCGCTTGGGCGTGGAATTTGAGGCCCATTTGGGTCACAACCCCAACCACGCGATCTTGTTCAACGATCAAATCATCGACCGATTGTTGGAACAGCGTCAGGTTTGGTTGATTTTCTAATACGTTACGTACATAAGATTTGTACAGTGCACGATCGGCTTGAGCGCGGGTTGCTCTCACGGCCGGGCCTTTTGAGGCATTAAGAGTGCGAAATTGAATACCTGAGTGATCAATCGCTTGGGCCATTAATCCACCCAGCGCATCAACCTCTTTCACCAGGTGGCCTTTACCGATACCACCAATAGCAGGATTACATGACATTTGGCCTAAGGTATCGATATTGTGCGTTAACAATAAAGTTCGCTGGCCTGTGCGTGCTGATGCGAGTGCGGCTTCCGTTCCTGCATGTCCGCCACCAACAACAATGACGTCAAATTTTTCGTGATAAAGCATGAAGCAACCTCGGGTATTCAAATGTTTAATTGGCTATGTCAAAAGGAGCGCTATTCTACCCTCTTTAGGCGTGAGAGAAAACGATTTTGGATCGATCCTAGCGAAGCTTAATATATATAAGATCTATTTAGAGATCTTTTATTAGATCTATTATTAAGGAAGCACGATCGTGTGGATAACTAGAAAATGATCAATAAGATCATGGTTTTTGAGAGGATCACTTCTTGTGATCTTGCTTTGATCTGATCGAGGATTAGCTGGGATCAAAATCGCTACTTATACACAGGGGGTGGCAAGGGTGGATCTTATTCTTTGGATAACTATAGGTTAGTAACGGGATAATTGCAGCTTTATCCACAGGTCAAACGGTCAATTATTAATCAAACGGAATAACTTTTTTGGCTTCGATGAACTACCGGTCAAAAAAAAGGGCACCCAAACGGTGCCCAACTTGATCAGATTGCGACGCTTTAGAATTGATTTATTGATTCTGAAAGCCAGATTTCTGCAGCATCTTCAGGGACTGGTGTAGTTAATACATCGATTTCACACAGTTTGGTGATCGCTTGCGCGCCAATATCTTCAAGTAACGCGTAAGCGTGTTTCCCAGCTGAGCAGAAAGTGTCGTAGCTTGAGTCACCGATAGCAACCACAGCAAAGCGTACCTCAGCCATGTTAGGTGGCGTAGTCTGCAAAGCGCTAATAAAGGGCTGAATATTGTCTGGGTATGCCCCTGCGCCATGGGTGGAAGTCACCAAGAGCCAAGTCCCGTGTGCCGGGATATCGCTCATATCAGGGTGATTATGGATACAGGTTTCATGGCCAGCCTGGATGAGCAAGTCGCTTAAGTGGTCGCCTACATACTCAGCGCCACCGAGTGTGCTACCCGTAATAATATGGATCATTCGATATTCCCTATAAAGTAGCGGGTAACCCCGCTCGTGGATGGTTATTTACCGATACAGAACGACGAAAAGATGCGGCCAAGTAAGTCGTCCGAGCTGAACTCTCCGGTAATTTCATTCAGGTGCTGCTGAGCGATGCGTAACTCTTCCGCTAGGATTTCACCGGCCATGTAACCTTCTAATTGCTGCTGACCGATATCTAGGTGGTCTGCGGCACGCTCTAGGGCATCTAGGTGTCGTCTGCGTGCCATAAAGCCGCCTTCTTGATTACCAGCAAAGCCCATGATCTCTTTTAAGTGGCTACGCAAAGCATCCACACCTTGTCCAGTTTTTGCCGACAAACGGATCAGAGTGGGATCGTTCACATGACAGATCCCAAGGCCTTCATTGGTTTGATCCGCTTTATTACGGATCACGGTAATGCCGATCTCTTTTGGCAGTCTTTCCACAAAATCAGGCCAAATGGCTTTCGGATCTGTGGCGTCGGTTGTGGTGCCATCGACCATAAATAGGACCCGATCGGCTCGCTCAATCTCTTCCCATGCCCGCTCGATGCCAATTTTCTCAACTTCATCCGATGCATCGCGTAAGCCTGCGGTATCAATAATGTGCAGTGGCATGCCATCAATATGGATATGTTCACGTAGCACATCACGCGTTGTGCCAGCAATATCTGTGACAATCGCCGATTCTTTGCCTGATAGCGCGTTCAGAAGGCTTGATTTGCCAGCATTAGGCCGACCTGCAATGACGACTTTCATCCCTTCGCGCATGATGGCGCCTTGGTTGGCTTCTTGGCGTACCGAAGCCAAGTTATCGATAATGGTTTGCAGATCTTGGCTGACTTTGCCATCCGCCAGAAAATCAATTTCTTCTTCTGGAAAGTCAATCGCGGCTTCGACATAGATGCGCAAATGAATGAGTGATTCGACTAAGGTGTTAATACGCTTAGAAAACTGACCTTGCAGGGATTGAAGTGCAGACTTTGCCGCTTCTTCTGAGCTGGCATCAATCAGGTCGGCAATCGCTTCTGCTTGGGTTAAATCCATTTTGTCGTTAAGGAAGGCTCGTTCTGAAAACTCGCCTGGACGGGCAGGACGTACGCCACTGATGGTGAGAATGCGCTTGATCAGCATATCCATCACGACCGGCCCACCGTGACCTTGCAGCTCTAACACATCCTCACCGGTGAATGAGTGCGGGTTAGGGAAGTAGAGTGCGATGCCTTGGTCAAGCTCGCTACCGTCTTCGGCGGTAAATGGCAGGTATTCTGCGTAGCGAGGCCTCGGGGTTTTGCCTGTGACTTCGAGAGCGACTTGCATCGCTAGGGGGCCGGAGACTCGGATAATACCGACGCCGCCACGGCCAGGGGCGGTAGCTTGAGCCACAATAGTGTCTGTCGTCATAAAATAGTGCCTAGTTAACATCGCAGCATACGAGGCGCTACGAATAGAAAAAACGGTAATTGTGCGCAATTGTAATCAGCAAAAAACAAAAAGGCGACCTTTTGGTCGCCTTTGTGATTATTAATTGGTCTTACTTAGAGTGTAAGCCTTTCTTTTCCAGTGCCTTATAAATGAGCGTTTGCTGGATAAGCGTTACGATGTTCGATACTAGCCAGTATAGAACCAGACCGGATGGGAACCATAGGAAGAAGAAGGTAAACATCACCGGCATAAAGGTCATGATCTTCTGCTGCATAGGATCGGTTACCGTCGTCGGGCTCATCTTCTGGATCACAAACATACTCGCACCCATCAATAATGGCAGGATGAAGTACGGGTCTTGTGCTGACAAGTCATGGATCCATAGGAAGAATGGCGAGTGACGCAATTCAACCGACTCCATTAATGCCCAGTATAGGGAGATGAAGATAGGCATCTGCAGCAAGATAGGTAAACAACCACCCAGTGGGTTTACTTTTTCTTTCTTATACAGTTCCATCATCTCTTGGCTCATACGCTGGCGGTCATCGCCAATACGCTCACGCATCGCAGCCAGTTTTGGTTGCAGCATGCGCATTTTCGCCATTGAGGTGTACTGCGCTTTGGTGAGCGGGTACATCGCACCACGAACAATGAAGGTCAGTACCATAATGGCAATACCCCAGTTCGAGACGAAGCTTTGGATGAACGAAAGTAGGCTATGCAGCGGTTTGGCGATGAACCACAACCAGCCGTAGTCGACTACTAGGTCAAGGTTCTCAGCTGTCTCAGCCATGTCGTCTTGTAGTTTTGGACCAACCCAAAGTGTCGCACGGAAGTTCGCTTGGTCGCCGTTAGCAATGGTTTTGTTCGGCATACGAACACCGATGTCGGCTAGGTTACCAATCACACGAGTGTAAAGGCTAGAGCCGGCGCCATCGCGAGGGATCCACGCACTAGCGAAGTAGTGCTGTAGCATGGCCGCCCAACCTTTGCCGTCTGGCAGGTTAAGAGACAAGTTGCGATCTTGCATATCATCGAAGCTGTACTTTTTGTAACGAACATCTTCGGTTGAGTAGGCACCACCGCGGTAAGTTGGCATCGCTAGGTTGCCGCCGGTATCCATCACGTTTTGACGAAGGTGAGCGTACATACCTAAAGTGGCGTTATTACCCGATTGGTTAACAACATCGTATTCTACTTCAATGGCGTAGCTGCCACGTTTAAGTACAAACGTTTTGGTGTACTCAAGACCGTTAGCGGCGTAAGTGAAAGGAATACGAAGTTCGTTTTGTCCTTCAGCCAAAGTGTAAGCTTTGTTCGCCACTTGGTAAGTCGGACGGTTTGAACTGCTTAAATCCACACCTTGAGGACCAACTAAACCACTTTGAGCGATATAAGTATGACCATCGGTGTTTTTAAGCAATACAAATGAATCTTCAGAATCGAGTTCAGCGTCATATTGGTTCAGCTCTGCTGAAACCACATCACCGCCGAAAGTATCAATAGACAGAGTTAGCACATCTGTATTGACGCTAACTAGCTGTGCTGAAGGCGCACTAGATTGTGGAGCCGGATCTGCCAAGTCATCAGCAAAAGATGGTGCAGGGAGGGTACTGCTAGTTTGTGCCTGCTGTACACTTTGTGGCGCTGGATTCTTTTCTACTTGCCACTGTTGGTACAGCAAGAAAGAAACCAAAGCTAAAGCAAGCAGCAGGATATTACGTTGAGAATCCATCGTTATTTATCTCTGTCTTGTTTTTGGTGTGGTGGAACGGGGTCATATCCCCCATCGCTCAAAGGATGGCATTTTAATAGACGTTTGCCGGATAACCAACACCCTTTTACAAAACCGTGAGCTTTCAACGCTTCTAATGCATATTGAGAACAGGTTGGAGTAAAACGACAACGTGGTCCTAGTAAAGGACTAATTATCCATTGGTAGAGTTTAACCAGGCCAATGGCTAACCACGTGAAGGGCGAGAGAGGCGATGCCATAATTTGTCGAATAGCTTAAACATTTCATCATTGCTTAAATCTTGCGCACTTTTTTTCGCAATCACAACAAAATCTTTGTTAGGGAGTTGATGTTGATTGAGGCGAAAGCTTTCTCGAGCTAAACGTTTAAAGCGGTTACGACCGACTGCGGTTTTAATCTGCTTTTTAGGAACGGCTAGGCCAAGGCGAGGATGAGAAAGAGAATTCTTTCGGGCAATGATGGTGAAATGGGGTGAGCCTGCTCGATGAGCTTGCTTGAAAACATTTTGATAATGCTCGGGAGTTAACAAGCGTAACTCCCGATTGAACGCGTACTTGCTCAAAATAATTCGCGATTATTTTGACAGGCGCTTACGGCCTTTTGCACGACGTGCATTAATAACTTTACGACCGTTCTTAGTCGCCATGCGAGCACGGAAGCCGTGGCTACGCTTGCGCTTTAGAACTGAAGGTTGAAAAGTGCGTTTAGACATGGTTATTACCTTTACTGATCAGTAGTGTTTAGGTTTCTGTTAAACCCGGCGTGGGATTCATAATCACCGGTGACTATCTATATAGAAAGCACAAGCAAAATCCGACGCCTCTCAACAAAGAGGCGGAATTGTAATCACTGACTCGCAAAGAGTCAATAATTGGTCTAACTAAAATTCCGGTCGACGAATTATACGGTTTGTGAACCAGAGCGCAAGGATCCTTCACCGATCGCTGGGAGTTTTCGGTGTTTATTCGGTGATCAAGCTGTGGAAGAGTCTAAAACTAGACGACTTTTTCAATATAACCCAGATTGAAAAAAATGCGGCTAGGCTAGGTAAACTCGGTACTGGCATGGCAATAAATGGAAAATCGACCGGCTTGCTATCTTTCCACAGCCTGTGGACAAAAAAAATCCCATTTTTTGTTAATCAGGGAAAATAGTCTGATCATGCCCGTTTTCTCTGGGATTGAATTGGAAATTGGATCATCCCATTGTGGGTGATCATGTGAGTAAAGGTGGGGAAAAATGTGCGGATCTTGCCAATTGGGACGGAAAAATTGTGAATAACTTCGATCTTATTCACTGGATCTGCGATCATTTGCTGGCGATCTGCAGTTCAGAGCGCTAGAATTAGCAACCTTTTCCAAAATAACTTAGTCAGAGTGAGGGCACCGTGTCATCTTCGCTATGGTTGCAATGTTTGCAACAGCTTCAAGAAGAGCTACCAGCTACCGAATTCAGTATGTGGGTTAGACCGCTTCAAGCGGAGCTCAATGACAATACCCTTACTTTGTTTGCGCCAAATCGATTTGTACTCGATTGGGTGCGAGATAAGTATTTCGACCATATTAACCGCTTATTGCAGCAGTTTTGCGGCAACGATATCCCGAGTTTGCGTTTTGAAGTCGGCAGTAAGCCGGTTTCGGCGCCGCCAAAGCCAACTCGTTCGCCTGCGGATGTGGCCGCGGAATCGTCAGCACCGGCTCGAATGCAAGCGCGTAAACCGATCCCTGTGCATAAAACCTGGGACGATGAACCTGAAGAGGTGAACATTAGTCACCGCTCAAACGTTAACATTAAGCATAAGTTTAATAACTTCGTTGAAGGTAAATCGAACCAGCTTGGCCTTGCTGCGGCTCGTCAAGTGTCAGACAACCCGGGGACGGCTTATAACCCACTATTTTTATATGGTGGCACTGGCTTAGGCAAAACTCACCTTTTGCACGCTGTCGGTAATGCGATTGTCGACAACAAGCCGAATGCCAAAGTGGTGTACATGCACTCTGAGCGTTTTGTGCAAGATATGGTAAAAGCCCTGCAGAACAACGCAATTGAAGAGTTCAAACGTTATTACCGCAGTGTTGATGCGTTACTTATCGATGACATTCAATTTTTTGCCAACAAAGAACGTTCGCAAGAAGAAT
>Ga0070725_10001085_pt1 | contig 15842 bp, 12 predicted proteins | sample tdDd002_FD_69781 | JGI IMG/M metagenome (GOLD analysis project Ga0070725, IMG submission 69781) | Marine sediment microbial communities from the Atlantic coast under amendment with organic carbon and nitrate - tdDd00.2 | ecosystem: Environmental > Aquatic > Marine > Coastal > Sediment | place... | reverse complement strand
GATCCCATTGTTTTATTTTTTCACCATAACCATTGTCCCTAATAATATGTTCATCAGGATGAATCCCTTCTACAATTTCTACACCTATAGTCTGTTTGCCAAATGGCATCTTTAATACTTTCATTTGAGCTTCATAAGAGCCAGGTGTCCATTTTTTTGGATGGGGTTGATCTAAAGCTTCAAACTCAACCAATGGATAGTTGATGTAGGCTAATGTCTCTGATAAGTTCAAATATTTCTTAACTGTTTCAAAATCACATTTAAATCTTGTTTCTATGTTTACTATCATACGACCTCCTTAAGGATATTATAACTTTGTAAACCTAGAAAAAACTGAACACTTATTTGAGAATGGTCAGTTTTTTAAACATATACTTATTTGATTTTTAGTTTCTGATGTGACTTTATAATCTTCACTCATTCTATAGCCAGCCACCCATATGATGTTTTCATCATCACATACCAGGTATATGCTATCTCGTAAATGCGCTGGGATTTTAAGATCTATGAAGAAGTCCTTCAACTTCTTATGACCCTTCATGCCCAATGGTTTAAATCTATCACCTGGTTTTCTAGTCCTAACATGAAGTTTTCCCTTAACTTGATCAGCATCTATTCTAATACCCCCTTGTCCTATATATATAGAACCATGTTTGCCTACAAAAGGGACTTCTTCTGATAAAATATGTATTTCATCATCAGATTCTGGTATATAAAAGTACACCTTGTCATACAATCTCTCAAAGACCATATTTTTTATCATAATCTTTTGTCCATGTTTGTCCATTGTTATTACACGCTTTAGATGATCGTAAGATATACCTTTTATATCACCACAAGTTTTAAGAATAATCTTTCTAATTAAGCGACTGATGATCGCTTGATCTTCTGATAAAATCTCAACCGGGAAACAATCACTCCCAATTGATTCATACTTTTCATCCACATGTTTTTCTATAAAATTTAAATCATCATTAAGTAGCTCTGTGGTTTGAAACAAGGCTTTCATAAGACTTGGATTAAAATGTTCTTGTATATAAGGAATAAGCTCTAATCTAATTTTGTTCCTTGTATAGTCCGTTTCAAAATTAGTATGATCTGTCCTGGTCATTAAGTCATTAGATTCACAATACGCTTCTATTTCTTCTCTCGAACAATTGAGTAAGGGTCTAATAATATCATCTCTCTTGTATTTAATAGACGTTAACCCCTCTAAACCAGAACCTCTAAACAAACGCATAAGAATGGTTTCTGCTTGATCATTCAGATTTTGTGCTACTGCGATCTTACTTGCTCCAACTTCAGCTTTCACTTGTTCAAACAAAGTATATCTTCTGTCTCTAGCAGCTTCTTCAAAGGACAACTTATTTTTCTTAGCAAAAGCTTCTACGTCTTCAGAAAATATATAAGCTTTAACACCCAGTTGATCAGCTAAAACTTTTACATAGGCTGCATCACCATCCGATGCTTGACCTCTTACATTATGATTTAAATGACATACGGTTAATTGATAGTCCAAACTATAAAGAGCATGCAAAAGCGCCACAGAATCTGGTCCACCTGAGACTGCGACTACAATATGATCATCTTTATTCAATAAATTTTCTTTTTCTATGGTTTCTCTAATTTTATCTAACATATGTATATTCTAACACAATAATGATTCTCTAGAAATCATAAGTCATTGAAGTCAAGTACATTGACTTCATTTTTTGACTTTAAAAGCACAAAAAAACCGAGTCTTTCGACTCGGTCATCTATTATTCACCAGCAATTGCCAGAGATTTAATTCTTAACGAAGGAGATGCTACATAAGCAGATCCACTTGGTAATGAGAATTCTAAGTCATTACCAACACCTTCTATGTTTAATAATAAGTCTTTTAAGTTACCTGCAACAGTGATTTGATCTACCGCTCTTGAAATCTTACCATTTTCAACTAAGAAACCATTAGCTGCTAATGAGAAGTCACCAGAGATTGGATTTAGACCAGAGTGTAAACCTTGAAGACTTGTGATAACCATAGCTTCTTCTAAGTCTATTAACTCATCAAATGTTGTCTTTGTTGGCTCAATGTATAAGTTTGAAGCAGAGATACCGATGCTTGATTTATAAGAACCTTTTGAAGCATTACCTGTTGATTCAATACCATCTTTAAGAGCAGTCTTGTTATTGTGTAAGAATGATGTTAAAACACCCTTTTCAATTAAGTTTGTTCTCTTAGCTGGTGTACCTTCAGCATCAAAACTTCTGTTACCATAACCACCATCCATGAATGGGTTATCTATTAGGTTGACTAAGTCACTTGCTACAGCTTCCGCTAATTTACCTTTCATTAATGATAAATCCTTTTGTACATTCTCCGCATTAAACACTGAACTGAATGCACCTAGTAAGTCACCTGCACACTCATTCTTTAAGATGACAGGGTAAGACTTACTCGCAACTGGCTTAGCACCAAATTGAGATACTGTTTCTTCAACTGCTTTCTTAGCAACTGCTTTATAATCAAATGCTTTAAAGTCTCTATCTAATACCAAAGCATGACCTGTTTTATTTTCTTCACCAGAAACTGCTAATACATTGATATATGCAATACCTAAGTTTTGCTTTTCACTTAAGTTCATGCCCTTAGTGTTTGCAATTCTTATTTCACCTTCAGTTTCCATGAATAAGTTATAAGATAAAGATTTTACTCTATCATCTAACGATTTAGCTTCTTCTTCTACTTTCTTTAAGAATTCAATCTTATCAGCTTTAGATACTAAACCTAAATCTTGGCTATAACCATCAATTGTTTGGTAACCCGTTTGTGGTGCAGCAATATCTACTTTGTCTTCAGACTCGATCGCTGCTGCATTAGCCTTTGCTTCTCTTACTAACATATCAATTGAAGCATCATCTAGAATTTCAGTATAAGCATAACCCATCTTACCATTTGATAAACCTCTGAATGAAAGACCAGCTACTTCTGAAATTGAAAACTTATCTACTTCTTGATTGAATACTGTTGCTTGAAAGTTCTTGTCTTCTTGGAAGTATACTTCCATATCTGAGAAACCTTCTTTTTTACCTAATTCGAATAATTTATCTACAAATACTTGATATTCCATTTGACCCCCTACTTTCTACCACCAACAGTGATTTCTGATACACGTACCATCGGTTGACCTACCCACGCAGGAATAGAACCTGAACTTGAACCACACATCCCTTGACCGTGTGCTAATTCATTACCAACCATATCGATTTTTTGGATAACTTCTAAACCTGTACCAATTAATGTAGCACCTCTAACTGGCTCTTTGATTTCACCATCTTTAACGATGTAACCTTCTAATACAGCAAAGTTAAAGTCACCAGTAGCTGGATTAACAGATCCACCACCCATACGCTTAGCATAGATACCGTACTCAGTATTCTTGATGATTTCATCATGAGTTGATTCACCAGCAGCAATATAAGTATTTGTCATTCTAGACGTTGGTGCAAATTGGTAAGATTGTCTTCTACCAGCACCTGTTTGTGCCATGTTCATTCTTCTAGCACCTAATTTATCAATCATGTACGACTTAAGTACACCATTTTCTAATAATACGTTTTTAGTTGGTAATTCACCTTCGTCGTTCACATTAAATGAACCCCAACCATTTGCTATAGTACCATCATCAATTGCAGTTACAACATCAGATGCAATCTTTTGACCTAACTTGCCAGTGTAAACTGAAGTACCTTTAGCAACAGATGTTGCTTCTAAACCATGACCACAAGCTTCGTGGAAGATAACCCCACCAAAACCGTTGTCGATTACAGCAGACATTTTACCAGAAGGACATAATTCTGCATGAGCCATAGTAGTAGCTACTCTAGCTGCTTCACGACCAATAGCCTTTAAAGCTTCATCATTGTAGATTTCCATCCCTAAGTGAGCACCGATATCTTGACCACCAGTTTGCATTTCACCATTAGCAGATGCTACAGCACCAACATTTAATCTTGTTCTTACTCTTTGATCTTCAGCATATACCCCTTCAGAGTTGGCTACTAAGATATTTTGAACATAATCCATATATCGACCTGTAACTTGCGTAATCTCTTTAGAATAAGTTTTAGCTTCATTAGCTGCAATCTTTAACCAATCAATCTTTTGGTTCTTAGAAACCTCATTTGGCATGATTTTAATAGGATTGATTACAGTCGTACACTTTTTAACTAAATCAATACCTAAATTCTTATCTACACCAGCAATTGAAGTGGCAACTTCTTTTGCTACCTTAATAAGGTTTTCTCTTGATGTATCATTGGTATAACCATAAATCGAGTTGTTACCGTTGAAGATTCTAATACCGGCACCATAGGTTCTACCTGCATTAGATGTTTCGATTTTTTCACCAATCATACTGATGTGATTGTCATGTCTGTCTTCTACAAAGATTTCAGCAAAATCTCCCCCCGTTGAGAGTGCTGCTTGTAGGACTTCTTTTACGATACTTTCGTTAAGCATTTTGCCTCCTTATTTTATATAAAATTTTCTATACGTTAAAAATATTTTCTCGTTTAAAGAATATCATAAGGTTAGATACAAGTCAAAATACAATTTCGTAATATTTACACAATTCTAACCTTTGTTACATGATTGTAAAATTGTTATCCACATCTTATCCACAAACAAAAACAAAATAAAACGATGTACATAAGTACATCGTTTTCGCATGGTGCCGAGGACCGGAATCGAACCGGTACGATCGCAATGATCGCAGGATTTTAAGTCCTGTGCGTCTGCCAGTTCCGCCACCTCGGCACATCATTTTTTTATCTCGCATGTCCTGCGAACAATATATATATTATAGCAAAGCATATCTTTTGTCAACAACTTATTCACATTTTTTTAAAAATATTTTTTTTTATTTGTTAAGACTTTGTTATCAGTTTTTTAACAATTTTCTGAATAGTTTCAACGATAAAAAAAATTAGTAATCCTTAAAAATTTTATCGTTTGTATCATCTCAGTTTACCCTAAAAAAAAAGCACTTCTTAACGAAGTGACCTAATCTAATTTATCAAAGAACAAACCTTCTAGATTGTCATATTCACTGATAGTAATACCCTCTTTCTCTACAGCCAATAAAATCAACTGTAAGATCATAAAACCACATGGGATTATATCTGCTCTTTTAGGTTGTAATCCTTTATGAAGTTGTCGTTCTTCTACAGTTTGAGACAATAACCTTCTATTCATCTCATAAACCCTGTCTAATGGTACATAATAGTTATGTATTCTCTTTCTATCATATGTTTCCATTTCTAAGGCCATAGAACCAGCAGTCGTTATTGTACCTCCTATACCGATAATCATTTTAATATCATACTCTGAAATCAGTTTTATTTCTGGTTTTACGATTTGTCTGATATAATCAGCCATTGCTTGTTGTTCTAATAGGGGTACAGGCTCTTCAGTGACAAACTTATCATGTAATCTAACTGCACCTATGTCTAAAGAATGTTTATAAACGATTCCCGATGAGTTCCCAACGATTAATTCTGTTGATCCACCACCGATATCAATCACTAAGATATTTTCTTCTGCTTTAACTAAACCAGATACTTCAATACCCTTTATAACACCTAAAAACCCTAGTCGTGCTTCTTCAGCACCAGAGATCATTTCAACTTCGATGCCAATGGCCTTCACTTGATCTAAAAAAACATCTCTGTTGCTTGCATCCCTAACAGCACTCGTTGCGATAGCGATGATTTCATCTACACCATCAGCCTTAGCGATGTCATAAAACTTCTTTAATGCATCAGTTGTACGGTTCATACCCTCTTCTGATAACATTTTAGACCCATCTACACCATGACCGATGCGTGTGGTCTCCATATATTTTTCAGCATCAATAACAGAGGATTCTGTGTTTAGAATTATCATTCTAACAGAATTTGTTCCAATGTCGATACATGCGATTTTCCTCATAAATTCTCCATTACTCTTCGTCAGTATAATGAATTTGATAATATATTTCATCAGGACTCACCATTTTCAGTGTTTCCCTAGCGTATTGTTCTACAAACTCAAGTGTTTCAACTGCTTCTAGTTCTTCTTGATATCTTTTTAGCGTTCTCTCTAAACTTTCGATTTCAGCGATATACGCCTCACCATTTTCAACCAATTCATCATAAATATCTTGTTTGCGAAGGGTTGTAGACACAGAAAAAATGGCTACCAGAATTAGTATGCCTATTGCTATACTATGTCTTTTAAAAAAACTTCTTCGCTTTTTCATATTATCCCTCGATTACTTCGTACATGTCCTTGGCATCATCTTTCGTCACATGTTCTTTAAGTTCTAATACTTTTACTTTAATAATACGTGAAGAAAAGTCCATACTGATTACATCACCAACTGCAACTACTGTACCAGGTTTAGCTGGTTTATCATTCACAAGGATACGCCCTTGGTCACAAGCTTCTTTTGCAATGGTTCTTCTTTTAATCAATCTAGAGTTCTTTAAATACTTATCAATTCTCATTGTTACTCCTTTTAAAAAATAAAAAACGTAGCAGCACTCGTAATCTTGTATCTGCTACGTTCATATTCATTATGTATAGAATTACTTGTTTACTAATTCTTTTAATGCTTTACCAGCTTTGAATACAGGAGCCTTAGATGCTGGGATGTCAATTACTTCCTCAGGATTTCTAGGGTTTCTACCTAATCTAGCTTTTCTTTCTCTTACATCAAAAGTACCGAAACCAACTAATTGTACCTTATCGTTTTCGATTAATGCTTCTTCTACACTCTTCATGAATGCGTTTAATGCTAATTCTGCGTCTTTTTTTGTTAAGCCAGACTTCTCAGCCATGCTTGTAATTAATTCTGCTTTATTCACAGTAATTCCTCCTTATTAATAAATAGTCAAAAATTATAAATAATTTCTGAAGAGATTGATATCACTCATCTCACTATATATATGATATATTGAAAGCCCTCATTTTTTCAAGTGTTTTTTCAATATTTTTACTTAAATATCATGTTTTTTTGATATTTCCCATAGCTTATCCATGTTTTCTAGACTTTCATCCTCTAAAACCTTACCTTGACTTAACAAAGTCTCTTCAATATAGGCAAATCTTTTGATTACTTTATCATTTGTATGAGTTAATGCTTCACTAGGATCTAACTTTAAAATACGACCAACATTAACAACTGCAAACAATAAGTCACCTAATTCTTTCAATGCATGTTCAGTGTCATTTTTATCAATGGCATCTTTAAGTTCTAAGATTTCTTCATCTACTTTTGCCAGTGCACCTGAAACATCTGGCCAATCAAATCCAACTTTAGCCATCTTCTTTTGAAGTTTTTCAGCTCTTAATAACGGTGGGAATGATTTGGCTACTTTGAACATAGATTCTGTAACAGACTCTACAGATTTTTCCTCATTCTTAATTGCTTCCCAGTTGACTAAAACTTCATCTGAATCTTCCACATCAATGTCAGCAAACACATGAGGATGTCTTCTGATCATCTTTTCATAAATACCTGTTACAACATCGTTAAAGTCAAAATATCCATTCTCAGAGGCAATTTCTGCATGGAAAACAACTTGTAATAATAAGTCACCTAATTCTTCTTCTAGACCCCATAAATCTTCATCATCTATAGCTTCAACTACTTCATAGGCTTCTTCTATTAGATAACGTCTTAAGGACTCATGAGTTTGTTCTCTGTCCCAAGGACAACCATCTTGACTACGAAGAACTGTCATGACTTGCTTTAAATCATCCATAAAGAACTTGGTTCTATCTTCTGGATGGACTGCTTCAATGTAAACACTGGTTAAATGGTCTAAACAATCTACTCTATCTAACTCATAAAGAGGCACTCTCATGATGACTTCTTCATCTTCTATACCTGCACCACGCACTACAATTACTTCATGGTCATCATGGTAAAAGTTCATTAACTTTAACTTTACTTCTGACGCCACCTTTTGATCATAGACTTGAATCACTAAAGCATCCGATGTTACATCTGGGATCATATCATCAATGGTTAAACCATCAATGATCTTTAAACCATAAACAGGATCTATTCTAAGAGTTGTCACTATAGCATCTATAAAGCTTGCCCCATGTACAATGTTTAATTGTTCTTCATCTACAGCTTCGATTAAATGTTCAACTGTAGATTCAGCAACAAAAGGATTACCTGGTACTGCATAGACAACATCTGATATTTCTAGTTTATTCAAAACTTCTTTTGCAATGTTTTCATAGACATCTTCAAAGTTATTGTATGACTCATAATAATCATCAAAAGATTCAAACTTCCCACCTACAGATTCTAAGTAATTCATAACAGGATGTTTCATGGTTCTTACATAAACCAAATCAGCAGCCTTTATGACATCTAATGCCTCTATGGTTAAATAAGATTTTGAACCGGGTCCGAGACCTACTATTGTTAATTTATTCATTTTAACGTCCTAACTTTTCTGCTAATTTTTTTAATCTACGACCACCTGGCAGCATTTCATATTCTTCGTGCGAAAGCGTCTTTGTCATTATGATCAGTACACCATAAATCACTGCTGCAACCATAATAGTTACTAAAGTTGCTAACTTAGATCCTAAAACACCAGCAATAGGATTAAAGGCTACAAGAACAAAAGCACCCATAACGAAACCACTGATGATTGGTTTTAATGCTAACTTAAAGATATTGAAATGTAAGTAATCTTGTTTTGCAAGTGTCCATACATTTAATGATGATGCTACTGCAAATGCTACTACGGTAGAAATTGCTGCACCTTGAATACCAAAGTTTGGATTACCTACTAAAACGTAAGTTAATACAACCTTAAATATCATACCAATACCTAAGTTTAAGGCTGGTTTCATTTGCATCTTTATACCTTGTAAGATACCCGTTGTTGATTGGTATACAGCAAGGAAGATTAAATCCCATCCTAAGACTCTTAAGATTTCACCACCAATTACAGCGGATTCTGGTTGACTAGAGAATAGTAACATCATAACAGGTTCTGCAAGAGTTACTAAACCAATAGCACATGGTACACCGATGATTAAGGCTGTTTTAATACCAGCACTTACTGTATCAGATAGGTGTTTTCTATCTTCTTCTGACCCCGTTTTTTGATAAACAACAAATAATTGTGTTGTTGCTGGTACCAATGAAATTTGAAGTGATGCTGTTAAAATCTGAGGGAAGTTAACAATTGTTACTGCAAATCCTGTTAAGATACCATATAAGTCTTTGGCATTTTCAACACCTATATCATTTAATCTGTTGACAACAAGCATTAAGTCCACTGAGTTCATAGTCGGCATAATTGATGCACCGATAGTAATTGGAATTGAAATCACTAATACTTGTTTTATAATATCCCACGTTGAATCTAAAGTATGTGTTGCTGGACCCTTTAGTTCTTCATGATATGTTTTTCTTTTTATGTATTTATAGATACTGTATGATACGATAAAACCAACAAAAGCACCTGCAGAAGCACCGAATGTCGCACCTGCTGCTGCATTGGCTGCCCCACCATCCATAGAGAACCAGATCACATAGGCTAAACCTAATCCTACTGCTACCCTTGCCATTTGTTCAACGATTTGCGTAATAGCAAAACCTTGCATTTTCTGAATCCCTTGGAAGAAACCTCTAAAAACAGACATAATCGGTACAAATAGAAGCGCTGGCGCAATGGTTCTGAAAGCAACCTCAGCTTCTGGTAAACCAACCCAAGATGAAATTGGCTTAGCACCAAAGAATAAAATGGCAAAGATTAATACTGAAACACCTATGATAGGTTTAATGATAGAAGTTACAATTCTAAAGATACCATGGGTATCACCTTCTGTTTCTTTTTCAGCAATTAGTCTTGCAATAGCTGTTGGTATACCTGCTGTAGAAACAACCAAAAGCCAGTTATAAATAGGATAAGGGGCCATAAAGTAAGATGAACCTTCTGCACCAATCCAGTTAAATAGGGGCAGCTTAAATGCTGCACCCAATATCTTAATAAATATACCAGCCAAACCTAGTATAGTCGCACCCTTAATAAAAGAGTTCTTTTTACTCGTATTATTCGTCATTTGATTGTTCCTTATTTAATAGTTCCTTATGAAGCTCAATCGTTGCGCCAGCTTTCATTTCCTCAAAAAATCTTACCGTTTCTTGTGCTGCATAGTTTTGAATAATATCACCCTTGTAGGTTTCGATTTCTTCTTCTGGCATACCAGCATCAATCATATCCTGTAGCATTTGTCTATCGTCTACGAATATGATGTGATAGCCATATTCCGTTTGAATAGCTTCTGATACTGTATAAGGTTCAATGGTTAAAGCAACTTCTTCATAAGCTGCCGGCATGTTTCCTACTAGGATATAACCTAGGTCACCACCTTTAACAGCTGAAGTTGAGTGTAAAGAATATAATCTAGCCATATCAGAAAAATCAGCTGGATTTTCCTCGTCATTTAATAACGATGATACTTCATCAACCGATACTTGATCTTCTAATAGAATATGTCTTGTCTTGTAACGGATAATCTTATCCTTAAACAAGTAATCTAAAGCATTTGGATCATTAGAGATTTCTTCTAATAATAGATCTTCATAAGTTCTTAGATAGTATTGATCTTCTAAGAAACGTTTTAAGAAAACTTCATCTAAACCATTGGCTGCAAAATAGGCTTTAATTTCTTCATCGTTTTTAATAGAATCCATATATCTACTATAAGCGTCATTAATAACACTAGTAGAAATACTTTCTCCCTTTTCTTTTAAATAAGCTTCAATTAAGTTTACTCGAATCAAATAATCAAGGGTTTGATCCTGTCTGATTTCTCTCATGGTTTTACCATCTTGTTCAATGTCCCAGATGGATTCTCCAAACTCTTTTTCAAAGTCATAAGACTGCATAGCATAATACTTATCAAATACTTCTAATTCAATTTCATCACCATTGACTACAGCAATAATGTTTTCATTGACAACAACTTCTGCTTCTACTGCATCCGGTGTATTTTCAGGTCTTTCTGAACAACCGAATAAAAGTAAGGTAAAAGCCAATAATATCATAATTTTTTTCATTTTTTTCTCCTTTAATTACCCCACATTATTATAACACACCATCATCACCAGATAACTTTTCCACTTTGATGTTATATATATTTAATAAAAAGTCTTCTAATTCCACCAGTCGTTTTTCATTAATCAGGTCACGTTTAGTATATCTAAATACCATGTTCGGTAGTTTTGAGAACTCAAATGTAACTTGTCTGTTAAACAGAACAGAGATTTCATTGATAAGCTTGAGGTCTAATTTTTCCTTGTCTGCAAACTCTAGGACACACTTATCCTTATAATCAACAACAGATTTAATCTTTAGATGACCTGCCAATGCCTTCACGTGTGAAATACGAATCAAGTTATAAATCACATTAGGAATAGTACCATAACGATCTTCAATTTCTTCTTCAATAGCATAAGCATCTTCCTGATTCCTAATAGATGATATTTTCTTGTATAGTTCTAACTTGTATTTTTGATCGGTCACAAACTTACTTGGAATTAAAGCAGAAATCTTAAAGTCTATAGAAACCTCAATTGGTTCTTCAACCTTAATCCCCTTAACCTTATTAACCTCTACTTCAAGCATTTTACAATATAGATCATAACCAATAGCTGCAATATGACCATGCTGTTGGGATCCTAAAAGGTTACCAGCACCACGGATTTCTAAATCTCTCATAGCAATTTTAAAACCAGCACCTAACTCAGTAAACTCCTTAATAGCCTTAAGTCTCTTTTCAGCCACTTCAGAAAGCACCTTATCTCTTTTATACATTAAGTATGCATAAGCCAGTCTATTAGATCTACCGACACGGCCTTTTAACTGATAAAGCTGCGACAATCCCATATAGTCTGCATTGTCTATAAGAATCGTATTGGCATTGGCAATATCTAGACCCGTTTCAATTATTGTTGTACACACTAAAATATCATACTCATGATTCATAAAGGCAATCATGATTTTTTCTAACATTCGTTCAGACATTTGACCATGGGCAAATACCACACGGGCATGAGGTAATAACTTTTGTATTTTACCTGCAACCAAATCAATGTCTTCAACACGGTTGTAAACATAATAAGCTTGTCCTGAACGGTCTAATTCTCTTTCAAGGACATCCTTTACTAACATAGGATCATTTTCAACCACATAGGTTTGTATTGGATATCTTTCTTCAGGTGGATCTTCTATAACAGACATATCTCTAATACCTACCAAAGACATATGAAGCGTTCTTGGAATTGGTGTTGCTGTTAAGGTTAAGATATCCACACCTTTTTTTAGGTGTTTGATTCTTTCTTTATGTTTCACACCAAAACGTTGTTCTTCATCCACCACTAATAAACCTAGGTTCTTAAAGATAACATCTTGACTTAGGACCCTATGGGTACCTACCACAACATCAGTAACACCTGTTCTTAAGTTTTCTAGGGTTTGCTCCTGTTGTTTCTTGGTTCTAAATCGAGACAACATTTCCACTCTTACTGGGTACTTAGAAAGTCTTGTTAAAATCGTATTGTAATGTTGTTGAGCTAAGATGGTTGTTGGTACTAAGAAAACGACCTGCTTGCCATCATTAACAGCCTTAAATACAGCCCTTACCGCAACTTCAGTTTTACCATAACCAACATCACCACATAACAAACGATCCATAGGAGATACGGATTGCATATCAGACTTAATTTCAGCAATACACTTTAATTGATCTGGTGTTTCCTCATATGGGAACATATCTTCAAACTGCTTTTGCCATTCATTATCAGCAGAGAAAGCATAACCTCTAGCTTTTGCACGCTCAGCATATAAGGCTAAGAGTTCATCTGTCATATCCTCTATGACCTTCTTAGCTTGACGTTTGGTTTTTTGCCATTCGTTACTAGATAGTTTGTTGAGTTTTACACTCTTTATATCTGCACCTATGTACTTTTGTACAAGGTCCATTTGATCTATAGGAATATATAAGAAGTCTTCATTTTTGTATGAAATCTTCAAATAATCTCTTTTCGTATTTTCTACATCAAGTTGTTCTAAACCAATATACTTACCAATACCATGGTTTTCATGTACCACATAGTCACCAGGGGTTAAATCTCTAAAAGACTTAATGGCACGACCATCTTTAAACTTTTTAGATGTTTTCTTTCTTTTATTCACACCAAAGAGTTCGTGTTCTGTTAATAAAATATACTTAGCAGAACGAAGTTCATAACCCAAACGCTCGTGTTTGACTAAGATGATGACCTGTGAGCTCGTAATGGCTACATCTAGATCTTCATGCACTGTTGATAGTACACCTTCTTCATCTAGGCCCTGTTGAACTCTTAGCGCCCTATCTTTAGTCGAAGCTGTGATGATAATCTTATTACCAGATTGCACTTGCCTTTTTAGATCACTTGCTAAGGCATCAATTTTACCGTGGTAGGTCGCAGCTTCACGAGACTTAAACTCTACAATCTCTTGAAGATCATAATCTTCTATACGTTTACGTAAATTAGTCGTCAGCATGACTTGATGCTTCTTAATAGACTGTACTAGAGTTTCATACCTATGAATGGCATGTAGTACACCTTCTAAAGCATCATCTCTTTCTAAGTAAGCCTTGTATCTTTCATCAAAGTCATCAACAAAAACACGTGCCTTTTCTTTGATACGGTCAGGTTCTTTTAAAATGACCAAAGAATCTGACTTGAAATAATCTAAAAGTGTATAAGACTTTTCAAAGAAATATCTATGGTACTTATCAAATTCCTCCAGATATATACCTTCACTTAAACTTTCAATTAAGTAATTAAGTCTTTCATGTTTCTCTTCAGGTAAAATATCTAAAAGCGTCTTAAAATTTTCTATGGCATAATGACGAATTTCTTCTGTAATGACTATTTCCTTACAAGGTTTGATGACACAGTCATTTATTTTTTCAACAGACTTTTGACTTTCTACATCAAAAAATCTAATCGAATCTATTTCATCATCAAATAATTCTAAACGAACGGGATGGTCATACATAGGACTGAAGACATCTATAATAGAACCTCTTCTTGCAAATTGGCCCTTCTGTTCTACCATATGAACTTTTTCATAACCACCTTCAACCCAAGATAACTCTATAGCATCTATGTCTATAATGCCACCTAACTCTAATATAGTCTGATGGCCCTTAAATATAGCTGGATCCATATGTGTTAATAACATAGATTCTATGGTTGTTACAAGAACAGGTTGTTCTAAAGTTAAAAGATTTTGGATGGCTTTTGCACGGTCCTGTAATACTTGTTTACTATGGGCATAAGCATCAAAGAAAACCACATCTTTAGGTGGTAGATAAATCAAACGTTCACCAATTAAGGGTCTTAAATCTTCTACGACCTTTAAGGCTTCCGGTGTGGTTTGACATACAATAAGAACTTGAGATGTTAAGTCTTCTATTAAAGAAGCCATCACATGAGAACTCAAAGTTTCAAACAAACCTTGCGCTACAATAGGTGTCACTTTATGTTGGAGACTCTTTTTAAGTTCTTGGTATTCAGTGGTTCTTCTGATTACATTTTCATATACGATTTGCATAATAACCTACTTTATATTGTATCGATTCATAGCCAAATCTACGTCATCTTTGATGATCGTTTCAATAGCTGAAACAGCATCTTTAACAATTGGAATCAAAACTTCTTGTTCTGATTTACTAAAACGACCTAATACATAATCAGCAAGGTTTTGACCATTCTGTGGTCTGCCTACACCAATTCTTACTCTTGGGAAACCATCTTCATTTAAGAGATAAATGATGTTTCTCATGCCATTATGAGAACCACCTGACCCCTTCTTTCTGATACGAAGTTTACCAGTATCCACATCTATGTCATCATATACGACAATTAGCCTGTCTAGTGGTAGATTGTAATAGTCTAATATCTTCATCACTGATTCACCAGATAAGTTCATATAAGTCTGCGGTTTAACAACCAATACCTTTTCTCCGTATAAGTTACCTTCTCCTACCACAGCTTTAAACTTAACCTTAGTCATTTTAATAGAATTTTGTCTGGCAAATTCATCTACAACTTCAAAGCCAATGTTATGCCTTGTGACATCATATTTCTTTCCTGGGTTACCCAACCCAACAATTACATACATAAGTATCTCCTTTATATACACGACAAAAAATATAACTTTTGCCCGAAGTGGGGGTGGTTATATTTCATAGTTTCTTATTTAGATACCTATAGTATAGTGAATTTCCAATGATTTAGCAAGATTTATCTACTTTAAATAAAGAGAAAAACCAGGCATGAGCCTGGTCTTATACACGTTCTGCAATTTTATAGATTAAATCTTCTGTTTGATCCCATCCTAAACAAGGATCTGTAATGGATTGTCCTTTGACAGTACCACTTTCACTTTGCTTACCTTCTACCAAATATGACTCAATCATTAAACCCTTAACAAGTGTTTTGACATCAGGATTGTAGTTTCTTGATTTCATAACTTCCATTGCAATTCTAGGTTGTTCTAAATATCTCTTCATAGAGTTGGCATGATTGGTATCTACAATTAAAGCCCTGTTCTTTAAACCTTTAGAGGCATACTTTTCTGATAGATACATCAAATCTTCATAGTGGTAATTAGGAATATTTCTACCATATTGGTTAACAGCACCTCTTAAGATACCATGCGTCAGTTCATTACCAGAAGTCTCTACTTCGAATCCATTGTAGATAAAGTTATGACTGATTTGA
>Ga0070725_10001084_pt1 | contig 15845 bp, 14 predicted proteins | sample tdDd002_FD_69781 | JGI IMG/M metagenome (GOLD analysis project Ga0070725, IMG submission 69781) | Marine sediment microbial communities from the Atlantic coast under amendment with organic carbon and nitrate - tdDd00.2 | ecosystem: Environmental > Aquatic > Marine > Coastal > Sediment | place... | reverse complement strand
AGACAAAAAAAAAGTCGCAAATAGCGACTTTTATGTATTATTTCATTAAACTAAGGGCTTCTTTGTAGGTTTTCCAGCCTGTCTAGGATATTTAAAAGGTGTTTTCTTAATTTTTTTAATAAATACTAAGTAATGCGTCGAATCATCATTTTCCAAATAATAGGACTCTACTTTTTCAACTTTTCCTCCTAATATATGGATAGCCTTTTCGGAATCCTTCAGCTCATTCTTATAATCCTTACCTTTTAAAGCAACAAAGGTTCCACCTACTTTTACATATGGCAAACAATATTCTGACAGTACATTAAGTTTTGCTACTGCTCTAGAAGTTGCAACGTCATATTTTTCACGATGATCAGCTTTGCTTGCATAGTCTTCAGCTCTACCATGTAAATAAGAAACATTACTTAAACCTAATTCACTACCTACTTTTTCCAAAAATTGTATTCGCTTGTTTAATGAGTCTAACAATGTCAATTTTATAGTAGGATCATTAATTTTAAGTGGTAAGCCAGGAAAACCCGCACCTGTACCTACATCTATAACAGACTTATTAGTCAAATTTATAAACTTACTCATTACAATTGAATCAAAAAAATGTTTTTCTGCCATTTCAACATCATCAGTAATGGAAGTAAGGTTAATTTTCTCATTCCATTCCTTTACTAAATCCTTATATACTTCGCATTGGTCAAGAATCAAATCATTTGATTCAATATCAACTTTACTTAATGCATTTAACAAATTCTTTTTAAATTCCATTTATTTACTCAACCTTCTTTGTTGTTCCAAATAAACTAACAATACAGATATATCAGCTGGTGAAACACCAGATATTCTAGATGCCTGACCAACAGATTTTGGACGTATATCTTTCAACTTTTGTCTTGCTTCTAGACGCAAACTATCAATTAAATCATAATTAATCTCTTCAGATAGCCATTTTTTTTCTAAACTTTTGAACTTATCCACCTGTTTGAGTTGTTTTGCAATATATCCTTCATACTTAATCTGTATTTCACATTGTTTAAAAATGTCTTCTCTATAATCAGGACGGTCAACATCTATATCACTCATATTTTGATAATTGCATTCAGTACGTTTCAGTATATCAAATAAAGTCATACTATCTTTAACTGGTGAACTAGATATGCCTTCAAAAAATGGATTTAAAACGTCAATACGAACCTTCGTTTTCTTAAGTCTTTCAAGTTCCACTTCAATTTTTGACACTTTATCTCTAAAACTAGAATAGCGTTCTTCTGTAACTAAGCCAACACTATATCCTTTTTCAGTTAATCTCAAATCTGCATTATCCTGACGTAATAATAATCTATATTCACATCTAGAAGTCATCATGCGGTATGGTTCATTGGTTCCTTTTGTTACAAGGTCATCTAAAAGCACCCCAATGTACCCTTCTGCTCGATCCAATATTAAAGGTTCATCTTCACGAATCAAAAGTACAGCATTTATGCCTGCAATTAAACCTTGTGCTGCAGCTTCTTCATAACCAGAAGAACCATTAAATTGACCAGCAGAAAACAACCCTTTTACATGTTTAAATTCGAGTGATAATTTTAACTGCATTGGATCAATACAATCGTATTCAATTGCATAGGCCGGACGCATAATTTCAACGTTTTCCATACCTTCAATGGTCCTCATAAATGCTAGTTGTACGTCTTCTGGTAAGCTGGTAGACATTCCTTGAACATACATTTCATTGGTATCCAAACCTTCAGGTTCTATAAATAATTGATGTCTTGGCTTTTCGGAAAATCGTGTTATTTTATCTTCTATTGAAGGACAATAACGCGGACCAGTTCCTTCAATTTGCCCACCATACATAGCTGAACGCGTAATATTATCATTAATAACTTGATGTGTTTTACCGTTTGTATATGTCAACCAACATGGAACTTGTTCTATAGAAAGGTTATGATTCATAAATGAAAATGGTACAATTTCAGAATCACCATCCTGTATTTCCATTTTATCAAAATTTAAACTTCTCATGTTAACCCGAGCTGGTGTACCCGTTTTAAATCTACGTAAGTGTATACTTGTCTTTTTTAAACTCTCTGTTAAAAACAAAGAGGGAGCTAGCCCATTTGGTCCACTTTGAAATACAGAAGAACCAATGAATATTTTTCCGCCTAAATAGGTACCTGTTGCTAAAATAACAGTTTTGCCATGATAAATAGCTCCTGTACTTGTAACAACACCTTTGACTTCATCATCTTCAATAATTAAATCAATAATTTCGGCTTGTTTGACAGAAAGGTTTTCTGTATTTTCAACAGTTTTCTTCATTTCCTTATGGTATTCAGTTTTATCTGCTTGTGCTCTTAAAGAATGAACAGCAGGACCTTTTGCAGAATTTAACATCCTTGATTGAATAAAGGTTTTGTCAATATTCAGACCCATTTCACCACCCAAAGCATCAATTTCTCGTACTAAGTGTCCTTTACCAGTTCCACCAATTGAAGGATTGCATGGCATCATTGCAATAGAATCTAAATTTATTGAAAACATAATCGTTGGACTTCCCATTCGAGCAGCAGCTAATGCAGCTTCACACCCAGCGTGACCAGCACCAATAACAATTACATCGTATGAACCTGCTTGATAAAAATCAGTCATATCTACCTCCGAATACCTCTAAAATGTGGTTATTTACCTAAACAGAAACTACTAAATATTTTTTTGACCAAATCGTCTTCAACAGTTTCACCAATTATTTCACCTAAATAATCATACGTATTCTTTACATCTACTTCTATAAAATCGAGTGGCAATCCACCTCGTACAGCTTTCATAGCTTCCTTAATTGATTTTAGGCTATTTTCCAAAGACGTAATATGTCGTACATTTGTAACTACAGCTTGATTTTTTTGTGTTATCTGTCCACCGTAAACCATTGTAGCAATTGCATCTTCTAATTCATCTAAACCTGTTTCATTAGTTATGGATGTTTTAATTACACGTATATTAGGTAATATTTCATATAACTCTGCTTCATCAATCTTTTGAGGTAAATCAATTTTATTAACAATAACGACAACTTTCTTGTCATGAATTACATCTAATATATGCTTATCTTCTTCTGACAAAGCCTCAGCAGAATTAAGTACTATTATAACAAGATCTGCATTATTAAAAAGTTCCTTACTTCTTTCAACACCCATTTTTTCTACAATATCTTCAGTCTCACGAATACCAGCAGTATCCATAATTTTTACAGGAATACCCTTAATATTAATGTATTCTTCAATGACATCACGTGTTGTGCCAGGAATATCTGTTACAATCGCTCTAGACTCTCGCAATAAAGCATTCATCAATGATGATTTGCCCACATTTGGTTTTCCTATAATTACAGTATTTAAACCTTCTCTAATAATACGACCAGATTCAGAACTTAATAGTAATCGATAAATGTCTTCTTCTACTATTTCAAATTCTGATTCAATTTCTTTATATGTCACTTCTTCAATATCTTCATCCGGATAATCAATATTGACTTCAATTTTAGACATAACTGTCAAGATATGCTGCCTAATACTATCAACTTTAGATGACAAAGAACCACCTAATTGTTCTATAGCAATATCAAATCCTGTTTGTGTTTTAGCACTAATTAAATCCATAACTGATTCAGCTTGTGCTAAATCTAGTCTTCCATTCAAAAAAGCGCGCTGTGTAAACTCACCAGGCTCAGCCATTCTAGCACCATGTTTTAAAACCAATTTTAAAATCTCTGTAAGCGGCACTACACCACCATGACAATTGATTTCAATAACATCTTCACACGTATAGGTTTTAGGACCTTTCATGTAAGCAACTAAAATTTCATCTACTTTCTTTTCACCGTCAACAATATGACCGTAATACAATTTACGAGCTTTCATATTGAGTACAGAAAGTCCACTTTTTAACGTTGCTATTTTGTTTAACACGTTTAAAGCGTTGTCACCACTTAAACGAACTATGCCAATGGCACCTTCTCCTCGTGCGGTTGCTATTGCAGCTATTGTATCGTACATATATATCACTCCAAATCAATTTGCTAACCTTATCCTAACATACTATTTGTAAAAATAAAAAAGATAAAACCCAGTATGTCTACTGGGTTCTTTGATTACGGTTTAAGTATATGATTACTTTACGATAAGGTTCATCACCTTCACTACGTGTACCCACATGTTTGTTTTCTTGTAGTGCAGAGTGAATAATTCTACGCTCATAAGGGTTCATTGGTTCTAAAATAATATCTTTACGATATTTTTTAGCCTTGTAAGCCAACTTATGTGCTAATTTCTTTAATGTTTCCTCACGTTTTTCTCTATAATTCTCTGTATCTAATATAATACGAATATAGTCTGGATTCTCTTTATTAACAACTAAACTAACCAAGTATTGTAATGAATCTAGTGTTTGACCTCTTCGGCCAATCAATAATGCCATTTCAGTACCTTTAAGCTCAATGTTTAAATTGCGATTCTCTAAACGTGTTTCAATTTCTGCATCAATGTTCATTTTCTCAAAAATATTAGTTAAAAAATCAACTGCAGTTTGAGTTGGATCATCTTTTAAAGTAACTTTTACTTTTACATCTTTACTTCTAAATAAACCAAAGAATCCTTTAGAAGTATCTTCAAATATATCAACTTCAACTCGATCACGAGTAGTATTCAATTCTTGTAATGCTTGGCTAATTGCCTCTTCAGAACTTTTACCAATGACTTCAACGGTTCTCATACTATTTCACTTCCTCTTTTTTATTCCTTTTTATCATAGTCTGTTGAACAAGTTGGAATAACGTGCTCACAGCCCAATAAAGAACAAGACCACCAGACATTTGTGTACCGAAGTACAATATCATAAATGGCATCATTGTATTCATCATTTTCATTTGATCATTAGCTTGTGATTGACCCTTACTCATTTGTTGCATTTGAACATACGTTAGTACAGCAGCCAATATTGGTAATACCCCTGGTAATTTAGTAAAAAAATCATTTCCAGTAAAAATATTTGCTAATGAATCAGGTGCTACTAAGTTAGGCATCCATAAAAACGGTGCATTAATAGCTTGTTCTCCAAAAGCAGCCCAATCAGCTGCAGAGAAAACATAAAGATCCGGCTGACGTAATGCAGCAAATAAACCAAATAAAATTGGCATTTGAATTAGTAATGGTAAACATCCACTCAAAGGATTGATCTTATGTTCTTTGTAAAGTTCCATTGTTTTTATATTCAATGTCTCTTTATCATTTTTATATTTGTCTTGTAAAGCTTTAATTTTAGGTTGTACTTCTTGCATTTCTTTTGTAGATTTTAATTGTTTCAATGTCAATGGAAACAATACTAACTTAACTATAATCGTAAAAATTATAATTGAAAACGCGTAATGGCCAACAAAACCATATATGGTACCTAATAATTGGCCTAAAGGCCCAGCAAGTACTTTCAAAAATAGATCCCCCTGTCAGTAAGTATCATTTTAATGGGTCATATCCACCAGGATGAAATGGATGACACTTTAATATACGCTTTAAACTTATAAATCCACCTTTTAGAGCTCCATATTTCTCAACAGCTTCAAGTGAATACTGAGAACATGTCGGATAAAACCGACAACTTGGAGGTTTTAAAGGTGAGATAAATTTTCGATAAATCAAAATTACGCTAATTAGGATTTTTTTCATTTTTATCCCTTCGGATTTTTTTCAGTAAATGAAACATAGATTTTTCGACAGTTCGATAATCTGCCTGATTCATTCGTACACGTGCAACAAATACCAAATCATATCCATTATTTATATCTATCTTGCGTAACCTATATGTTTCTTTCATTAGTCTTCGCACGCGATTTCTAACAACACTTTTTCCAACTTTTTTACTTACAGAAAAACCAATACGATTATAAGGTAAATTATTCTTCATATAATACATAACCAAATATCGATTAACAACTGACTTTCCTTTGTTGTAAACCCGTTTAAATTCCTGATTTTTTCTTATTCTTTCTGTTGTTTCCAAAGGACATCCTCCGCGAAACCAAGGATCCACTGCCATAAAATACTCACAAGATGCGATCTTTTACAACTCAAATACCTTTTTCTTCATTGTAAAAAAGACCACATTTTGCGGTCTTATGCAGTCAATTCTTTTCTACCTTTTCTTCTACGAGCTTTTAAAATGTTTCTGCCAGATACAGTTTTCATACGCTTTCTGAAACCATGCTCTTTTTTTCTTTGACGCTTTTTAGGCTGATAAGTTCTCTTCACCTCAAACACCTCCTTACCAAATTTGAATTCATCGTTCATTATATTCCAAAGAAATCTACGGATTTCCAAGTTACATGATTCGATTGTTGCCCACATACTCAAATATACCTTATATATAAGGAACATATTCTGAACATGTAAAGATTCTGCGGAATCCATTCCCGCAGTAAATTGGACTTTTAAACTCTGCTCAATTATTATAACTCCCATTGTATGGTGTGTCAAGCAAATTAATGATCAGTAAAACCTAGGTATTTAGCTGATTACATATTCTTTTATAAGAAATTTACTCAGTTATATCTCATAAAATTACCCACAGGTCATGATAATTATAAGAATTGTGGGGTTGTGGATAATTTTTAAAAACGCGTTGAATTTCCACACTTAATTTGATATGATGTTGTCAGTATGTTGATATGTTAATAATTATCCTCATACCCCTTAATAAGACCTTTTCTGTGGATATCGCTGTGTATATAGATATTGAAACAATTTGATTTTAATATCCTTAGCATAAGCAATTAAAGGATTTTGCATTCTTAACAGGCACATTGTCTACATCCTGTTAGTTTTATGGAGTATCAGATAGCTCTCATTATTTATCCACAAAATTCATACGTCTTTTTTTTTTTCAAAATTTCAAAAACGTAGTATGTACAATCCATAAGTTATTCACAAAATCTGTGTACAATGTGTGGATTTTTTTTAGGACTTTCGATTTTTTGGTTGTTTCATCAGTCTTTTAAATGATTCTTCTCGATAAATGAAAGAATTTAAAATCGTTTCATTCTAAAGCTAATAATATATTGGGAGGTTTGCATCTTGAGTATGAGCATCCAAGAAATATGGGATAAGACGTTACAAATTATTAGAACTGAACTTACTGAAGTTAGTTTTAATACATGGCTCAAAACTTTAGAGCCCGTAGGTATTCGTAATCAAACATTCATATTAGAAGTACCAAATAAGTTTAATAAGGAAATATTAGAAACCCGTTACCTAGGTTTAATCGCTAATTCTGTTAAACAAGTTACTTCTAAAGAATACGCATTAGATTTTATTTTGCCAGAAAATAATCTTGCAAATGCACAAGAAACAATGAACAACAAGACATCAGATTTATTTGAACCACCTCAGTTAAATCCAAAGTATGTATTTGGCGAGTTTGTAATTGGTAACAGTAACCGATTTGCACATGCTGCTTCATTAGCAGTTGCCGAAGCTCCAGCTAAAGCATATAATCCACTTTTTATTTATGGTGGTGTTGGACTTGGTAAAACCCATCTTATGCACGCGATTGGCCATTATATACTTGATAATAATGCCAATGCTAAAGTTGTATATGTTTCTTCAGAAAAATTTACGAATGAACTTATCAACTCCATTAAAGATGATAAGAATGAAGAATTTAGAAACAAGTACCGTACTGTAGATGTACTCCTTGTCGATGATATTCAATTTATAGCTGGTAAAGAACGAACACAAGAAGAATTTTTCCATACTTTTAATGCTCTTCACGAAGCTAATAAACAAATTATTGTATCCAGTGATCGACCACCAAAAGAAATCCCTACATTAGAAGACAGGTTAAGATCACGTTTCGAGTGGGGACTCATTACAGATATGCAAATACCAGATTTTGAAACACGTATTGCTATCTTAAGAAAAAAAGCAGATCTCGAAGATATTAATATTCCTAATGAAGTACTGCATTTTATCTCTAAAAAAATTAAATCTAATATTCGTGAATTAGAGGGTGCACTCATAAGAATTGTTGCCTACTCTTCTTTAACAAATAGAGAAATAACAGTAGAACTTGCCGCAGAAGCTTTAAAGGATATCATTTCATCTTCTAAACCTCGTCAAGTCAATGTTGATTTAATTAAAGATGTTGTTGCTCAGTACTACAATATTCAAGTGAAAGATTTTGAATCGAAACGAAGAACACGTTCAATTTCTTTCCCAAGACAAATAGCAATGTACTTATGTCGCGAAATGACAGATCTTTCTCTACCTAAAATTGGAGAAGAATTTGGTGGTAGAGATCATACAACAGTTATACATGCATATGACAAAATAAGCTCTGATTTATCAGTAAATGAAGATTTAAGTAATAAAATTAAAAAAATAATACAGGAAATACAAGGTGAAGGTGAATAATTCACATATCCCTGTTGATAAGTTAAGTAGCCACTGTTAATAATTTTTAAATTATGAGCCTCAACAATGTTGGGGATAACTCAGAGATTCATACGATACTTATTAACATTTAATTAACAGCGCAAATGAACTCATACCATAGGGTTCATTTGGTTATTAACAAATCTACAGGCCCTATTACTATTACTGTATTATATATTTCATTTATTTTAAACCAAACTGCTCATGATCCATTGTGCATATCTTTCTAAAAACGGAGGTTGTCCACATGAAGTTTAAATGTAATCAAAGAGATTTATCTGAAGTAATTAATATTGTTCAAAAAGCTGTTTCTTCAAAAACCACACTTCCTATATTAAAAGGAATACTTATTGAAGCTTCTGAACAATCAATTAAAATGACAGGAAACGATTTAAATATTGGAATAGAAAGTCAAGTTAGTGCAGAAGTTATAGAACCTGGTTCTATCGTAATTTCATCAAGACTATTTGGTGACATCATTAGAAAACTACCTAATGAAGACATTACTATTGAAACAGATGCACAGGATAATGTGCTTATAACCTGTGCACATTCTAATTTCAATTTAGTAGGTCAACCAGCATTAGAGTTCCCAGAACTTCCTGATGTTGAAGATAACATCAATTTTAAAATGAGTCAGAATCTATTTAGAAACATGATTCGTCAAACTATATTCGCAGCTTCACAAGATGAAACGCGTCCTATATTAACAGGTTCTTTAATTGAAATTGATCAAGGTATGATATCTATGGTTGCAATTGATGGCTATAGACTTGCATTAAGAAAAGCTTTTGTTCAAACAGATCATACTGGAAAAGCTGTTGTACCTTCTAAAACACTCAGTGAACTTGGAAAAATAATTTCTGGAAATGATGAAGATCAAGATGTTCAAATTTCTATTACAGATAAACACATTCTTTTTGAACTTGAAGGTATTAAAATAGTTTCTCGTTTATTAGAAGGTGAATTTATTAAATACGCACAAATCATTCCACAAGAATTTAAATCTAGACTAAATGTAAGTACTGGAGAATTACTCAATAGTATTGAGCGTGCTTCGCTTCTTGCTAGAGAAGGTAAAAACAGTTCAGTTAAATTCTCAATACAAGATGATTATCTAACCATACGATCCAATGTAGAAATTGGTAGTGTAAAAGAAGAAGTTGCAATTCATCTAGAAGGTGATGATTTAGAAATAGGATTTAATCCTAAATATCTAGTTGATGCACTTAAGGTAATAGATAGTGATGAAGTAAGTATCGAACTTACAACAAGTGTTAGTCCTTGTATTATTAAACCAAATGACAACGAGAATTATATTTACCTTGTATTGCCTGTACGAATGCCCAATACATAATAAATAGATTTTAAAAAGTCCTCTTATTTGTAGAGGACTTCCTTAATTTTTAAGAAGGAGGAACATCATGGAACAAGTAGCTATTAAAACAGAATTTATTAAACTTGATCAACTCTTAAAATTTGCTAACATTGCAGATTCAGGAGGCTTTGCCAAAATGATTATTAAAGACGGAATGGTATCACTTAACGGAGAAAAAGAATTACAAAGAGGCAAAAAAATCTATCCTGGTGATCAGATTGAAGTGTGTTACGAAAATGAAGAAGGACAAGAAGTATCCGTATCTTTTAAAGTTGTTTCAGAATAAGTATTGAGGTGTCAACGTGTATATCAAAAAGATTCAGTTAGAAAACTATCGGAATTATAAATCACTAGAATTGGAATTAAGTGATGAACTGAATATTTTTGTAGGTAATAATGCCCAAGGAAAAACAAATATACTTGAGGCATTATTTGTCGGTGGATTTGGAAAGTCATTTAGAACTAGTAAAGATCAAGATCTCGTAATGCATGATCAGCTCTATGCAAAAATTAGTCTTGAAGCTGTACGTGAAGAAACGGATCAATATATAGATATTCGTCTGACCCATAAAAAAAAGAAGGAGATACGCGTTAATAATTACTACCTAAATCGCTTATCTGACCTAATAGGAAGACTTAACATCATTATATTTTCACCAGAAGATCTTAGATTGATCAAAGAAGGTCCGAGTGATAGACGTAAATTTATAGATCGCGAACTTTCACATATTAGTCCTAAGTATTGTCATCAACTCATTGATTATAGCCGTTTACTTAAACAAAGAAATCAGCTACTAAAGGACAATTTTTCTAATCCATTACCTTATGAATCCGTAGAAATATGGGATGAGCAGCTGGCTGAAAAGGGAACACATATAATACTCAGTCGAAATACATTTATAAAAAAACTCGATACATTGAGCCGTTTAATGCATCGGCGACTGACTAATGGAAAAGAAGATCTCGAAATTAACTATATATGCAACATTAAAACGCAAAACTTACAGGATTATGATACAATATACAAGGAGTTCAAAAAACTTCTTAAAAAGCAATTTAACAGCGATTCTAGACGTGGATTTACATCAGTAGGTCCTCATCGTGATGATATTGGTTTATTCATTGATAAAATAGATATAAGACACTTTGGTTCTCAAGGTCAACAAAGGACAGCTGCACTTTCTATGAAGTTATCTGAAATAGAAATAGTAAAAGGTGAAACAGGTGAGAATCCCATACTTTTACTAGATGATGTAATGTCTGAACTTGATCCAAGTCGACAGAATGATTTAATTCGTAGTTTACGACATATTCAAACAATCATTACGGTTACAGAAATTAACAGCCTAATTGATCAATATCTTGACCATGCACGTATATATCATGTAGCAGAAGGTACAGTAAAACTAGAATCGAAATCAGGAGGTTCATAAAATATGTCAGATATTATTAATCAAGATTATAATGCAGAACAGATACAAGTTCTTGAAGGTCTTGAGCCAGTCCGTAAAAGACCTGGTATGTATATTGGTTCAACAGGACCTAGAGGTCTTCATCATATGGTCTACGAAATTGTAGATAACAGTATTGATGAAGCACTTGCAGGACACTGTAAAAACATTCATGTTACCATTCAAAAAGACAATTGTATTGAAGTAACAGATGATGGTCGTGGAATGCCAGTAGGGATTCATCCTAAAATTAAAAAACCAGCTGTAGAAGTTATTCATACTGTACTTCATGCAGGTGGTAAATTTGGCGGTGGCGGATACAAAGTATCTGGTGGACTCCATGGTGTTGGTGCATCTGTTGTAAATGCATTATCTGAATGGATGTTTGTAGAAATACAACGTGAAGGTCAAATTCATAGAATTGATTTTGAGCGCGGGACAACAACAAAAGATCTACATATTGTTGGTGAGTCAGATCAAACAGGTTCACGATCAGTATTTAAACCAGATGGCGATATTTTTGATGTATTAGATTTTGAATTTGATGTTTTAGAGCACAGATTCAGAGAAATGGCTTTCTTAAATAAAGGTATTCGTATCGTTATTAGAGATGAACGTGAAGAAGAAGTAAATGAATCCATCTTTTATTATGAAGGTGGAATTAAAGAATTTGTTATTTATTTAAATAAAAATAGAAGAGGTATTCACGAAAATATTATTTATTATGAAGCAGATAAAGATGATGTTAACGTAGAAATATCAATGCAATATACAGATAGTTATCAAGATAATGTATTTACATTTGCTAATAATATAAATACCCATGAAGGTGGAACTCACTTAAGTGGTTTTAGGTCAGCTATGACCCGTGCTATCAATGATTATGCGCGTAAAAATAAATTTATTAAAGAAAAAGATACTAACCTTCAGGGTGAAGATATTCGTGAAGGTTTAACAGCTGTTGTTTCTGTAAAACTACAAGAGCCACAATTTGAAGGGCAAACGAAAACTAAACTTGGAAACAGTGAAATTCGTGGTATTGTCGAAAGTATTACGAGTGAAATGATTGAGAGTTTCTTAGAAGAAAATCCAAATGATTCTAAGATTATTATTGATAAATGTTTACGTTCTGCTAAAGCACGTGAAGCAGCTCGAAAAGCCCGTGAATTAACGCGTCGTAAAGGATTACTAGACGGCATGACACTTCCTGGAAAATTGGCAGATTGTTCTGAACGTGATGCTACTAAAACAGAAGTTTATATTGTCGAAGGTGACTCAGCAGGGGGCTCTGCTAAACAAGGTCGTGACAGAAATACACAAGCTATTTTGCCACTTCGTGGTAAAATTATGAACGTTGAAAAAGCAAACTTTGCACGTATTTTTAATTCTTCTGAAATAAGAGCTATGATTACAGCTTTTGGATGTGGTATAGGTGACGAATTTGATATTGAAAAATTACGTTATCATAAAATTATTATCATGACAGATGCTGATGTAGATGGGGCACATATACGTACCTTGCTTTTGACATTCTTATTCAGATACATGCGTGAACTTATTGAAGAAGGACATATATATATTGCAATGCCACCTCTTTACAAAGTTCAAAAATCAAAACATATAGAATATGCTTATTCCGATGATGAAATGTCAGAAATATACAATCGTCTTGGAAAAGGAGCTACGATCCAACGTTATAAGGGTCTTGGAGAGATGAATCCAGACCAACTTTGGGATACGACTATGGATCCAGAAACACGAACAGTTATGAAAGTATCTATAGAAGATGCAGTTGAGGCAGATCTTATATTCACTACACTAATGGGTGATAAAGTTGAACCTCGAAGAGAGTTTATAGAAAAGAACGCTAAGTATGTTACAAATCTGGATATATAGAGGTGAACTTCATTGAGTATAAATGAAAAAATTATTGATATAGACATTAAAGACGAAATGAAAAAGTCGTACATTGACTATGCAATGAGTGTTATTGTGAGTCGTGCTCTTCCAGATGTACGTGATGGTTTAAAACCGGTACATAGACGTATTTTATACGCTATGCACGAACTAGGTTTTACCCATGAAAAACAACATCGTAAATCAGCACGTATTGTCGGTGAAGTACTTGGTAAGTATCATCCACATGGTGATTCATCCGTTTATAATGCTATGGTACGTTTAGCGCAACCATTTTCAACTCGTAACATGTTAGTTGACGGACATGGTAACTTTGGATCTATCGATGGTGATAGTGCCGCAGCAATGCGTTATACAGAAGCACGTATGACTAAGTTAACAAGTGAATTATTAAAAGATATTGATAAAAAAACAGTTAATTTTTCACCCAACTTTGATGAAACAGAAAATGAACCAACTGTTATGCCAAGTAGATACCCAAACTTATTAGTGAATGGATCTAATGGTATTGCAGTAGGTATGGCAACATCTATACCACCACATAATTTAGGTGAAGTTATTGATGCTACCATTCATTTAATTAATAATCCAGAAGCTACGGTAGATGATTTAATTAACTTTATAGAAGGTCCTGATTTCCCTACAGGGGCAAATATTATGGGGCATTCTGGTATTATACAAGGGTATAGAACGGGTCGTGGTCGTGCTGTTGTTAGATCAGAAGCAGAAATTGTTGAAACTAAACGTGGTAAAACGGCGATTATTGTTTCGGAGATACCATACCTTGTAAATAAATCGAAAATGCTTGAAGATATAGCAGATTTGGTTAGAAATAAGAAAATAGATGGTATTACAGATTTACGTGATGAAAGTGATAGAAATGGGATCCGTGTCGTAATTGAACTTAGAAAAGATGCAAACCCAAATGTTGTTCTTAATCACCTGTATAAACATACCCAATTACAATCAACGTTCAGTATGAATATGATTGCATTGGTAGGTGGACAACCTAAATTACTAAATTTACATGACATGATCAGCTACTACATCAAACATCAAATAGAAGTAGAAACAAGACGTGTTCAATTTGATCTTGCTAAAGCAGCAGCACGTGCTCATATTTTAGAAGGTTTAATTATAGCACTTGATAATATTGATGAAATAATTAAGCTTATTCGTGGCTCACAAAATACACCTGAAGCAAAAGCAGCGCTTATAGAGCGTTTTGGTTTAAGTGAAAAACAAGCACAAGCAATTTTAGATATGCGTCTAAACCGTTTAACAGGTTTAGAAAGAGATAAAATTGAAGCTGAATATCAAGAACTTCTTAAAACAATGAATTACTTAAACGGACTTCTTGCAGATGAAAATCTACTTTTAGATGTTATTAAAGAAGATTTAGTACGTATAAAAGATAAGTATGCAGATGAGAGAAGAACAAAAATTACATTTAATTTTGATGAAATTGATATGGAAGATCTAATTGATCGTGAAGATGTAACTATTACTATGACCCATAATGGTTATATTAAACGTGTACCAGTTGATACGTACGCTACTCAAAAAAGAGGTGGACGAGGCAAAACTGGATTATCTACACGAGAAGATGATTTTGTAGAAGATATTTTTACAACATCTACCCATGATTATCTAATGTTCTTTACTAATTTTGGTAAAGTATATCGTTTAAAAGCGTATCAAATTCCTGATGCGAATAGATTAGCAAAAGGAACAGCTATTGTTAATTTACTTCAATTAGACGTTGGAGAATCGGTATCCGCAGTTATACCAATAAAAGAGTTTAATGATGGTTATTTAGTACTATTAACACGTAATGGTGTCATAAAGAAAACTGATTTAACCATGTTTGATACATCACGTAAGAGCGGATTAATAGCTATTAATTTAAGAGAAAATGACGAATTAATAGATGTTAAGCATACGTCTGGTGAAGAAGAACTTATTATTGTCACAACTTACGGTAAAGCAATTCGATTCAAAGAATCTGATGTACGTGATATGGGAAGAACAGCTATGGGCGTACGTGGTATAGAGCTTGCAGAAGGAGATCGCGTTGTTGGTCTTGAGCGTATTACTTTAGATAGTAAATTGTTAGTTGTAAGTGAAAATGGCTATGGTAAACGTACTAGTTTAGGTGAGTATCGTACTCAAATCCGTGGTGGTAAAGGAATTAAAACTTATAACAACAGCGAAAAAACAGGTAATATTGTTGGTGCAAAAGTTGTTTCAGAAGAAGATAATATAATACTCATTAATTCAAATGGTATTATTATTCGTCTTGAAGTTAACGAAATATCAATAACAGGTAGATCAACAAGTGGAGTACGTTTAATGCGTCTTGAAGAAGATGTAAAACTTGTATCTGTAGCAAAAGTTGTTGATAATGAAGACCCAGAGGATGATACTGATGAATCAGGTGAATCTAATGAGTCAGTAGAAAAAATTGAAGCACCACAAACAGAAAAAACAGAAGAATCTACAGAAAACTAAAATATAAAGTATAATTTTTAAAGTATATGAGAATATACGTTTAAAGAAATTTAAAGTGGATATATACACTATATAGCCCCCTTTAATATATTTAAATTTATTGAATCCAAC
>Ga0070725_10001081_pt1 | contig 15852 bp, 9 predicted proteins | sample tdDd002_FD_69781 | JGI IMG/M metagenome (GOLD analysis project Ga0070725, IMG submission 69781) | Marine sediment microbial communities from the Atlantic coast under amendment with organic carbon and nitrate - tdDd00.2 | ecosystem: Environmental > Aquatic > Marine > Coastal > Sediment | place... | reverse complement strand
CGTTTGACTGCCGTCACCACGGAACTTCTCGGCCACCTCTAATAAGAGTTCGGTGTTGTTGGTTTCGCTGCTATCTGCACCAAGAGCGGTGCAAGGCAGGTTTTGCACAATCGCCTCGACGCGCTCTTTTAGCTCTGCATCGATATCGTCATAGATGGCCAGCTGGCCCGCGTTGACGATACCCATGTCCATGCCCGCCTGGATGGCGTGATAGAGGAATACCGCATGAATCGCCTCACGGACCGGGTTGTTACCGCGAAACGAGAATGAGACGTTCGATACACCACCGGAGATCATGGCGTGGGGCAGGGTGCGTTTTATTTCGCGGGTGGCTTCGATAAAGTCGACCGCATAGTTGTCGTGCTCGTCGATACCCGTGGCGATGGCGAAGATGTTGGGATCGAAGATGATATCTTCCGGCGGGAAGCCCACCTTGTCGACCAGCACGCGATAGGCGCGGGTACAGATCTCAATCTTACGCGCCTTGGTATCCGCCTGTCCCTCTTCATCGAACGCCATGATAATTGCCGCAGCGCCATAACGTTTAACTAAGGTGGCCTGCTCGATAAACTTCTCTTCACCCTCCTTGAGGGAGATGGAGTTAACGATACCTTTGCCCTGAATACATTTAAGGCCCGCTTCTATCACCTCCCACTTAGAGGAGTCGATCATAATAGGCACCCGCGAGATATCGGGCTCGGAGGCGATAAGGTTAAGGAACTTGTGCATGACCTCGACGCCGTCGAGCATGCCCTCATCCATGTTGATGTCGATGATCTGTGCGCCGTTCTCCACCTGATCGCGGGCGACTGAGAGCGCTTCCTCATATTCGCCGGTCTTGATCAGACGCAGGAACTTAGCCGAGCCGGTGACGTTGGTGCGCTCACCCACGTTCAGAAACAGCGAGTTCTCATCTATGGTGAGCGGCTCGAGGCCTGATAAACGGCAGGCCACCGGAATATCGGGCAGGGGGCGCGCTTTGTGTTGGATGACGGCTTCACGAATTGCACGTATGTGTGCGGGCGTGGTGCCACAACAGCCGCCGACAATATTTAAGAAGCCTTCCTGAGCCCATTCACCAATAACTTCGGCCATCTCTTGCGGCGTCTCATCGTAGCTGCCAAATTCGTTCGGCAGGCCCGCGTTAGGGTGGGCCGAGACATAGCATTCAGAAATTTTAGACAGCTCTTCGACGTAAGGGCGTAGCTCTTTCGGTCCCAGGGCACAGTTAAGCCCGATTGATAGTGGCTTTACGTGACGCAGTGAATTGTAAAAGGCCTCGGTTGTCTGGCCTGTCAGGGTGCGTCCCGAGGCATCTGTGATGGTGCCTGAGATCATAATCGGCAGACGCGCCCCTAAGTGCTCGAACACGGTTTCGATGGCAAACAGTGCGGCCTTGGCGTTCAGGGTATCGAAGATGGTTTCCACCATGATGATATCCGCGCCGCCTTCGATAAGCGCGTCGATCGACTCGATATAGGCCTCGACCAGCTCATCGAAGCTGACATTACGAAAGCCGGGGTCATTCACATCGGGACTGATGGAGCAGGTGCGGTTGGTCGGGCCGAGCACGCCGGCCACATAACAAGCACGGCCTGTCTCTGCTTCGACCTCATCGGCCGCTTCGCGAGCGAGGCGTGCGCCGACCAGGTTAATCTCTGCCGATAGCGCCTGCATGTCGTAATCGGCCATGGCGATACGGGTCGCGTTGAAGGTGTTGGTCTCGATAATGTCGGCACCGGCGAGCAGGTAGTCTTTGTGGATGCGCTTGATGGCGGCACTCTGGGTAAGCACTAACAGGTCGTTGTTGCCTTTGACATCGCAAGCCCACTCTTTGAAGCGTTCGCCCCGAAAGTCGGCCTCCTCAAACTTGCGGTCCTGGATCATGGTGCCCATGGCGCCGTCGAGGATCAGGATATTATCTTTTAGCTGTTGGCTGATTTTTGGGCCAATATCTCTTATTGTTTTTGAGTTACTTAGGGTGCCAGTGGCCATAAATTCTACCTGCCTTCGAATACGAGTTTTAGATGTTTATACGTATAGACGTCTATAATAGACCAGACGCGTGTGAGTGTCGAGTTAGCTTTTTTAAGCCAAAAAACGGCTCGAAGCGCCTCCTAGATTAGCGCTTTATACACAGATTTTTCCACTCTTTGTTGCGCTGAACTATGCTTTAGAAAGACCCTTTGCTGGAGAAACTAAGGTGTGGAGGAAAATCAATAATCAGCCTGCTTTCAGAATATTAACTTTGGTGTTGGCCTTTTTTATTACCTCTTGGCCTGTAGCGACTTATATCACACTTAGTCTGTCTGCCACGTTGCTTAGTATTACCCTGATCTGGTTGTGTTTAATTCTGTTTTTGCTTGCCTTGGTTAAGTAGGTTTGGTTGTGAGTTTCTTAGATAATCAGGCTCTCGTCCCGTTTGCAGCATGTTGCAGATCCGAATTTACTGCCTCTGAAGTGCTAACTGGGGGGGGCTTATGATGAGCGCCTCAAGCCTATTGATGGTGATTTTTTCCTATGTGGCTCTTTTGTATATACTGGCCTCATGGGCCGAGTCTGGCAGCGAGCGAGCAAGAAAGCTGACGACCAGCGCCGTCGTCTATGCGCTGTCACTCGCTATCTTCTGTACCAGTTGGACCTTCTTCGGTAGCGTCGGCTTCGCTACCCGTTCCAGCGTATTGATGCTCTCTATCTATCTGGGACCTTCGCTCTTGATGATCGTTATCTGGCCCCTGATGCAACGCGTGTTACTGATAAAGCAGATCTACAGGGTCACCAGCATTGCCGACTTTCTCTCGGCCCGGTTCAACCGTAGCATTTTCCTTGCAGGCCTTGCCGCAGTGGTTGCTATGGTGGGGATTGTTCCCTATTTGGCGCTGCAACTTAAAGCGATCAACACTGCCATCGATCTCGTGCTGAAAACGGAAGGGGGCATCGCTGCCGATGAGATTGCCTGGTTGGTCTGGTTGGGCGTTGCCCTGTTTACCATTATCTTCGGTATTCGCCATCTGGATCCGACCGAGCGGCATCCGGGCATGATGCTGGCGCTCGCCGTCGAAGGTCTGGTTAAACTGCTGGCCATGCTGTGTGTGGGCGTGTTTGTCAGTTTCGTGATGTTTGACTCTCCTCTGGCCATTCTCGAACAACTGGAGCAGAAGATGCCCGAGGCGGCAAAGGGGATGTCGTCCAAGCCCGAGTTTGTGACCTGGTTCAGTTATCTGCTGCTTGCAGGTTCCGCCTTTATGTTATTGCCACGTCAGTTTCATGTGATGGTGGTTGAAAACCCTGATGCCAGACACATTAAGAGAGTGCAGTGGTGGCTCCCCATTTACCTGATGATGATGACCATTTTTATCACCCCTATCGCCGCCGCGGGTCTGTTATTGCTTGGGCCGGAAGCGGCAGACAGTTATATGCTCTCTCTGCCCATGCTTGCCGGGCAAAACCTGCTCACTGTGTTCGTGTTTATCGGTGGTTTTTCTGCCTCTATGGCCATGTTGATGGTGTCAGGCATGACACTCTCTACCATGTTCAGTAACCATCTGGTTTTGCCTCTGTTGCAGTGGTTCAGCCCTGGCAGCGTCTTAAAGAAATACCTGCTTCAGTCCAGATGGCTCGCGGTGTTCATTGTGTTGGGCGCCGGGCAGATGTTCTATCTCTATCTTGGCGAGTCATACATGTTAGTGAACATGGGCATGATCTCCTTCGCCGCCGTATTGCAGTTTCTTCCCCCGGTGCTTGCCGGACTCTATTGGCCTAAAGTCACCGCCAAGGGCGCGATTGCCGGCCTGATGGTGGGCTTCATTGTTTGGTCATACTGTTTAATATTGCCGGCGATAATGAAAAGTGGCTGGATAGATGCTGATATTCTTGAGTTGGGGCCGTGGGGGCTCTATTGGTTGCACCCCGAGCACTTGCTGGGCAGTGAGATGGATAAGATAAGCCATGGCGCCTTGTGGTCTCTGGCGGCAAATTGCATCGCCTTGGTCTTTGGCAGCCTGTTCTCGAAGGTGACGGGAGAGGAGCAAAGATATAACGCCGAGTTTATGGATGTGATGGCCGAACGTGTGGTCGAAGATCAAGCGATTATGGATACCTTACCCTATAATATTGAGCTCAAGCCTAAGCTTACGTTACTGAAAGGGATATTCAGCCAGTATCTGCCTGCAGAGCTCGCAGAGGGGAAGGTGAGTGCCTGTTTAGCCGAGGCCGAACTAAATGACGATGAACTGATTAATGTGCAGCAGTTAGCCTATCTGGAAAGAGCGACGGAGAGGCTGCTCAGTGGTATCACAGGTGCAGCTGTGGCGCATATGGTGGTAACTCAATCGAACATCTACTCAGAGAGGGAGAGTCAGACCCTGGAAAGGTATTATGCCCAGTTGCTGGCTCAGCTGAAGATCAGCCCAGCTCAATTGAGGCAACAACTGAATTACGCGAAAGAGAAGGAGCAGTTTGCGCAGCGATACTCGGAGCAGATGGAAAAACTGGTGGGAGAGAGAACCTCTGAGCTTCAATCGACGCTGGATTTGCTCAAGCGTGCTCAACATCAATTGGTTGAGACAGAAAAGCAAGCCTCGCTAGGTAAAATGGTGGCGGGCATTGCCCATGAGATCAATACTCCAATCGGTGTCTGCGTTACCGCGGCGTCTCATCTCTATGATGAGGTGAGCGAGGTCAAAAAGATGTTCTCTGATGGCGAGCTTAGTGAAGATGAATTTGAAGGTTTTATGCAAACCTGCACCGAAGCCATGGATATCATTCTTAAGAATAATGTCCGGGCAGCTAAGCTCATTCAGAGCTTTAAACGGGTTGCGGTCGATCAATCCAGCGAGGAGTTGCGGGAATTTGATATGGATGAGTATCTCGAAGAGATATTGATGTCACTCAGGCCTACGCTTAAGAAGGTGCCCCATAAGATCACTATGGATTGTGCATTTAACTTAAGATGTAACACTTACCCTGGTGTGTTGTCTCAAATTTTAACGAACCTGATTATGAATAGCCTGTTGCACGCATTCCTCCCGGAACAGGTGGGAGAGATAACCATAGCCGCTGAGATCAGAGATGATTGGGTGTTTATGGATTATAGCGACGACGGTGTCGGACTCGATGAAAAGGGGGTAAAGAGCCTGTTCGATCCCTTCTATACCACCAAGCGTAATCAGGGGGGCAGCGGTTTGGGCACACACCTGATTTATAACCTGGTCACCCAGAGACTCAGAGGAGAAGTAGAGGTAGAGACCTCACCTAACAATGGCCTCTGCTATCACATACGTTTCCCAAGGGACCTGCAAAAGCTCGAGCGGGATCTAGGGGGGAATATATAGCCGTGAGTGGTTTATGGTTTTCCATGGAGGCCAGAGAAGAGGTTGATAGGTGAAGCTATTCTCTTCGTCTCGAAAAGACGGTATAAATGAGTGAGATTGATCCATTGCCGATAAACAGCCCGGATAGAAGAATATTATGAGTAGCAGTGAAGCCCTTCATCAAGCAGATCTTGAGCACCAAGTAACTCTCGAAGCTGAGCCTGAGGAGCAGGAGCAAGCAAGGCCTAACCCGGGAGTCACCACGACCTTCTACCTTATGCGTCATGGAGAGTGTGAGGGGGGAGATATCTTACGGGGACATACGGATGTCTCGTTGAGTGAGAGTGGCCGCAAACAGATGTTTGATGCCATCGAAGCTGCGGATATCAGTTTCGATCACATTATCTGCTCCCCCCTGCGCCGCTGTTGTGAGTTTGCCCTCAGGCTCTATTTGAACAGAGAGGTCCCCCTTAAACTTGAAGACGGTTTCAAGGAGATGAACTTTGGCGATTGGGACGGTGAAACATTAGAGAGCCTGTATCAGACCAGCGCTGGGCCTATCGAAGCCTATTGGAAGAATCCTTGGGCGAGCACACCACCTGATGGTGAGACCATGCTGGATTTTGAGGCCAGAATCGATCGCGCCTGGGAGTCGATTCTCAATCAACACCGAGGGCAATCTCTGTTATTGGTGACCCATGCTGGAGTCATACGCCATTTGATGGCCAATGCATTGGGGGTTAGCGGGGTCGCGGGTATTTATACTCAGCTCTCTCTGGCCTATGCGGCGATAGTGAAGGTGACGGTTTATACCACGCCTCAGGGAAAGCATTTTCCTCAACTGCACTGGGGGTAAACTGTTCTAGGTTCTAGGTTCTAGGTTCTGGGCCGCGGGTTAGGAGACTGGGAGCTGGGGACGCACATGTATCTGCCTCAACTGCACTTGGGGGTAAACGTCTCTACTGCACAGGGATTCATCTTAATCTGAGCGGGAGCCTTTCCTGCGAGCCTTTCTTGTTGAAGAGTGTCATTGGGGACCTTGATTTTTCACTTCAGCTACGCGACAGGCTTTGCCTTAAGTGATAAAAGCTGCATAATAACCGCTCTCAGAGACTCTTCACTCCTAAGTCTGCGCTTGAAGCATGAGCGTTGTAACAAGTCCTTAAGCCTTTAGGCATTAGCCTTTAAGTATTGGCCGTTAAGTGAGTGAACAGAATCGCAAAATAAGGTGTTGAGAACCGCCGTCGAAGGATGGGGGAGTAACTCAAACTTAAAAGGGAACCGGGAGCTTTTACTCTGACTTTTACTTTGTACTAAGAGTATGAGAATGAGTAAGCATGAGCCCGGACTGTGCCCGCAACTGTGAGTGTTTTGAAGAAGCCGATAGGGGCTAGAACCTAGGTCCTAGGATCTAAAACCTTCTTTAAACCATAAGTCAGGATACCTGCCTAATTTTGTCGCTAAAGAACTCGAGCGGGTAACTCGAGGGGATATGTCATGCTATCTTGTTCACGCTATTTTGCTGCTTTACCGAACGCTTTGTCCTGTCGTATTTATTCACGAAAGCCAGAGCGTACAGTATCGTCATGTCCCGAGTTTCCTCGGTATGCCTCGCGTCGCGTTTTCCATTTATCACCTGTTTTTTCTGCTGGAATAGCGAAATCCGCTTACTCGTTTAAGTCAGCGAAGTCATTTAACCCAGTTCAGTCAGCTAAATCATTTAAGTCAGCGAAGTCATTTATGTCATTTCGGTCAATCTTGTTGGCGGTGAGGTTATCCGCTTGAAAAACGGTATAAAGAGGCCTCTACTCTTGATGAAGTGGGTAGAGATAAAATGAGTGAGAATAGAAAATTCACCGATAAGTCGTGTGCACTCGAGGTCAACGACCTTAGCTGGCATGCCGATGACCGGGCGATTTTATCTGATATCAGCTTCTCATTAGCCCAGGGGGAGATGCTGGGGATCATAGGGCCAAACGGTGCGGGAAAATCCAGTCTGCTGCGGTGTCTATATCGTTATATTAAGCCCGATTACGGAACCGTGAGCCTATTTGGGCAAAATACCTCTCACTTCTCGGCAAAAGAGTTTGCCAGGCAAGTCGCCGTGGTATTACAAGACACGCCCCATCATTTTGAATTAACCACTGAGCAACTGGTTGCCATTGGGTTAACGCCCCACAAGGGGCCGTTCGATCTCACGACCTCATCGGATAGAAGACTCGTTGCCGATGCGCTAGAAAAGGTAGGGCTAACCCATAAGGCCGGCCAAGTGTATGAGCACCTCTCCGGTGGTGAAAAGCAGCGAGCGCTGATTGCCAGGGCGATAGTACAACAGCCTAAGTTGCTTATCCTGGATGAACCCACTAATCATTTAGATATTCGTTATCAGATCCAGATCATGGAGTTGCTGCGCGAGATTGGGATCTCGGTGATCACCTCTATTCATGATCTGAATCTAGCCAGTGCCATGTGCGATCAGCTGTTACTCCTCGATGATGGACACTCTGTCGCGCATGGGACGCCCAAGTTTGTACTCACCGAGACGCGTATCAGCGAGGTATTCGGTGTGTGTTGCACCGCACAGCCTCATCCTCAACATGGTAACCCTCAGATCAGCTATTTCTATGGCTACTCCTATGGCGCCAGCGCTCATGATAAGCGCGCTAATGATGAGAGTGCACATGGTCTGAAGGCTTTTGGAGAGAGTAGCTGGAGCAGTATGAAAAGGCATAAACACGATGAAGACTAGCCCTAACAAATCAGGCACCAGTGGAGGACGAATCGATATCGGCCATAAATGGGTGGTGCCCGGGCTATCGCTATTGAGTCTGGTAACCCTGCTGGCCGCCGCCAGCTTCGGCGCCGCGAATATCTCATTTTATGATGTGATTAATGTCGTATTGCACAACACCTTTGATATGGCCATCTTTGGTATGACAGAGGTGTCAGGCATCGCCGAACGTATCGTTATGGAGCTGAGATTTCCCCGCATTCTACTGGCCTTTATTGCCGGGGCGGGTCTCTCTGTTGCCGGTAGTGTGCTGCAAACGGTGACGCGTAATCCGCTGGCCGACCCTTATCTGTTTGGTATCTCATCTGGCGCCTCATTTGGTGCCGTGATGGTGATTACGCTATTTACAGGCTCAAGCGGAGGCTCAGGGCTATCTATTGATTCAAGCGGGGGCTCAGGGCTGTTCGAGCTGCTTAGTTGGATAAGTCTGCCACTGGGGGCGTTTCTCGGGGCTGGGGTGTCGGTGCTTATGGTGCTGAGTTTATGCGGACGCAATATGAGTAGTCAGATTGAACGCATGCTGCTTTCCGGTGTGGCTATCTCATTTATGTTCGGCGCGTTAACCAGTTTGCTGCTCTATTTTTCCAGTCCTCAGGCGGCCGCGTCTGTGCTGTTTTGGAGTCTGGGAAGCTTTGCAAAAGCGAGTTGGGAAGGCTTGTTATTTCCGGCGGTCGTGGTTTGTGTCGCTACCGGGATCATCTTGCTGTTTAAGCGTCAGATAATGGCGATGCGGGCCGGTGACGAAACTGCCCATACCTTAGGCATTAATGTTAGTCGGCTGCGACTGCAGATGTTACTGCTCTGCTCGCTCATTACGGCCATCTTAGTGGCTAACTGTGGTGGTATCGGCTTTGTGGGTTTAATGATCCCCCATACGGTGCGCATGCTCTTTCCGGGTAGATTCCCGCTTATTACGACCGCCTTAGTCGGTGGCCTGTTTATGGTCTGGATTGATGTCTTGGCGAGAACTCTGCTCAGCAGCCAAGAGTTACCCGTAGGCATAATTACGGCCGTCATAGGCAGTATCTTCTTCCTGTTTATCCTGGGAAGCAGAAGGTAGCGGCTCTAGCTCTGAGGTACGAGATTCGAGGTGCGAGGTTCTAGCTCCAGACGTTACTGCTGGAGTGCGACACTCCCCATGTAGGAGCGGCTTTAGCCGCGAATGTTTAAGTGATTGAAAGTCATAAGCCATAAGCTGTAAGCGGTAAGTAAGAGCCTGGTGCTAGTGGCGATAAGCTTTAGCCGTCATCCTGAACTCGTTTCAGGATCTATCTTGAGCTTAAGACTTAAGACTTAAGACTTAAAACTTAAAACTTCTTATTAGTAATTTAAAACTTAGAAAAAACAGTCAGGGTGTAGTGATGTTTAATATCAGTCCGGTAAACCATGAGTTTGATGATGAGATCCAAAGTAAAATCGACAATAAAACCAAACCTCTGGGAGCGCTCGGCGAATTAGAAAACTTGGCCAAACAGTTGGCTCGGGTATTAGGAAAAGAGAAGCCTGAAATCACCAACCCTAAACTATTGGTCTTTGCGGCGGATCATGGGATCGCTTCATCCGGTGTTTCTATTGCGCCAAGTGAAGTGACCACACAGATGGTGATGAATTTCGTGGCCGGTGGCGCAGCCATCAATGTCTTCTGTCGTCAGGTTGGCTTGGATATGGAGGTGATCGATTGTGGCATCCTTCAACCATTAGAGGGCGTTGAGGGGGTTATCGATCAGAGGTTGGGCGCTGGAACCAGGCCCATTCATAAGCAAGCGGCCATGACATTGGGAGCTGTCAAGCAAGGGCTGGAGATGGCGCGTGCGCGCATAGAACATCACCATCAGCAAGGTTGTAACCTTATCGCCTTAGGGGAGATGGGCATAGGTAACACCTCATCCGCTGCCGCCATCATGGCCACTATCATGGGAATGAAGAGTGAAGATTGCGTCGGCAGAGGTACCGGAATCGATGCCGCTACCCTGAAGCGTAAGCTGATGCTGGTGGAACAGGCGCTGCATATTCATGAGGCTGAATTAACCGATCCCTATAATATTTTGGCCTGCCTTGGCGGGTTTGAAATTGTACAGATGACGGGGGCTATGCTCGCCGCAGCAGAGAGAAATATGCTGGTTGTGGTCGATGGTTTTATCGCTACGGCGGCGGCCATGGTTGCGGTGCAGATAAATCCGAACGTCCGTGATTATATGATATTTGGGCATAAATCCGATGAGCGGGGGCACTGCCTGATGATGGAGCACCTTCAAGCCAGACCCTTGTTAAGTTTGAGCATGAGACTGGGCGAAGGCAGTGGCGCCGTATTGGCGTTGCCACTTATTCGAGCTGCTGCCGGTTTCTATAATGAGATGGCCAGCTTCAGCGATGCGGGAATCGTGATTTAAGGGAAGAAGGCTGGAGTATTAAGTCGTAAGTTTTAAGTAAGAGCTAAGGGCTGTCGTTTATTTTAGCTTTGTCTTAGGTTTCTAGCTTACAGCTTAAGCTTTCTTAGCTCTGTCTTGATCTCAGCATTTAAGGAGTTTTATATCTATGTTTCGTCGACAACTGACACTATTTTTTGTTTCGATGGGCTTCTTTACCCGTATCCCGATGCCAGCTTGGGTGAAGGTAGACAGCGAGAATCTGAATAAATCAAATCGCTATTTCGGACTGGTCGGCATCTTGGTGGGCGGGGTAAGCGCTGCGGTCTATGCGCTGGCCGTTAACTGGTTGCCGGCGTCGGTAGCCATTATATTTGCGATGATCACCAGTGCCATCCTAACCGGTGGTTTTCATGAAGATGGCTTGGCCGATACTGCCGATGGTTTTGGCGGTGGCTGGACTGTTGCCGACAAGCTGTTAATCATGAAAGACTCTCGTCTCGGTAGTTATGGTGCTCTGGCCCTGGTATTTATTCTGATGCTGAAGTGGCAACTATTAAATGAAATGGCGGCCATTGATACTCATATGGTGAGTGTTGCCTTGGTAGTGGGCCACTGTTTAAGTCGTGTTTTTGCTGCAAGCTTTATCTTCACCGAACAATATGTGAGTGACTCAGATACCAGTAAGAGTAAGCCTCTGGCTCAGAATCAGAGCGTGAATGAACTGCTGATTTCCTTGATGACGGCGCTGGCTACCCTGATGTTGCTAAGCCTGACTCAGGCTCTGACTCTTATCGGTGCACTCCTGTTGTTAAGGTGGGGATTGGTCGTGGCCTTTCGCCGTCAAATTGGTGGCTATACCGGCGATACGCTGGGGGCCGGGCAGCAGATATCTGAGATGCTCTGCTATCTTATGATTCTGCTTTTGGTAACCTCCCTATGATTCATTTGGTGCTGGGCGGTGCTCGCAGTGGCAAAACCCGCCATGCGACCGAGGCCGCCGCAGCGCTTGGCGCACAGGGGTATGAGTGTATCTATATGGCCACTGCTCAGGCACTCGATGAGGAGATGAGTTCGAGAATCGCGCGGCACCGACAAGACCGGGCCGAAGATGAACTTGAGTGGCTAACGGTCGAAACACCACTATTATTATCTGAGTCTCTGACGCAATATGCCCGAAAAAATCGCGTTATTATTGTCGACTGTTTAACGCTCTGGCTGACTAATCGACTATTAGCAAATGAGTCATTGGCTGACTCGGAGTGTAAACACGATGAGGCGAAGGAGAGCCCGGTAGTTGCCGTTGGTGACGGGAAGAATTGGCCCGAGGCCAAGGCGGCGCTACTCCAATTGCTGCCAACACTCGAAGGTGAGATCTATCTGGTGAGTAATGAAGTTGGCTGCGGCATCGTTCCCCTGGGAGAGTTAAATCGCCGTTTTGTCGATGAAGCGGGTTGGTTACATCAGGAGATAGCCAGGCTGGCAGATTCGGTGGTTCTGGTCACCGCCGGGTTGCCCATGCGATTAAAAGGGGCTTAATGCATAGGGTTACGAGGCTCTAGGTTTGAGGTTTGAGTCTGATATGACCCCGGCAAAGTGGACACATCAGTCGCAGGCTACAAGGTGCGGCCTACAAGCTATAACATCCTCCATGTAGGAGCGGCTTTAGCCGCGAAGGTTTAAGAAGCAGATAGTCATAAGCTGTAAGCGGTAAGTAAGAGCCTGCTGGCTATAAGCTCTTGGCCGTCATCCTGAACTTGTTTCAGGATCTATGCTTCTGCTTAAAGTCTGTTAAATGTAGGAGTGGCTTTAGCCGCGAAGCTTTCGGGCCCGTCATTGTGAACTCACTCTTTGTAAAGAGCAGAGTCTGAGCTTTATATCCTTATGAGGTCATGTAAAAGAGCGATATGAATACCAATAACAAAGATAATCCAGAGGCTCACAAAGCCAACGTACTGATGGTACAGGGCACCACATCCGATGCGGGCAAGAGCACCTTGGCGGCGGGGCTGTGTCGTCTGTTTGCCAGACGAGGCGAACGGGTAGCGCCTTTCAAACCGCAAAATATGGCGCTCAATAGTGCGGTCACTATCGATGGTGGTGAGATAGGGCGTGCCCAAGCCCTGCAGGCTATTGCCTGTGGTTTGCCAGCGCATACCGATTTTAACCCCATTTTATTGAAGCCCAGCTCAGATACCGGTGCTCAGATCATCGTTCAAGGCAAGGCGCTCGATCAGATGGAGGCACAAACTTTCTTTGGCCTTCAGGGCAAGCGGGAAGCAGGTAAGCCGGGCTATAGGGTTAAGGCGATGTCTGCTGTGTTGGATTCTTTCTCCCGCTTAAGCCGCGATTATCAAATGGTGATTGTTGAAGGGGCGGGAAGTCCGGCCGAGATCAACCTCAGAGAGGGGGATATCGCTAATATGGGGTTTGCCGAGGCCGTCGATTGTCCGGTGATCATCATTGCCGATATAGATAAAGGCGGTGTATTTGCTCATCTGGTGGGAACCTTGGCGTTATTGAGTGAGTCGGAGCAGGCCAGAGTAAAAGGGTTTGTAATCAATCGATTTCGCGGTGATATTGCCCTGCTTCAATCGGGCCTGGATTGGTTGGAGCAGTATACGAATAAACCGGTACTGGGGGTCTTACCCTATCTGCACGATCTGCATCTGGACGCCGAAGATGCCCTTGCGCCTCCGTTAACAACTCCAATTTCAACTTCTGAGTCATCGTCGTTGCCGGTGCAGAGCAAGTTCAAGGTGTTAGTTCTGGTGTTCCCCAGGATCAGTAACCATACCGACTTCGATCCCTTAAGGCTCAACCCCTTAATTGAATTTAACTATATCAGTGTGCAGACGACTGAGCCCGGAGGCGTTAAAGCGCTACCGGATGCCGACTTAATCATATTGCCGGGCAGCAAAAATGTACGTGCAGACTTAGACTTTATGCGTGAACAGGGCTGGGATATCGGTATCAGGAAGCACTTGCGCTATGGCGGTAAGGTGCTTGGGCTGTGTGGCGGTTATCAGATGTTAGGTCTGCTTATCGATGATCCCGGTGGCGTTGAAGGCAAGGTTGGTGAGAGTGAAGGTTTAGGCTTGTTGCCTCTGGTGACGGAACTTAAAACCCATAAGGTTTTACGTCAGGTCTCAGGGGGGTTATCCCTGTTGGGGGAGCACGCTGTCCTCGAAGGTTATGAGATCCACTGTGGCCAGTCGCAGCTGTTGAATACTCCCTCTGACGGCCAACCTATCACCTTATCGGTGAAAGAGGCATTCGGTAAAGCCACTGCTGGTAAATCGAAAGCGGGTAAATCGAAAGTTGGTCAGTCGACAGGCGACGCCCCCGCTTCTGATGACTCCTCTGGTGATAAAGTTTTTTCAGATGGAATGGTCTCAGATGACGGCCTGATATTCGGGACCTACATACATGGTATTTTCGACTCTCCGCAGGCGTGTGCGCTGATACTGAAATGGGCGGGAATGGAGTGCCCTGAGCCCATTGATATCAATGCCACTCGTGAGCAGCAACTCGACAGGTTCGCCGATCAATTAGAGAAAGACTTAGATATGGATAAGTTAGAGCAGATATTAAAAATGTCCTAGGTTCGAGGTTCGAGGAGCGAGGAGCGAGGAGCGAGGTCAGAGGTCAGAGGTCAGAGGTCAGAGGTCAGAGGTTCGGGGTTCGGGGTTCGGGGTTCGAGGAGCGAGGTCAGAGGAGCGAGGTCAGAGGAGCGAGGTTCGGGGTTCGAGGTTCGGGGGGCGAGGTCCGAGATATAAGGAGCGAGGTTCGAGATATAAGGTTCGGACTGTGACATTCTTGATGTAGGAGCGGCTTTAGCCGCGAATGTTTTAGAAATACGAGTCATTAGCTGTAAGGTGTCCACTTTTAGGGGGTCACATCTGTAAGGGCCTAAAGGTTTGAGAGTATTGCTGTTATCCTAGCTCTTCTTTGAACTCATAGCTTACAACTTTCTCAGCTTTATCTTGAGCTTATAACTTCAAAAAATACGGAAATATTATGACCGAAAAAAATGCAGATGAGATAAAAGCGCAGCGCCACAAAGAGCGTCAACAGAAACTTAAAGACGGCGTCGATGCCAAGATTGCCAAGGCTCAGGAGGAGAAAGGCATACTACTGGTGCTGACTGGCAATGGCAAAGGCAAATCTACCTCTGGTTTCGGCACCATTGCCCGCGCTGTAGGCCATGGCAAGAAAGCTGCCGTAGTGCAGTTCATCAAGGGTAACTGGGATTGCGGTGAGCGTACTCTGCTCGAAGGGGCCGGAGTCGAGTTTCATGTTATGGGCACCGGGTTTACCTGGGAGACTCAAGACAGAGAAAAAGACACGGCTGCGGCATTAGAGGCATGGCAGGTCGCAGAGCAGTTACTCAAAGATGAGACAGTGGATTGCATCATGCTCGATGAACTCACGTACATGGTGAGCTATCACTACCTTGAAGTTGATAGAGTGATAGAGGCATTACAGAATCGTCCCCCGATGCAGCATGTCATCGTTACCGGGAGGGCGTGTCACAGAGGGATTATTGAGATCGCGGATACCGTGAGCGAGGTTAAGCCCATAAAGCATGCCTTTGATAGCGGCATTAAAGCCCAGCCTGGCTTCGACTACTAAAAATTCTTCCTGTGTCGCTGAAAGCATACATTGACATAAGATAACCATAGTCTGACAAATTTAAAGCATAGTTTGACATAAAATAGTGTTTTGTATTTTAACTACATAATTCAATTTTATATAAAACAATTGCTTAGGCTTTAAATTAAAGCATACCCTGACAAATTTGACAAAATATCGAGTAACTGTACACTAAGTGTACTTATAGTTGCTCGAGTTTTGCGCATGTATATTCGGAATTTACGTAAGCCTTCGCCCAATAAAAACGTCTTTAAATTCGCGAGTGCAAAAGTGAGCGAAACGATAATGTGTGAGAGCACATTGGAGTTCGATGCATGTTTCCACCATGAATATAATGAGACAATCGAGACTTTTGGCAGCCAGCCTAAAGGGTTTTATTACTGTTTTGAGGGTAAACGGTTGCCTTATACGCCTGACTCGTTGCTTCATTACATTGATGGGACGACAAAGTTTCATGAATATAAACCTTACAGTAAGACATTCGATCCTATTTTTAGAGCAAAGTTTGTCGCCAAAAAAGAGGCTGCCCGGGCACTTGGCACTGAGCTTATACTTGTTACAGATAAGCAAATTCGTGTAAATCCAATCTTAAATAATCTCAAGTTATTGCACCGATACTCAGGTATCTATGGTGTGACTGATATTCAACGTGAGTTGCTCCAGTTGATTCGAAAGTCAGGTAAAGTGCAACTTCATGATATTGCAAGTGAATATAAACTTCCGATCG
>Ga0070725_10001073_pt1 | contig 15929 bp, 10 predicted proteins | sample tdDd002_FD_69781 | JGI IMG/M metagenome (GOLD analysis project Ga0070725, IMG submission 69781) | Marine sediment microbial communities from the Atlantic coast under amendment with organic carbon and nitrate - tdDd00.2 | ecosystem: Environmental > Aquatic > Marine > Coastal > Sediment | place... | reverse complement strand
AAGAAATAGCTGATGAAACAGTAGAGGTTTCAGATGAAGAGACTGTTCCAAGTACTGAAGAAGAAGTTTCTGAACCAGTGGTTGAACAGGATGAGATAGAAGCAGTAACAGAAGAAATAGTTGATGAAACGGTTGAAGTTGCTGATGAAGAGATAATTCCAAGTGTTGAAGAAGAAGTTGTAGAACCTGAACCTGAACCTGAAGAGATAGAAGAAGTAACAGAAGAAATAGCTGATGAAACTGTTGAGGTTGCTGACGAAGAGATAATTCCGAGTACTGAAGAAGAAGTTTCAGAACCAGTGGTTGAACAGGATGAGATAGAAGAAGTAACAGAAGAAATAGCTGATGAAACTGTTGAGGTTGCTGACGAAGAGACAATTCCGAGTGTTGAAGAAGAAGTTGTAGAACCAGAAGTTGAACCTGAAGAGATAGAAGAAGTAACAGAAGAAATCGTGGATGAAACGGTTGAAGTTGCAGATGAAGAGATAATTCCAAGTGTTGAAGAAGAAGTTCCAGAACCGGAAGTTGAACCTGAAGAAATCGAAGAAGTAACAGAAGAAATAGCTGAAGAAACTGCTGAGGTTTCAGATGAAGAGACAATACCGAGTGCTGAAGACGAAGTTGTAGAAGAGCCATCTAAATCTAAGGAAACAGAAAAAGGCACAGATGAAAAAGGTGGTCCGAAAGGCAACAGAGGTCACGGAACTCAGGAAGATGGCGTGAATGAAGATAACCCAGCTTATCAGAAGGAACTTGAAGAGTCACAGGAAGACTCTGACGAGGAAAGTATAGAAGAACCTGAGGAAATCGAGGAACCGTCAGAAGAAGTTATTAGTGAAGAAGAGTTTTCTGAAGAGGCCGAACAGGACACAGATGAAAAAGGTGGTCCGAAAGGCAACAGAGGCCACGGAACTCAAGAAGATGGCGTGAATGAGGACAACCCAGCTTATCAGAGGAATATTGATGAATCTGAGGAAGCTGAACCACTCGAAGCAGATGATGAATCAGATTCGGACGAATATGAAGACGAAGCAGAATTTGATGATGACGATTACAATGAAGATTTAGCATCTGATGATGAGGATGATATTGACTCTGAAACTGATCAAGACGAAGATCGTGGTCAAAACAGAGGGCGCTTTGGCGATCAGGATGACAATGATGACGATGATCAAAGTGCAAAGGGTCGTTTCAAGAGTCAAGATGATGACGAAGATGATCATGATGAAAATGAATCTGATGAGGATGATTTCGAAGAGGATGACTTCGATGATGACGACGACTTTGACGTTTTCGACAATGATGACTCTGATTTCAGCAAGGACTGGACAGAGGAAGTGGAAGATGATGAGTATGAGAACGACGAAGACGATGACAACGATGATGACTACGATGATGATTTAGATGATGATGTGTTTGATGACGACGATGAAGATGATGAACTTGATGACGATGATGACTACGATGACGATTATGATGACAATTCAAATGTTTAATTCAATGGAAATAGTGACAAGCCCTATCCAAATTTAATCGGATAGGGCTTGTCATTTTACATCACTTTAATTCCAAATAATGTGGTACGATATATGCATGAAATTATTTGGAGGATCAATATGAAAAAAAGAATTACATTAGCCATTTTGGCACTTTCTATGTTACAGACTACAACCACTTTTGCTACTGAAAGTCTAAATGTTGAGGTTGTGGTAGATTACGAAGAAATGTTAATAACAGAACTTAAAGAAAAGATTACTTTCCCATTTGATGAAAGACTATTTACATTGTACGCATTTATGAATTACACAGGATATGACGAGGAGAATGGAGACGCATATCATCCTGTACGAGAAATGTTACGAGAAGAACTGAGTAAGAAAAAAATTGATATTAAGGAACCTGAGTACTATCGTAACAGAACCGTAATGACCATGAAAAATGAAAAGCTGGTTGAGGAGCCTCTATTATACTCATCCTACATCGATTTTTTACATAAGACAGGTATTCAATATCCATCATTTACAATGACAAGTGCATCAATTATTGATGCTATTCCATATAATAATATTTCCGATCTTGGAGAACACCTGTATATGTTCTACTCGAAAGCGGGAATTGAATCTATGACAACAAAATACAGCGTTTATCATGATGCGTATACCAAAGAGATTAAGGATCAGGTTTATGATTCTTTGATAAAAATCATAAGTACATATAATATTAAAGAGATAAAAGAAACATCTATTGATGTAAATTTACTTGAGGCATATCATAGAGGACTGAGCACGCTTTCGAAAGATTTATACACGGGAAGAACGTCTATTCATGTTGGACCATCAGATGATATAGCAAAGTCTTCTCAAACAATTGTCCATGAATATTTGCATCAGTATGTTAATCCGGTGGTGGATCAATATGATTTGAATCGTATTGAGTTGCAAGAGGAAGTGATGTACCCGGTTGAAGGTATTTATAATGACAAGCGGTCGGTTGTTATTGAATCGATCGTTAGAGTTCTAGATACCCTAGATGACTACGAACTGGGTTCAGTAGAATATCAAAAAGAAGTGGATAGGCTTGAAATGACGGGTTTTGTTTTTGCACAGGAAACCTATGATGTGCTCACAGGCTACAATTTTACAGACGGGTCACTTGAAACATTCCTGCAAGAACTGATGGTGAATAGTGCTGGATCTAAACAAAATATGAGTGAAGGTACAGTGATCGATCAAAATCATCCAATTAACAAAATGAAATTTGTTGAGGATGATAGAGTATTTACTTTGTTTGCATTTCTCAATCTAACTGGTTTTGATGGGGTTGGAGAGTTTGAAATGGGCCCTATAAGAAGTATGGTAAGGTCAAAACTAAGTGCAATGACGTTTGAAGGGATCAACTTAAATTATTTTACTGAGACGAATGTATCGGTGGAAGAGTATTTAAATGCCTTGGAAAACATCGGTCCTGCACCGGAATTTACAGTTCACGGCGTGCTTAATGAGAAGCTGAGTGATCTGCCATTACAGCTTAAGTCGTTTTATGCTCAGGCAGACGTACCGCTCTTATTTAGTTTATATAGAGATGCCTATCAAAAAGTTGGAAATGAATACGTGAATATGAGTAAGTTAAAACTTTTGTTGTATGATCATAACGATTTTTATGGTATTTCATTTGAAGATACGGAATCTGTGAACGTTACGGTGAATTTACTGGGTATGTTTGATGAGGGTTACGCTACAAAAATAGATAAAGTCGCCTGGATTATTGTTGGTGATTCTGAAGTAGATAATTATAGGAATATAGGAACGTTGTATAGGAAGTATATACTAACACGACTCAAACCAATTTGTGATCAGATGATAAGTGAAGGCGCATTCACAGAAGAAAGTAGCGTTCAACCAGAACTTAATACACATGCCTATGATGAGCATGGGGAAAATTCTGTTGCGTATATACGAGAAAATCTTATGTATGCTGTTAGAGCCAGTATGATTTATCGGAACTTTGAAGGCGCATTCTATTATGAATATGAAAAGCGAAAGTTAGAAGGATACATGATTGTTGAACCAATGTGTCAGAGAATCACTGAGCTACATGAATCCCTGAGTTTTGAACAAATGGTTAGGGTCATTATGAAAGAAGCATATGAAGGAAAGTTAGGTCAGTAAATTAAATTTGTTCTGTATAAGATAATATATTTGAAGTGAAACTTGAGTCAAAGGAGAGCCGCAATGACATTTCAAGACTTGAACATAAATCAATTCATCGTCAAAGCGATAGAAGATAAAAACTACACAACCCCAACAAAGGTACAAGAAAAGGCAATCCCAGCTCTATTAGAGGGGAAGGATTTACTTGGCTGTGCACACACCGGTTCGGGAAAGACGGCTGCATTTGCAATTCCAATATTGCAGTTGTTATCAAATGAGTTGCATTCAAATGAATCTGCGAACACAGAAGTTAGTTGTCCAATTAAAGCCCTCATTTTAGCACCAACTAGGGAATTGGCCATTCAAATTGGTGAAAGTTTTGAGTCTTACGCAAAATACCTAGATGTAAAAATTGGTGTTGTTTTTGGTGGGATCACACCCAAACGCCATATAAAAATTCTGAAAAAAGAACCGAGTATTTTGATTGCGACCCCTGGACGTCTTTTGGACTTAATGGGTAAAGGCTATGCTGATTTAAGTAAAGTAGAAACATTTGTGCTTGATGAAGCAGACCAAATGCTTGATAAAAAAACAAAAGATGATGTTAATAAAATTATAGCTAAGCTGCCTAAAACCAGACAAAATATTCTTTTTTCAGCAACCATGCCAAGTGATGTCGTGAAGCTTACTAAATCTATTTTGAGAAATCCGTTAAAAATCGATGATAAAAGTGAAACTTCGAAGGGTGCTGACATCAGTCAACAGGTATGTTTTGTGGAGGAAGTCGATAAAACCTCTGTACTGCTTGACTTAATGAAGTCATTGTCATACGATTCCGTGCTCATCTTCACAAGAACAAAAAAGAAAGCGGATAAAGTCTGTAAAGCTCTTAATATACAAAACATCAGGTCAAAAGCCATTCATGGTGATAAAAACCAGTCGGAAAGACTAAAAGCGCTTGAGCTCTTTAAAAGTAAAGAAGTGAAAGTGTTAGTAGCCACCGATGTAGCTGCAAGAGGGATAGATATCCGAAATATTTCTCACGTAATAAATATGGATATTCCGAGTGTGCCTGAAACCTATATTCATAGAATTGGACGTTCGGGTAGAGCGGGTATGAGCGGTACAGCAATATCATTTTGCAGTACGGAAGAAAAAGATCATTTGAAAGCCGTTGAAAAATTGCAAGGCAAAACAATTGCAATTTATAAGCGTAGTTAATATGACATGCACTCCCTATATTATTCAAATGTAGTTTATTCTAAAAATGAGTTATCGATATTATATCGATAACTCATTTTTTAAATTCCATATCTATTTAAACACGCGGTATTTCTCAATGAGTGTTTCGTCCAGCTCTATTCCAAGTCCAGCTCCACTTGGAACGGTCAAATACCCATCTTCAAACTCAATAGGTGTCTTAACAAGGAACTGGTTAAGCGGGGAAGTGCTCTGTGAGAATTCAATTAAATCTGTTGTTTCACATGCAGCTAAGAAATGAGCTGTAGCAGCTGTTAATATACCTGTGCTAAATCCATGTGGTACAAGCTTTACATTGTGCTTTATTGATAGATCATAAACTTTTAACGACTCAGTAATACCGCCGCATCTTGTAACATCGGGCTGAACCAGGTCAGGTTTTCCGATTTCAAGGAAGCTTTCAAACTCGTGCAGAGTCGTTAACGTTTCACCACCGGCAATCATAGGCTGAATGGCCTTTCCAAGATTTCTATATCCGATAAGGTCATCAGAACCGATCGGTTCTTCTATCCAGTTCAAGTTTAGGTGTTTTAATCTTTCAGCCATCATTAAAGTATGTTCAGGTGTTTTCCACTTAGCAGCTAAGTCAATCTGAAGCTCAAATTCTGGACCCGCTTCTTCTCGTACAGCTTCAATAATTGCAACGTCCAGATCAGGATCGTCTCCCAGAACGCCGCCACCGAACTTTAAGCTGTTAAATCCTTTTTCTTTTAAGTCTTTTACAATCGTTTTGTTTTCTTCTGGCGTATCTGCCGGAATGAATGTGCCATATGCTCGGATCTTGTCTCTGTACTTCGTACCAATCACTTCACAGACAGGCTTATTTAAGTACTTTCCTTTAATATCCCAAAGCGCAATGTCGATCGCACTTATAGCATGAACACCTGCACCACGGCGTCCTAAATAGTTTGATCCTTCGTACATTTTATTCCAGAGATATTCTATTTCCAATGGATCTTCACCAATAAGCAGTTCTTTCAATCCGAAACATGCCAGGTTTGAATTTGGCGTTTCAATAATGCTCTTCACTACAAGTGGGGAAGAGTCTGTCTCACCGATACCTGTAATGCCTTCATCTGTATGCACCTTCACAATAACTGCGTCTTCACCCCATACACATCTTGTGCCAATAGGTGGAACTCTCAGGCAAATAACTTCTACATCTGTAATTTTCATAGGACCTCCAAATAGTTTGTTTTATATTTACAGGTACTATTAATGCAATTTGTATGCCAAGTGTGGTTTTAGGTTATTCGTCAATATATTTTTTGATGAGCTTGTGTGCCCGAGTTTGCGTAATTCCAAGGTGCTCAGCCAGTTTTCTAGACGAATCAAACTTTTCATACGCTTTTTTCACTATATACTCTTCGTAACGATTGAGTCGTTCATCGAATGTGTAGTTCTCGTCTTCGTGTGAATTGTCGATAATACCAAAGATATTACTTGGAAGATGGTTCACGTCAATTACAAGGCTGTCCACGGTCACGACAAGTCTTTCTATTAAATGACCGAGTTCTCTAACGTTGCCTTTCCATTCGTGTTCAAGGAGTACATGTGTTACACGTGTTGAGAGTTGTCGAGTCACATTATACTTCTTGTTAAATTGATTAAGGAAATAATTGAGCAGGTGCAGTATGTCCTGTCTTCGTTTTCTAAGGGGTGGAATGTAGATCTCCAGTATATTTATGCGGTAATAGAGGTCTTCACGGAAAGTGCCAGCTTCAACCATGTGTTTTAGGTTTTTGTTTGTCGCACAAATAATCTTAACATCAACAGTTACAGGTGTGTGTGCACCAACAGGCGTAAACACTTTGTCTTGCAGCACTGTTAATAGCTTGGCTTGAGCAAGTAAGGGCAGTTCCGAAATTTCGTCGAGGAATAGAGTGCCGTTGTTTGCAACCTCAAGAAGGCCTTTTTTACCTGTGGCTTTTGCGCCTGTAAATGCTCCTTTGGCGTACCCGAAGAACTCAGATTCGAACAGTTCTTGTGGGATACTGGCACAGTTTACATTTATAAAAGGTTGGTCCGCTCTTGGGCCCATTTTGTGCATATATTTCGCGATCATCGATTTTCCTGTACCTGATTCTCCAGTAATAATACATGTTGTATCGATCTGACAGACACGTTCCACGAGTTTCATAACATGTTTCATTTCATCACTTATTGCTATGGGATCGTGGAGGTCATCAAAGGTGTAATCTGACGACAAGTATTGGGGGTTGTATAGATCAGCGTTGTTGATTTCATCACGTACATTCATAATGACATACTTGACGTTGTTCTCTTCGTCGAATATTGGTACGGCAATGGTCAGAAGCTCTGTGTTGGTATAGGTTTTCTGGCGAATGGCCATAGCCTTTTTCTGTTCATATACTGTTGGCAGGACAGATGGACCCCACCAGTCTTTATACAAGTCAAAGAAGCTTTTACCAATCATCTCTTCGGGTTGTACATTATAATGGCGTTTACAGGCTTGATTGATAAACACAATATTATAATTGTGATCATATATCAGAACCTCGTCGTACATATTATCGATGAGTGTGAAGAATGTGTCTTCATCAAGTCCGTAAAAATTTGACCAATTCATTACTTTTCCCCCTTGTAAATAGAATGATCTTTAGAATAATTTTAGTATATCAGAGGGCTATAGACTGTACAAACCGCTTAAAAAGTTAGTTTTGGGAAATCGAGTCAGAAACGACTCGGTTGTCCAAATAATGCTATGATTCCTGAGTTGTTTTCAAATCGGATAATATTGTGAAAAAGTAAATGGTTGTTTTAGGGTGTAGTTATTTATGAATAGTTGATTGAAATAAGTTTAGTTTATAAATTAAATAGACTCTGGAAAGGCTGTATTTATAAAGGTTTTGCAGAATAGAGTAACGGTTTGTGTGGGTTATGTCGGGCATGAAATTCGTAATTTGGCATCTAACTTGCGTTAATACATTAGCGTCTAGACAAAATATTTTATTAATCTATTGAATCATTGTTCTTTACTAGGAGGTTTCACTGTGGATAAAAGAATTGATAAGTTGCTCATTGCATCAAGTTTGGTTCTGGTATTAACTTTGGTAGGATTTTTATTCTTCCAACCGGATGCATCACAAGCAATCGCATCAACAATATTTGGAACTATGACAAGTTTGTTTGGTTCATTTACTTTGTTATTTACGTTAATTGGATTTTTCTTACTTGTTTATGTAGCAATCAGTAAGTATGGTGACATCAAGTTAGGGGATGATGCACCAGAGTATTCTACTTTTAAATGGGTTTCTATGATGATCAGTTGTGGTCTTGGATCAGCAACTGTTTACTGGGCGTTCATTGAATGGGCATACTATATTGGAACACCGGGACTTGGTATTGAACCATTCTCTCAACGTGCTTATGAAATGGCTCTTTCTTATAACATGTTCCACTGGGGGTTCAGCGCATGGACTCTATACGCATTGGTTGGACTGCCAATGTGTTATCACTTCTATATTAGAAAAAATAAAGGTCTCAGCCTCAGTTCGTTGGTGAGTGAAATTACAGGCATCAAGCAAACTGGCGTGATTGGTCGTATCATTGATGTTATGTTTATCTTCATCTGTTTTGGTGGGTTGAGTATCACACTTGGCGTTTCTGTACCGCTGGTTTCTCAGGTACTCAGTGCCGTTATCGGTGTTGAACCGTCGTTTATGATGAACGTTGTTCTCATTTTAATTATTTCAGTTGTTTATTCACTCAGTTCATACATCGGCCTTCAAAAAGGCATGGCTATGATCTCAAACATGAACACAAAACTGGCAATTTTATTCTGTGTAGGCATTATTGTTGTTGGACCTGGTCTGTTTATAGTAGCGAATACAACCAATGCATTTGGCCTTATGCTTCAAAACTTTATTCAAATGAGTACGTATACAGACCCTATCGGTCAATCCGGATTCCCACAATCTTGGACAATTTTCTACTGGTTATACTGGATCACATATGCACCATTTACAGGCATCTTTATAGCAAAAGTTTCTCGTGGTAGAACAATCCGTTCTGTCGTGATCAATACGCTTGTTAGCGGTAGTTTAGGCTGCTTCATGTTCTTTGGCGTCATTTCAAGTCTGAGTCTTGATCGTCAACTTAAAGGCATGGTTGATATGGTCGGCATGCTTGCCAATGGTCAAGATACAGTAGCAATTATTGAAGTACTGCGTACTTTACCAATGAGTAGTTTATTCATGATCGTATTCAGTATTGTATCTATTCTATTCCTAGCAACAACGCTTGATGGTGCGGCGTTTACAATGGCTGCAACTGCAACTCCGGGACTTGAAGATGGCGAAGAGCCACATCCGATGCATCGTTTATTCTGGTGTGTTACTTTGGCTGTTGTTCCACTGACTATGATCTTCATTGGAGCGAATCTGAATACAATCAAAACATGTGCGATCATTACAGGAGTACCAATTATCTTCATTATGATCATTATGGTTTATGGTTGGATGAAGTGGATGAAGGAAGACAGTGTTCTTGATGATCAAGTTCCTGTTGTAGATCAGATTCAAGCACAGAGTGCTGCGAAATAAGGAGCCTATTATGAATCGATTTGTTAAAATGCATGATCTTGATATGGTCGCTACGGCTCTTGTTGACCTGAAAAAAGGTGAGACGGCACATATCTACTCAACGGATAATGTTCTGATTGCAGAATGTGAGTCGCTTGACCACATTCCTTATGGAAATAAGATTGCCCTCATTCCTATTAAGTCTGGTGAGCAGATTGTAAAATACGGAGCAAATATTGGTGCTTGCACTGCTGAAATTCAGCGTGGTGCACTTGTACACGTTCACAATGTGAAAAGCAATGTTGTTGATATCCCACCTGTGTTCAAAAAAGAAATTATGCGTCAGATGGGCATAGATGTGAAAGAAGGTTTTACAAATGAATTTTAAAGGATTTTTAAGACCGGATGGATCTGTAGGGATTCGAAACCGTGTATTAATAATAGCGGTGGATGAGTGTTGTGATGGTATTGCAAGGGCTATTGCCAAAACGTCTGATGATGCAGTGGTGCTTACCAACGCTTATACATGTATGCTTGGTGGAAATGAAGAGACTCTGAATCAAATGATAGCTAACGCTGAGAATCCCAATGTGGCGGCTGTGCTTGTTTTAGCCATGGGTTGTGGGAGTATTCTCCCATCTCAGGTGATGGAGCCACTTAAAAGTACAGGTAAACCTGTTGAATCACTGATTTGTCAGACTGTAGGTGGTACTCGAAAGACTGTGGATGCGGGCGTGGCCATATTAAAAGGCTTTGAAGCTTATACAAACACTTTAATACGAGAAGAAGTCCCTATGAGTAAACTTGTTGTTGGGATTAAATGCGGGGGCTCTGATACGAGTTCTGGCATTGCGTCTAACCCAAGTGTTGGACTTGCTGCGGATAAGTTGATTGATCTTGGTGGAACATGTATTGGTGGCGAACTTTTCGAGCTTCAAGGTTGTCAGGATGCACTTCGAGCTAGGGCATCTTCTCCCGAAACATATTTGAAGATAGAACGTCTTATTGAAAATGAACGTATGCGCTGGAGTGTTGAAGGTACAGATGTTGAGACCATGAGTATTGGTAACAGCATAGGTGGTCTGACAACAATAGAAGAGAAGTCACTTGGTGCGATGCACAAGTTTGGATCAAAAGAAATTGTTGATATTCTTGAGATCAATGACAAAGTTGTAGAAAAGCCATCAAAATCAGGATTCTATTTATCTGAGGCGACTATGCTTTGTGGAGGTGCAGGTGTAAACTATGCATCTTATGGAGCACACATGATTCTTTGGACAAGTGGTGCTGCAGGATTTGAAAATCCTCTTGTTCCTGTTATTCGCGTCAGTGGCAACGAAGATCTGATCAATGATGACATTGATGTGGATGCAACTGGGATCATGAACGGCAAAGAGAATCTTGATACTGTTTCGAACCGAGTTATCGACAAACTCGTTGAAGTAGCAAGCGGTCAACCAACTCAACTTGAGGGGCTTGGCGGAGCAACATTAACGCTTTACCAGAAGGATCAAAGACTGGATACGCTCCTTAATATCCGGTGTAATAAAGCACAATAAGTCAGTACAATAAGGTTATATTTCAAGAAGGCTTCTGCACATTGCAGAAGCCTTCTTTTTAATACAGTCGTATTACAACAACTCATCCATAAGATCCATCAAGTAAGTTTCCAACTCACCAGCAAGATCGTTATACTCCTCAAAATTCAATAGAGGATCTTCTTCAGAGGCGTTAATTTTATCGTAGAAGATGTCGGTTAGGCTTATGAGATCCTTTGCCAATCCATCCAGATTTGCAGTTTTTGTAGTGGCATCGTATTGAAGTTCATAGCCATAATTTTGGCAGTAATCTGGGCTGATCTGTTTTCGTGTTTCCATAGTTTGGGTTATCATCAACATAGCTTTCCCAACTGTATTTTTGAAAGTTGTGGCGTCGAGTACACCTCTGCTATTCGCCCCTTTCAATGTTATGGCAATATCACTTGTTGAGGAATCCAGTAGGCCTTTGCTTTTGGTATCGGACAGACAAATTTCGAACCTCTGATCTCCGTAAATATCAGAGTAGGACACAACTTTTGATGCACCGAGTTTATTTCCTGAAGCATCAGTCAGTTTTGACACGTCGTAGATATATATTTCAGTAGCGGTTGTCAGGTTGAAATTGATATTATATTGATCTAGTACTTCTTGTGCTTCACTTGTCATCGGTATGAGTGAAATGGTCTCAACTGGAATATCATTAGATGTACTCTTCAGTACGTTTTCTGAAAATACGTCTTCAGTGTTCTGGGGGGCCTGCTGTGCACTAATTCCCAGCTTCTGCATTTGTATTCTTCGGCTCAGTGTTTTCAATATGCCTGATGATGCGTTTACATTGTTTTCGATTGTCATAATATCCTCCCCATATCAATGCTAAGATGTACTTTCCACATACTGTCAATGGGGTTATCGTCAATTATAAGGAATGACTTTAGTGTTTTTTATTATCTTTAGATTCATTTTATGCCAAATAGACAAACAACCCAATACGCCATCTGTAGTTATAGGGGTGATGGCGTACCGGGTTGCTTGTTGGGAATGTTACATATAGGGATCAGAAATTTGATAGTTGTCTTTTAGTAGTTTTCGAGAACTTGCAGCGATTCTTTCGCTGCTTCTTTACTTGGAACAAATCCAGCGAGTATGGCCAGAATCACAGTGGGCACAACCCAGCCGAATCCAGATGCTGAAAATGGAAGCTGTGTGGCAAATTTCTGCATAACACCAGCATTGATATTCATAGCAGTAAGTGCATCAACAGCGCTGACTAGAAGAGCTCCTGTTACAGCACCTTTGTATACGTTTTTATTCTTAATGAATGAATCGAATAAACCAAGCACAATGAGGATGATTGCCACTGGATATACTAGAACCAGTAGAGGCACTGCCAGTTTAACAATCTGCTCAACACCGACTACGGCCATTACTGCACTGAAAGTCACAGTTCCAATAACAATAGCTTTGTAGCTTAAACGTCCTTTTGATAAATCGGCGAAGTAGTTACCGACAATAGCTGTAAGACCAATAGATGTTGTAAGACACGCTGCAGAAACGACAACGCACATGCCGATCTGGCCCATGCTGCCAAGAACGCTGTTTGTAATGTTGACAATGAGCTCTGACTTAGGCATGTCAGCTGCAAAAATGCCGCTTGATGTTGCGCCTAAATAGAGTAGTCCACCATAAATGGCAAGTAAACCTGCACCTGCAATAAGGCCTGCTTTTATAGTCATGCTTATTTGTTCTTTTTTATTTGTATAACCCTTTTCAATCAGGGAAACGAGAACAATACCTGCCATAACGATAGATCCAAGTGCATCCATTGTCTGGTATCCGTCTGTGAATCCTTTTGAGAAAGGCATGGCAATACCTGTTGTAACTGGTGATCCGAGAGGAACTAATACACCTTTTGTGATTATTGTAAGGGTAACAACGAGTAGAATTGGCGTTAAGATCTTTCCGATCTTATCGATAATTCCAGATGGTTTTATGACAAAGAATAAAGTGATTGAAAAATAGATAACTGAGACGATGAAGGGATTCACTGAACCAAGCAGAGGTTCGATCCCGATTTCGTAAACTGTCGCGCCGGTTCTTGGAATAGCAAGTAGAGGACCGATTGCAAGAATTATGATTGATCCAAGTATCGTTGAGAAAACAGGTCCAACACGGCCTGCAAGGTCACTGATTGTACCGCCAGCCTTAGAGACCGCAATAACCCCGAGTACCGGTAATCCAATACCCGTTAGAATAAAACCGAGTAGGCTAAGGCCCCATTGATCACCGGCCATAAGTCCAATCGCTGGTGGAAAAATTAGGTTGCCTGCGCCAAAGAACATCGCGAATAATGCTGCACCAATAAGAATCGTATCTTTCGTTTTTGTGCTCATTTGTTACCTCCCATTATCATATAAGTCCGTTTGCTGAATATATAACGCAAGAGAGATGCCAAGTTTTAAATTTTCACACTATTTCAACTTGAAAGTCAATGGTACCAATGTATTAAAGATTTTACTTTAAAATATAAAATGAACTTTCTAATAGATTAAAATAACAAAAGAGGAAATGAATTTCCTCGTGGCGGAAGTACATTTCCTCTTTGCATGTTTAATATGTTCTATGACTTATTCTTTTTTATGTCGTATTCTTTGACTTTATTGGTGAGTTGTCGACGTGTAATACCAAGAACACCTGCCGAAACTTCCATCTTATGATCGTTCTCGATTAAAACCTTTTCAATATGCTGTTTCTCGCTGACTTGTCTGACCTCTTTTAGAGTGACTGGATCTGGTACTGCATTACCAATGCGTGCAGGCAAGTCTTCATGTTTTATGATGTCGTTTTCACAGAACACGACCAGTCTTTCAACGATGTTTTTAAGTTCGCGTATATTCCCAGGGAAGTTGTAATCTTTGAGTGCTGAGAATACATCTTGTGAGATCTCGGGGATGGGAGTTCCCATGTCCTTTGAGGCTTGCTCTACAAAATAGCGGACCAAGTCTTCCAAGTCTTCAGGACGCTCGTGCAGGGATGGAATTTCTAATACCACCGTACTAATCCGGTAGTAGAAATCCTCACGGAACTGCTCGTCTTGAATAAGGCTTTGCAAGTCTTTGTTTGTCGCTGTGATCAGTCGAAAATCCACGTTGATGCTCTCGTTAGAACCCATACGCTCGATATTTTTTGAATCTAAAACTCTAAGCAGCTTGACCTGAGTAGAAAGGGGTGTGTCTGCAATTTCATCGAGGAAAAGCGAACCGCCATGTGCGGCTTCAAAGCGGCCGACACGGTCTGCTGTAGCCCCTGTGAAAGCACCTTTGCAGTGTCCAAACAACTCAGACTCAAGAACATTATCCTGAAGAGCATGACAGTTAACGGCTACAAAAGCCTGATCGTGTCGCTTGCTTTCATGATGAATGTATCTGGCGAAAACCTCTTTACCAACGCCGGATTCCCCAAGCAGCAGAATGCTTAAATTGCTTCTTGCAGCTTTTTTTGCCATTTTGAGAGTGTGATTATAGGCTTTGTTTTTTGAAGTGGGGATCAGTATTTGTTCGTCACTCTCATGGGAAAATTCAGATTTTCGCTTTTGAGATGTGTAAATACTTAAAATCTCTGTGACAAGCTCGTCAGGATCATTGCCTTTCACAAAATAGGAATCCGCTCCTTTTTTCATAGCCTCTACAGCGTTGTCTATGGTTGCATAGGCTGTCATTAAAATGACAAAGGTTTCAGGTATGCCTGCTTTAACACGTTCGAGAAGCTCTATTCCGTTCATGTTGTCCATCATCAAGTCAGTTAAAACCAAGTCATAGGGTTTTAGCTTAAGTTTAAACAGTGCGTCTTCAGCACTCGAAACGGTTTGAATATTGAAGCCTTCTAGGCCAAGAATTTTTTTTAATATTTTTGTGTATTCTATTTCATCATCAACAATCAAAATTGAATAGTCTTCAGCTCTCATTATGAATACTCCTTTTTGTCAGCTCTTCATGTCGGGGAATGATCAGTGTAAAGGTCGTACCTGATCCTGGGGTGCTGTCTACGCTGATCACACCATTCATTTTCTGGACTTCATTGAAGGTGATATATAAACCGAGCCCAGTGCCAGATCCGGGGGCTTTCGTTGTGAAAAATGGATTAAATATGTTTTCGAGTACATCAGCTTCGATACCGATACCAGTATCAGATACAAGTATGATCATGCCTTTAGAATCCGCTGTAACGTGAATATCAAGATCTCCGCCATTTGGCATGGCATCGATGGCGTTGTTGATCAGGTTGATCATAACATGTTTCAGTGACCCGGAGTTTATGGTAAGTACCAAATCGTCGGGACAATCCAGTCCAAAGAGAACATGATTATTTGCAAAAGATTTTTTGCTTAAATCATAAATGTTGCTGATCAGATTATAAACGTTTGTATTTGTGATCTTGTTGTCTGTAAGACGTGAAAAATTGAGTAGATTATCAATAATTCGATTGGCTCTTTCCACTGAGGATTCTATTACAGTCATGGATTCGTCTTTGTCGTCTTGGGATTTACTGCGTTTCATAAAGTAGCAATTGTTCCGGATAATTCCGAGTGGTGTTCTTATTTCATGTGCAATGCCGGCAGCAAGCTGACCTATAGCGGCCATTTTGTTTGATTGCAGCATACTCCGTTCTGTCATTTTAAATTCTGTTATATCTTCCATAACAACGAGGATTCGCTGTTTGGTTTCAGGCAGCTGCTCCAGTACATAAGTGCTGACTTTGTAAATGTTATTCTGGTCCGTGACTTCTTTAATAACTGTGCGGCCTTTATTGAAAGTGTCGCGGATTGGACATGCCTCACATGTAGAGCCTAAAATACCATTGATATCTTTACAGTGGGCATTTTTCACTTGTGATAACGTCTGATTGTACTTTTCGCAGAATGTCTTGTTCACATCTTTTAC
>Ga0070725_10001071_pt1 | contig 15953 bp, 16 predicted proteins | sample tdDd002_FD_69781 | JGI IMG/M metagenome (GOLD analysis project Ga0070725, IMG submission 69781) | Marine sediment microbial communities from the Atlantic coast under amendment with organic carbon and nitrate - tdDd00.2 | ecosystem: Environmental > Aquatic > Marine > Coastal > Sediment | place... | reverse complement strand
AAATGATGCTCCAAAATTCAGCATCCCGATAACTGCTATAAATGCAAATAACTTTTTCATAGTCTGTTTTTCAAATTTTAATTAACGAAATTATTTTTTACAAAATTAAACGGTTACAATATGTGAGTTAATTAACAATAATCAACTCGATTTTCATTTTAAAGAACGTATCAAAACCTCTTATATTATCTATATCTCACTCCTTTTCTTATGTAACACAAGTGGTTTTTAACAGTGCACCAAATTACAAAAAAAAAGTGAAAAACAAATTTTCTATTGGCATAATTCGCCTTTAATGGACTTATTTAAAAAGAATTTTACCTTATCTGAATCCAGCTTTTGCCCTAGTAGAAACATCAACTTGGTAATAGCTGCTTCAGTAGTAATATCATGGCCACTCACAACTCCAATCTTCAATAATTCCACACTGGTTTCGTACAAACCCATCTCAACACTACCTGCAGGGCATTGTGTCACATTATAAATCAGGACTCCTTTATCTATAGCGGCTTTTAATGCATCGACAAACCAGTCATCAGTGGGTGCATTACCGGCACCATACGTTTCAACAACAACCGCCTTCAGGTTTTCAATATTTAGAATAGCCTCTACTGTTCGTTTATTAATTCCTGGGAATATTTTCAGAATAGCAATATTGGCATCCAAATCAGTATTAATCTTAAACTCTCCCTCGGAAACGCTTTGAATTGTAGGGTGGTTGTAATGAATACTGATACCCACTTTCGCAAGGTCGGGATAATTATAAGAATAAAACGCATTAAAATATTCTGCATTGTGTTTTGTTGTGCGATTACCTCTGAATAATTTATTCTCGAAAAGCACACAAACTTCCGGCACGATTGCCTTGCCGTCCTTATAATCGGCTGCAATTTCAATTGCAGTAATCAAATTCTCTTTTCCATCCGTACGCAACATGCCAATCGGCAATTGTGAGCCTGTTAACACAACTGGCTTTTGTAAATTATCAAGCATGAAACTCAAGGCCGATGCAGTATACGACATGGTATCGGTACCGTGAAGTACAACAAAACCATCATATAGCTCGTAATTTTCCTTAATCAAGTTAGCGATTTTGACCCAAACATCAGGATTCAAATTAGAAGAATCGATCAGGGGATCAAAAGCGATTGAGCTTAATTCAAAACCGAAATCATTAAGCTCAGGAACTTGATTCAAAATGTGATCAAAATCAAATGGTTTCAAAGAACCATTAACCGGATCTTTAACCATTCCAATGGTTCCCCCGGTATAAATTATTAAAATTGAAGTATTCATTTCTTTATTTCTTTTATCAAGATAAATGCATCAAAACAGTTCTTTAAAATTGACAGACTTCAATTTCATTGATCATCTCTCAACTTTAAATCTCTTTCATCTTGAATGTTTCAGATCTTAAAAAGATTTTGAGCATTTCGAGTGGTAATTCCAGTCACCTCATCAAGACTCAAACTATGGATATCGGCTAATTTTTGAGCAATAAAAGCAACATATGCCGATTCGTTTCTCTTTCCCCTTTTAGGAGTCGGTGCCAAATAAGGTGAATCGGTTTCCAAAATTAAATATTTTGGATCAATTTCTTTTATAACCTGATCTAAACCCGAATTTTTAAATGTGAGAATTCCATTTAAACCCAAAAAGAATCCTAACTCAATTGCCATATTGGCCTGTTCCAAATTCCCGGTGAAAGAATGAAAGACCCCTTGAAGTTCCTTTTCTCTAAAAGACTCCAAAATTTCAAAAATTTCAGAAAAAGATTCCCGGGCATGAATCACAACAGGTAATTTTCGATCAACTGCCCAATTGAGTTGCTTTTCAAAAACAAATTGTTGCTCTTTCAAAAAACTCTTATCCCAATACAAGTCAATTCCAATTTCACCTATCGCAACAAAATCTTCCTTATTCAGCCATTGTTCACAAATGGCCAACTCTTCTTCAAAATTCTCATTTACCGATGTCGGATGAAGCCCCATCATGGGCAAACAAAAACCAGGATAGTTTTTCACCAACTGAAACATGGGCTCAATTGATTCCGAATCAACATTCGGAAGAAGAATCTTCCCAACATTGGCTTCCTTCGCTCGCTGAATGGCTTCAGCAATATCGTCTTTAAAAACCTCATCGTAAATATGAGAATGGGTATCAATCAACTGCATAAATAAAATTATTGATTACGAATGGTCTGTTAACTTAGCCGCGAAGTAATAAAAAAAAAGCCGGCTAAGCCGGCTTTTTTATATATTTAAGCGATTAGGAGATTATACACATCCCTGGGCAACCATTGCTTCAGCAACTTTTACGAAGCCTCCGATGTTTGCACCGTTCACGTAATTAATCTTCTCACCTTTTTTACCGAATCTTACACAAGTATCGTGAATATCTTTCATGATACGAGCAAGTTTAGCATCAACTTCTTCAGCAGTCCAGTTGAAACGTAGTGAGTTTTGTGACATTTCAAGACCTGAAACAGCAACACCACCAGCGTTAGCAGCCTTACCAGGAGCAAATGCACAGTTTTCAACTAAGTAAATCATAGCTTCTGCAGTACAACCCATGTTAGATGTTTCAACAACATACTTACATCCGTTTGCTACCAACAGCTTAGCATCCTCTTCGTTCAATTCGTTCTGAATTGCACAAGGGAAAGCCATATCAACTTTCGCTTCCCAAGGTTTTTTACCTGCGAAGAACTCAGCACCGAATTTCTCAGCGTAAGGAGCTACAACATCGTTATTAGAAGCACGAAGATCTAATAAGTACTCAATCTTCTCAGCATCTAAACCTTCTTTGTCGTAAACATATCCATCAGGACCTGAAACAGTAACAATCTTAGCACCAAGCTCAACTAATTTAAGAGCAGCACCCCAAGTTACATTACCGAATCCAGAAAGAGCAACAGTTTTTCCTTCTAAAGTCTCATTATTTTCAGCAACCATGTGCTGAGCAAAATAAACAGCACCAAAACCAGTCGCTTCAGGACGGATTAAAGAACCACCGAACTCAAGTGGCTTACCAGTTAATACACCAGTAAACTCGTTACGGATTCTCTTGTATTGTCCGAAAAGGTATCCGATCTCACGACCACCTACTCCGATATCTCCAGCAGGAACGTCAGTGTTAGGACCAATATGCTTGCACAACTCAGTCATGAAAGATTGGCAAAAACGCATGATTTCGTTATCTGATCTTCCTTTTGCATTAAAGTCAGAACCACCTTTACCACCACCCATAGGTAGAGTAGTCAATGAATTTTTGAAAGTTTGTTCGAAACCTAAGAATTTAAGACCACTTAGAGTTACAGAAGGGTGAAAACGTAAACCACCTTTGTAAGGTCCAATTGCGCTGTTAAATTCAACACGGTATCCACGGTTAACTTCCACTTCACCATTATCGTTGAACCAAGGCACACGGAACATGATAGTACGTTCTGGCTCACACATTTTCTCAAGAATCTTTGCATTCTTGTATTTAGGATTAGAATCGTAAGTTTCCCAAACAGATTCTACTACTTCTTGTGCTGCTTGGTGAAATTCTGACTCACCTGGAGTTCTACCCTTAAGGGCTTCCATGAATTCATTAATTTTTGCTTCCATGTCCTAAGTATGTTATGAAATTAAAATAATGTTGTTGTGATACAATTGTTAATATTTTGGTTCAAATGTATATAAATTTTTAGATCCTCAATTTTTTTTTGCAAAAAAATTCAAACGTTTTAAAATTTTTTTCAGCGCTGAGTATCAGTAGGTTGTGAGTTTTTCAATTCTGCTCTACAACATCACATAAAAAAAAGAGGATTTTTCAGGAACTTAGAGAGTAGATTTTTCCGGGAAGTGCTCGAATGTGGCCTTCAAATTCCATTTTTAAGAGCAAACTTGAAACGCGGCTCATGGGTAATTTCGATTTCACAGAAAGCATATCGATTCCTAATTTTCCGACTTCACTTAGTAGCCCAATAAGCAATTCTTCATCTGAAGAAAGCTCAGTAAACATTTTAGTTTGCACAGCTCCGTTTTTTTCGACTTGATTATCCCAACCGAGAATGTACTCCAAATCGGATACCGATTCGATCAAATGCGCCTGATTGGTTTTTATAAGATGATTACAACCGCTGGAAAAGGTATCACCTACCCTGCCCGGAAAAGCAAACACATCTCTATTATAGGAGTTGGCAATTTCGGCCGTAGTCAGGGAGCCTCCCTTATTGGCTGACTCCATCACCAAAGTAGCATCAGACATTCCGGCAATAATTCTATTCCGACGCACAAAGTGTCGGGGATCGAGTTTGCTTTGAGATGTGAATTCGGTAATAATACCACCGGAGTGAATAATTTCCTCGGCATATTTTCGATGTTGAGCCGGATACATCATATGGAAACCATGCCCCACTACAGCAATTGTTGGCAAGTTGTATTTCATGGCAGCCTTGTGAGCACAGATATCAATACCATACGCCAGTCCGCTTACGATGATTGTTTTCTCGGCATGAGAAGCAAGCGCCTTAATTAGCTTTTCGCAATGATCTTTCCCGTAATCGGTGGCATTTCGTGTGCCCACCACACTTAATATACGAGAAGCATTAAAATCAATGTCACCTTTATAATATAGTGTGGTTGGTGAATCGGGACAGTTTAATAAGCGTTGTGGAAAATTCTCATCCAAATAAAAGCTCAATTTAATTGCATTGGCTTCAATGAATTTCAATTCTTCATCAGCCTCTCTCAAGGCAGCATCCCTATCCAGCTTTTGAATATGAGATTTCCCAATTCCGGGAATTTTCAGAAGATTCTGTTTCTTTTCCTTAAAAAAGCCTTCTAAACCTCCGGTATAGGCAATCACTTTCCGGGCGTTTTTGGTGCCAAGGCCATTCAAAAAACTAAAAGCAATTTTATAGCGCGTCTCCATGATTTGGATTTAGACTATCCAAATTAAAGATTTGCATTGGGAAATCAAAAAAGAAAGTCGAACCTACATATCAAAGGAAAGCCCTATGGTAACAAAACCGGCATTTCCCCAGCCCAGTTCAGAAAAGATATCGATACCTTGACTGATGTTGTATCGTCCACCAATCAGAATGCCTAAATCAAAGAGCAAGTTGTTCTCCTTATCATTAATTTCGTCAACACCTACTTCTGCTTTAATATGCTCCAGAGTAAGACCTGTTTTTAAGGAAGCATAAAGCTTCACACCACTCTCGGGAGAGATATTTATCGCATCCAAAAGGTCATTCAGATCATAGGACAAAACACCTCCCACACGATAATAGGTGTGATTGATCTCACTAAAGTCATCAATCCGAAATTCATGTTTCTGCCCTGAAAAACCCGCATAAGCTCCCAAACGAAAGCCATCACGCCAGGGCTTATCTGCTTGTATCATGAACGAAGGGTAGTTGGTTTCGCTTGCATTCTGAAAGTTGTTATCGAACTTGCCGTATTTAGCAAAGGGTAAGCCAAAACTGATCCTTAATCCATCTTCGATTTTTTGTGAATACAGCGATAGAGATACAAGTGAAAAGACAACTAGGAGGATTTTTCGTTTCATGACTTCGGTAAAATAAGTTCAGTGTATTTATATATAAGCGGAATTTTCAGCAATTATTTCTTTGCGTGCTTCGATAATGAAGCTAAAAGCTCAAGTCTTTGAGCTTTGGATAGGGCTGACAGGCTAATGCCTGGATACCTGGCCAGACCTTTTGAGCTCATCTGAAAAAGAAAAAGATCTTCACGAAGCCCCATGCTTCGCTTTTTTAACTCGAAATGAGAAAAAGTTTGCTTGCTAATCTCTATCGATTTAAACTTATCGTGGAAAGGATGTAAAGGGTAGTAACGCATGATGAGTTTATCATCCGTCTCTTTATAAATAATGAAATTGTACTCTCTTGATAAGTTAAGCCCAACCAGCAAGGCAAAAACGACAAACAGGCCTGCTATCATCATTTTCATGTAAGGCGGGTTAAGATAAACCGTAAGAACTGTCAGTCCTAAATAGACGAAGGTTATGATATAATACAATAGCTTAATGTTGGCAGCCCGGCTTTGGTTACTTAGATTCATAGGAGTATTAATAATCAATTGCTGTGTGAAATAAATTCTTTTTAGAAGTGAAACCCGTTAATATTTAAAAATATCAAGTTTGTCATCACTTGCTAAAATACTATATTTGACCAAAGTTAGAAACTATAAATAAGTTCGCAAATGAGTCCTCAATCTTACGATTTAATTTTTACTGAAAGCATTGATAAAGAGTTAGACCGAATTTTGGAAAATTATTCCAATTCGAAAATCTTTATCCTTATAGATTCAGGTGCACAGGAACATTGCTGGCCACTCGTATCAGCAAACGAAAAATTGCAAAAAGCTTCAAAACTTATCATTGAGGCTGGTGAGCAAAACAAATCTTTAGAATCGGTAACCAAAGCCTGGGAATTTCTAAGTAAGAATGGTGCCAACCGAAACAGTTTAGTCATTAATATTGGCGGTGGACTGGTTTGTGATTTGGGTGGTTTTGTTGCTTCTACTTTTAAGCGTGGCTGTCACTTTATTAATATACCAACCACTCTACTGTCGCAGATTGATGCTTCGGTAGGTGGAAAAACAGGCTTCAATTTTAATGGCCTGAAAAATGAAATTGGTGTATTCAACCAACCCGATATGGTGATTTTAAGTCCTGAATTCTTAAAAACACTTTCGATAAAAGAATTTAAATCAGGCTTTGCTGAGATGTTGAAACATGCCATCATTTTCAGTCAGAACTATCTTGATGAACTATTGGTTTTTGATTTTGATGACATCAACTACTCCAAATTACTTAACCTGATTAGAAAATCGGTGGCTGTGAAACAGGAATTCGTCATGAAAGATCCTATGGAGAGAGATGTTCGAAAAGTTTTAAACTTTGGGCACACCATTGGACATGCTTTTGAAAGTTTTTCTCATCGTTATAAGCTTGAGCTCTACCACGGTGAGGCTGTAGCCTTAGGTATGATAGGCGAACTGTATCTGTCGGTAAAGAAAAAAGGTTTCCCGATTGATAAATTTGAGGAGATAGTTAAATATATAACGCATATTTACTCAGACTTTTCTATTTTTGCGAAGGATTACCCCGAATTATATCAATTGATGTTACACGATAAGAAAAACACTAACGAAGGAGTTAATTTCACACTTCTTCAGAATGTTGGTGCTTATACGATTAATAACATCTGCACCGAAGAGGAAGTATTTGAAGCTCTGAATCAGTATGGAAAAAGAAATTAAGATGAACGTAAAACTTCAAGAAGCAAAAGACTCAATTAGAGATATCGTTGATTTTCCTAAAGAGGGTATTGTATTTAAGGATATCACCACAATGTTGAAGGATGAAAAACACCTGAACACTTTGGTAGAATCGCTTTATGAGCAATACAAAGACAAAGGAATTACTAAAGTTGTAGGCCTTGAAAGCCGCGGTTTTATTTTAGGTACCGTTTTGGCCTATAAATTAGGAGCGGGATTTGTACCTGTGCGTAAACCAGGGAAATTGCCTGCACCAACCTATTCTGAAAAATACGCCCTTGAATATGGCGAAGATGAGATGTTCATTCACCAGGATGCTTTAGATACTGATGATGTCATTTTATTGCACGACGATTTGTTGGCTACAGGTGGAACCGCAAAGGCTTCTATCAACCTAATCAGCAAATTCAACGTAAAGAATGTATACGTCAACTTTTTAGTTGAGTTGGATTTCTTAAACGGTCGTAAAAAGTTGAATACAGAATATCAAGTAGATTCATTATTCCATTTCTAGACAATAGAAATTAGGGAATTACACCATACAGCCGTTGGGAAATTCAATTTTTCTGACGGCTGATTTTTTGTATAATATTATTTAAGGATAAAGTTTATCCAACTTCGCTAAAGCTACGTCGGACGAGGAAGGATAAAGTTTAAAGGAATAAGTATAAAGGAAAAAGGTTAAAGGATAAAGCTTATTTTTACATTTCCGCTTACTTTACGCTTTTACTTTTTAACTCTTTCACTCTTTCATCATAAACTCTTTTTAACCTTCACTTATTAACCCAAAGCCATGCATTACACTATTTCTAAGCCAGAAAAAAACATTGAAGGGAAAATCACTATTCCCTCATCGAAAAGCATATCAAATCGTGTACAAATTATCAATGCTTTGAGTTATAGCTTCGAGCCGATCAAGAATCTTTCGACTTGCGACGACTCAAAAGTGATGCAAGATGTTCTGTTTTCGAATACAAACACCTTTGATGTGGGACATGCAGGCACAAGCATGCGTTTTTTAACGGCCTATCTTTCTAAAATTCTTGGTGAATGGACCCTTACGGGATCTGACAGAATGAAAGAACGTCCCATTTCAGTTTTAGTGGATGCTCTTAATTCGTTGGGCGCTCAAATTACTTATCTCGAAAAGGAAGGTTATCCACCCCTTAAGATTATGGGATCGAATATCACCGGTGAAGAGGTTGAACTTGCCGGGAATACCAGCTCACAATACATCTCGGCTCTCTTACTGATTGCACCTACCCTTGAAAATGGGCTTCGAATCAAGCTACAAGGCAAAATCGTATCCCGCTCTTATATTGAGATGACTTTAAATATCATGGAAGAGTTTGGGATTCAATCAGAGTTTAAGGGAAATGAGATTTACGTTGCCAAGCAGCCCTACACCGTAATGCCTTACACGGTAGAAGGTGACTGGTCTGGCGCATCGTACTGGTATGCCTTTATGGCACTGGCTCCAAAGGGTAAACTCTTTTTAGATGGCTTGAGAAAAAACAGTTTCCAGGGCGATTCGGGTCTGGTTGAGGTGTTCGAAAAGCTGGGTGTAAAAACCAATTTCTCAAAACGAGGCATGTACATCGAACAAAGCAATGAAGTCTGTAAAAAACTAGTTTTCGATTTTATTGAAATGCCCGATTTGGCTCAGACCTTTGCTGTTGTATCGGCATTAAAGAACATCCCTTTCCACTTTAAAGGACTCGAGACCCTTAAAATAAAAGAGACCAACCGTATTCAGGCTCTGATTGATGAACTAGCCAAGCTGGGTTACGTGCTTTACGAACCACAGGAAGGTGAATTGGCATGGGACGGCGAAATGAAAGCTGAAAGTGAAGAGATTATCATCGAAACCTACCACGATCATCGTATGGCTATGGCTTTTGCTCCTATTGCCATGCTTCGCACCAACATTAAAATTGCAGATCCTATGGTTGTGAATAAGTCTTACCCTAATTTCTGGGAACAACTACAAGAAGTAGGATTCCAGATTAATCAAGGGTAATGATGCAGTGATGTGTTGATGTGTTGATGTAAAAAATAAACCACGAATTCACGAATGGATTTCTAAAAAATATAATTCGTGAATTTGTGGTAATTATACCAATTCCAAGGCTCCCTCGAAGGTTTTTCGTATTCCCCTGGTGGTTTTCAACGTTCCCCTGACCTATTTCAGCATTCCCTTGATCTATTTCAGCATTCCCCCGGTCTATTTCCATATTCCCCTGGCTTATTCCATGACTCCGACGATGGTTTTACAGCCTCCGATAAAGGTTTTATGCGTTCCCTTGATCAATTTCTCCATTCCCCTGGGCTATTCCCGCTTTCCCCCGGGCTACTTCAAGTAGTGAACAGGCAGTGTCTATAAGCGAAAAAACGTGATTTATGTGGGTCTGAAAATGAAAAAGGCAGCCCCTATGGAGCTGCCTTTCACTGTTTAGGAGTGTGAATCTCTATTTTTCAATTTTTTCAATCTCAATAGCCAATTGATCAACCAATTTATCCAATTGATTGATTACAGATAAAATGGTTTCAGGTTTAGACAAATCTACACCTGCTTTTTTCAATTGCTCCATTGGGAAATCATTTCCACCCGACTGCAATAGCGTTGTGTATCTTTTTAATGCCTCTTTCTTCTCCTTTTTGCTTCCTTCGGTTACATCCTTATACAATTTAGCAGAAGATGCAAAACAAGTGGCATACTGGTACACGTAGTAAGGTGAGTTGTAGAAATGAGGGATACGAGTCCATGGGTAGTTTGAGTATTTAGTCTTTTCAGAAACATCACCATAATACTTACCTGCGATATCTCCCCAAACCTTTGACATAATATCGGCATTAACTGGTTTGTCCTGTTCTACCATCGTATGGATTTGATATTCGAAATCAGCAAACATCGATTGTGCATAGAAGGTACCAATGATACCCTGAATAGCCTGATTCAAAAGAGCGATACGCTCCTTAGGATCTTTGGTGTTCTCCATCATATGATCCAACAACAAACGCTCGTTGAAAGTGGATGCTACCTCAGCAACAAAAATCGTGTATCCATGAGTTGCAAAAGGCTGGGTCTCGTTTGAGAGGGTTGTATGCATGGTATGTCCCAGCTCGTGAGCCAATGTAAACACATACTCTAATGTTTCGTCGTAATTTAAAAGCATATAAGGATGTACGCCATAAACGCCAGCTGAAAATGCACCACTACGTTTACCAGGGTTCTCATAAACATCCAACCAACCACTTGTAGTCGCCTTTTTTAGTTTAGCCTGATAGTCTTTCCCTAAAGGAAGAACTGATTGAGTAACCGTTTTTACAGCCTCTTCGTATGGGTAACTCTTCGTAAAATCAACCAAACTCATCGATCCATCAAAACCATAGTATTTCTCCAGGCCTAAGACTTTCTTACGAAGCTTGGTGTATTTTTGTACTGGAGCTGTGTTTTCTCTAACTGTATTGATTAGGTTTAAATACACATCCTTAGGAATATTGTTACCTTCCAAAGAAGCATCCAGGCAAGATTCATAGTTTCTTGCACGCGCATTTGCCCACTCAGACTGAATCACACCCTGATAGATGGCTGCATAGGTATTCTTGTTCTTGTAATACACTTCGTAAAGGGCTTCGTAAGCTTTTTTACGGTCTTCCTGATTTTTATTGTTTGTTCTGATGTGTGAATAGGCACCAGGAGTAATCTTCACTTTCGATCCATCGGATAATTCAATTTCCTGGAACTCAATATCGGTTGTTGACAGTGCTGTAAAGACATCGCCAGCAGTTCCTGATACTTGAGAAAAGAATGAAACCAATCGTCCCAATTCTTCATTCAACACATGCTTTTGCATACGATACATATCCATCAAATCAAAAGCATGAGGTTTCAAGGCAGGTGTTTCTGCAATCCATTGTTTCATGGTAGCCTCTGGAATTTTGATCAATTCAGGAGATATCCAGGTTGTTGCCATTCCCATATTGGCAAAGAACATACCCACTTGCTGAAGTTTGGCTTGCAGATCCATATTTTTTCCATCTACAGTCGATTGGAAAGAAACGAACTGATACACTTTGTAAGCCTTCTTCATCATGTTTTCCTGAACAGTTAGAAGTCTCAACACGTTATCGGCACTCTCACCAAGCTTACCCTTTAATGCTTGGGTATCTTCAACATCTTTCGACATTGATTTGAAATCAGCTTCCCAGGCATCCCAGTTCTCGTAAATATCAGAGAAGTTCCATTTGTACTTTGCAGGAATTTCTTCTCGAGTCTCATAACTAACCTGAGCACTAACCTGAAGGCTCATACATGCCGTAAGGGCTGTTAAAATAAAGATGTGCTTTATTTGCTTAAAATTCATTTTCATTAGGTTTAATAAGTGTTTGCTATTTTTTTTGATACTAAACGCCAAAGATACATTATGTTAGAATATTACAAGTTCGGGAAAATGTTATTTTATGTGAATTTCAACATGTGAAGATCTTTGCTTATTGCATTTCATGTGCTGATCTTCCTTTCTTCTCGAAATATGGAGGATGAAGAGTAACAAACGTTTCTTGTCTAGCTATTTGTTTTGCTGCAAGTGGATTAAAAGAGTCTTGTTTAAGACATCGTATGTGTACAGATCGTTTGAGAAAAAGATTGCCTCTCACAACCATTTGTATTTTGCAAATTAAACTGAAACAACCGATAAAATTGAATTCAATGGCTGTGAAAATAATGTAATGGGCTAGTTTAGATTAAAAAAAAGAGCAAAACCCAAGACCTTGTTTTCAATTTCTATCTAATCAGATCCGACCAAAGATGATTTTAAAGAAAATTGTATCATGAAACACCAAAACAAAATCTGAACAGGGTTCTGCTCTTTTACCGACTAACTAAAACTTTAATGATATAACAACTCAAATTCAAAATTGGGTGGGTTCTAGCTAGAATTATTTTCAAATTACAATAATATGAAAAGGCCAATTCCCCTTTTAGAATCTGATATAAAACCCTGCTGTAATGGGATAAATAATGAGCAGGACGCCCACGCCGACTAAAAAAAAGGGCTAAAAAACGACTAACTTTTAGCATTTCTTACTTAACTCTCTTTGTAAAAAAACAAAAAAGATTTAACCACTAAGCTCACTAAGAACACAAAGGGAAAACATGACAAATTAGACTTTGTGTTCGTTGCGCTCTTTGCGGTTAATAAAAGCAACTATTGCTTAGGATATTATTCATTTCTACTTTCCGAGAATTTTCCGTCATGATTTTTTCTTCAATCCTCTGTAGCCAACTAAAAAAGCTGCGGTATTACCAATGAGTAATGAAAGAAAATTATTGCGATCGAATAAGTACCAAACAATCAAAGCGACAATTTGGCTTGTTATGATAAAAAGTAATAAGGCATAGATAAACGCTTTTCGTTCTGCTTTATCCTTAAAATTGACTCTACTATATAGTTTCATGATTCTTTTTTTGGGCTCTATGTCGAATACAGCTGGTAACTATTGTATACCACGAAGTGGTTAAATTTGAATAACCGCACTTGAAAAGTGCGGTAGTAATACTGTTAGTCATCATCCCCGAAGGGGGTGAATTAATCATCTCCGCCTAAGGCGGAATTATTTACTACTCGATATTAACCACCCGCTTCTCAGGTGGTTATTCAAATCCAGCCCCATCATCGCCTGCCAAAGTACTTGTTCGGCGAGCACGGTCGGGGCTTTTTTATTAGTATCCTACTAAATATATTACCCACCTAAATCAACTTAGAACCATTTTTGTCTTCGGCAATTCCTTTTAAATAAAAAATAATTCAAACTCTAGTTATTTATCAGTTGAATATTTCAATGGAGTGATTCATGCTAATTATCTTTTGCGCCTTGCTTTATCCAATCCAGTATAAGTTGCTTATCCTTTTGTGTTGTAAAGTCTTTGTGGTAAGAACCGTTTAACATCGTCACAATTCTGCTTTCCTCAGGATTAGTCGTATCAACATACTGACCGTTAATAAGGGAATTATAAGCATTACTAGTCCTTAAATCCGGGTTCCGCGAAGCATTGTGACAAGAAATACAGTTTTGTGCTTTGAATATGGCTTGAATCCCCTCGCTAAAACTGATTGTCTCCGGAATGCTTGTAAAAGTCCAAACATGCTGGTTTTCCATTGCATTTCCCGCCAGGTCAGTTGCACCTTTGGTTATGGTACAGGTATAGATAGTGCCTGGAGATAGTTCGGCATCCGGTGTAAAGCCAGCCTTATTTCTCTCTAAACTTACAGTTCCAGGCACCAAAACATCACCCTGCTTAACCAGAAAGGTAGACGTATTGATAGTTGCTGCGTCCATCTCCTCATCAAACTTCACAGTAAGCTTACTATCGTAAGAAACATAGGTTTCGGCATCGAAGGGACTATTTTCAACAACACTAGGTGCAATGACATCGGGCGCTGCGCCTGTAGTAAAATTCCAGACATAGTCACTCTCCAAAGCATGACCTGAAGCACTTATTGCCCCGGTAGTAATGGTACAGCTGTACTTTGTATAAGCATCAAGATCATAGACCGGTGTAAAAATGGCCGTCTTGTCAGAGTAAGTCACTGTACCTGTAATAATCTTTACTCCTTTCTGTATGACAAAAGTACTTGCAGTAATTGTTGAAGCGTCCATCGCCTCACTGAAACTTACTCTAATGTCACCTTTGAGATCGACATCGGTAGCGCCATCAGCAATATTATTTGAAATGATGCTTGGTGGTATGATTGTATCTTCTTCCTTTTGGCAACCAAAGACAAGCAAAAGAATTACAAATACAGACAGTTTAGATATGTGTTTGTAAATTCTAAGTCCCTTGTTCAGCTTATTATTTTTATTATAAAACATATCGTCATTCATAAATATTGCATTTACATATTGATTTTAAATTCAATTAAAAGGTTTTCTTAATCGTTTTTTTCTCCAATTTCTCTTCTACCCTTCTTTCCTATACTCTTAAACTGTAGGTATTGAAATACTACACCACAGATTAACCAAATAGGAAGAGCATATAATTTTTCCCAGACTATTAACTCCCCCTCCATTAAAGGCAAAAGAAAGCTGATGACAAGGAACATGATGATCCCCCAGATTAAACCCGGGTAAATCCATGTTTTTAATCCAAAACTAGTATCAAACATTTTTATACTATTTAAAATTCAGAATATTAAAAAGCCCTCCTGCCATAAGTATTTGGGAATACATAGGCAGTAGGGCTTTTATTCATTAACTAATTATTCAGATTTAACAATTTTAATTAACCAGTACTTTATACAGATTAATCATCCTCATATGATAATCCAAAACACATATACATCTCAGGATCCTCATTACTTACTAAATAATAAGAAGAACCATACTCCTTAAGCTCAACAGGAACAATAGTCCATCCCTTAGTACTTGTTATTATAGCTTTTAGAGCCTGACCTTTCTCCGTAGACATTAGTCCCTCAATATAAGCCAAATCATCAAATGGTGCAGACCAACCTGTTTCATAGCCTAGAAATTCCATTTCAACAACATCCTCAGTTTTCTTATTATAATTAACTTTAAACTTAAGAGAATTCCAATCTTCAAAATTTAATTTGAAAGTACAAGGCCACCAAGAACTCACATAAGGATCTGTAGAAGCATTACTAAATGCAGCATCTGGATAGATACCATCAACTAAATCCAACAATTTAGGACTAAATATATTTGCATCTCCACCAAATGTACTGGGACCAAAAAACTTATCAGTTAACCCATCAAAATGAGCAGGACAAACGCCCTCATATTTAAAAGCACCCGTAACACCAGCATCTGTTACATCGAACTGATTCTTAGCTTCATCATATTTAAAAGATTTAACCCCAATACCGTTAAACACTAAGGCATGATGAAATTCAAAACCCTCGTGTGTAAAGTTGATTGGCATCAGTTCATGCTTTACCACTCCGGCATCAACATAGTTAAGAAATGAAATAATCTTATCACCACTATATACCATATTAACTTTCACATCCCAACCTTCAACAGATAAATTGAAATAAAAGGGTACAGCTACTTGTTCATTCGATCTCTCAATATGCTTAGTCTGTTTAACGTATTCTCTAAGCTGAGCAGATGTTTCAGCTGTCGCTTTAACCAGCACCATAGGATCACCACTCACTCTCTCTGCAAGATACAGGGTGTCACCATCAGCTGATTTTTTAGTCATGCTAAACTCGAGTTCACCACCAAATCCTTGACCTGGTATTCCAATTTCAGGATCAGTCATTTTTGAGAATTTACTATAGGTGTCGAAAACCAAAACTGGCTTTTCAAACATCTTTACAGAATAGTCCGATTCATCAGGAAAATCATAATAATCCCAATTCATACTTACGATACCCGTCTCATCAAATTTAAGAAGATAGCTAAATGATCCTAATTCAGTTGGATTAGGGTAGTAATGGGTAAGCCATCCATGCTCAGATGAGGTTAAAGCATCTTTAAATTCCTTTACAGCTTCACTTGCTCTTTCGTCCGGCGCAAGATCAAACTCACTTTCAAAATCGTTGTCACATGCCGTAAGTAAAACAAGCATGGAACATATTATATTTAAATATATTTTTTTCATAATACTCTTGTTTTCTATGAATTAATTACCCA
>Ga0070725_10001070_pt1 | contig 15971 bp, 16 predicted proteins | sample tdDd002_FD_69781 | JGI IMG/M metagenome (GOLD analysis project Ga0070725, IMG submission 69781) | Marine sediment microbial communities from the Atlantic coast under amendment with organic carbon and nitrate - tdDd00.2 | ecosystem: Environmental > Aquatic > Marine > Coastal > Sediment | place... | reverse complement strand
AACCATCAACAAGATATCCACCATGATATCAAAGCTGAGCACCGTATCAGGCCCCACATACCGCAGCCAGATCGCATACAAAGACCCAGCCAGCGCGGCAACCGCTGCCGAAATACAGGTCGCTGCGGTGCGATAGTTCACCACCCGGTAGCCCACAGATTCAGCCCGGAAATCGTTCTCGCGAATGGCCTGCAACACCCTGCCGAAGGGCGAATTCACGATCCGCAACAGCATCAGAAACAAAAAGAACGACCCAAAGAACACCACATAGTAATTCAGCAGCTTTCCGTTGGTCTTTACGCCAGCAATTTCACCGCCAAAGGTTTCTTTGCCGAAACGGAAGGCCGCAGTCAGCGCGCGCGGGATTTTGTAGTTCAGACCGTCTTCGCCCCCTGTCAGGGCGGACAGCTGACTGACCAGAACCGCGACGGCGCTGGCCACAGCCAGAGTGATCATTGCAAAGAAAATCGCACGCACCCGCAAGCTGAAAAGCCCGATCAGAAAGGCGATGATAGCCGCCAGAACAGCCCCGGACCCGGCCCCGACGATCAACGCGCCAAACCCGCGCTCCATATGGGTACAGGCCAGAGCCACGCCGTACGCGCCCATCCCAAAGAACATGGTATGGGCAAAGCTAACAATACCTCCGTAGCCCAGCATCAAGTCATACGAGGCGACCAGCAGGATGAACACGCAAATCCGCGCGGCCGTATCAACCGAGCGCACACCCGGAAAAATGAAGGGCGCAAAGGCCAGCGCAAACAGGATCACACCCAGAATAATGGCCAACACGGTGCTGCGGGGCATATCGCCCGAGAGAAGCTTCACAATCATCTTATTTCGCCTTCACAACCGGGATCATACCTTGGGGGCGCCACATCAGAATGGCCACCATCAAGGCGATATTTGAAATCAGGGCGGCTTTGGGTTCGAGAAAGGCAATATAGTTTTGCAATAGCCCCACCAGCAAAGCACCGATAAAGCAGCCCTCGACGCTACCCAGGCCACCAATAATTACCACGATGAAAATCAGGATCATCATCTGTTGGCCCATGTGAGCAGTGATCACCTCTTGGTAGAGGCCCCACATCACGCCCCCCAAACCCGCCATGGCCGAGCCCGCGACGAAGACGCCGACAAACACCAGCCTCAGGCGGTATCCCAGCGCTTCGACCATTTCACCGTTTTCGACGCCCGCGCGCACGATCAAACCGATCTTGGTGGACCGCAGAACAAAGCGCATGCCCAGGAACAACACCAAGCCCACACCAACGGCAACCAGGCGATATTTCTCAAGCGCGGCACCAGCAAAGGTAACGGCCCCCTGCAAGGCCTGTGGGCGTAAGATGTAAATCTCCTCGGGGCCCCACAGCACAACGATCAACTGCTCGACCACGATAAGCCCGCCCATCGTGACAAGTATCTGTTTGAGATGCGCGCCGTACACAGGTTTGACGATAACCTTTTCAAAGGCCCAACCCAGCCCTCCGGTCGCAATCGCTGCGGCTATGATCGCCAGCAACACCGCCAGCAGATTCAACAACAGGCTGGGGGCTTCGGTCATACCGCCCAACACCAGCAAGACGCTAACCCCCACAAAGGCGCCAACAGAAATGAATACCCCGTGGCCGAAGTTGATCACGTCCATCAGCCCGAAAACCAATGTCATCCCCGAGGCCATGATGAAGATCATCATCCCCATCGCCAGTCCGCTCACTGTCAGGGTCAGCCAACTAGAGGTCGAGGGAATAGCCAGCAATCCGACCAACATGATGACCGGCACCAGCAACATCGGTATCCACGGGCCGATGCGGTCGGACAGGCTCATTTTCGCCATTGTCGGCGCGTGTTTCGGTGCAGCACTCATGCGCTCACCCCTTTCTTCTTGCCCAGTCCACGTGTGTAGCAGAGGCAGAGCATTTCGAAATTCTCATTCAGCTGACGCGCGCTCATTGATGTGCCTCCATGCTCAGACCCATCAGGCGTTCTTGTAGTTCGGCATCATTGGCCAGCGTTGCCATTTCTCCGCTCCAGGCCACGCGGCCATCATCCATGACGACGCAACTATCCCCCAACGCTTTGGCCACGCTGAAGTTCTGTTCGACCAATAGGATGCTGGCGCCCTGTTCTTTCAACTCGCGCAAGCCGCGCGCCATGGTCGAAATGATCGCAGGCGCGAGCCCCTTGGTCGGCTCGTCGATCAGATACAGACCGCGTTCTTCGACCATTGCGCGCGCAATCGAGAGCATCTGTTTCTGGCCACCAGACAGGTTCCCTGCGTGCCCCTTCCAGAAGGTCTTGAGCGGCGGAAAGACCGAGAACACCCAGTCCAGGCGCGCCGCATCAATCGGCCCCGAGGCCGCAGCCAGAACCATGTTTTCCTCGACCGTCAGATCGCTGAAGACACCCATACTTTCGGGCACATACCCGACGCCCATCCGCGAAATCGCAGGGGTGGGTTTGGCGGCGATGTCCTGCCCGTCCAGCAACACCTTGCCTGCTTTGGCACGCCAATGGCCCATGATGGTGCGCAGGGTCGTGGTTTTCCCCACGCCATTGCGCCCCAACAACATGGTAACGCCCCCGCGCGGCACCTCCAGATCCACACCCTGTAGAATGTGGTATTGCTCGATATCCGTATAAACGCCTTCCAGCTTCAGGATTGGATCAGACATTTTCCAGCTCCTTACCCATATAGGCCTCTTGCACCACATCCGAGGCCATAACCTCGGTCGGGTCGCCATCCGCTGCCAGCGCGCCGTTGTGCAGCACGATGATACGATCCGCCAGCGTACGGATTACATCCATCTTGTGTTCGACCAACAGGATCGTGCGGTCCTTTTCGGCCTTTAGTTCGGCGATCAGGTCCAGAACGACGGGCGCTTCGTCAACGGACATCCCGGCTGTGGGTTCGTCGAACATATAGACCAGCGGATCCAGGGCGATCAGCATCGCGACCTCCAGCTTGCGCTGGTTGCCATGGCTTAGCGCCGAAACGGCTTGCTCGCGCAGATCGTACAGTTTCACTTTGTCCAGCACCGCAATCGCGCGATCCGTCACTTCGGCATGGCTTTCGGCCATCGAGAAGAAGCTGAACCCCATCTTGGCCTTGGACTGGATCACCAGCCGGACATTTTCCAGAACGCTGAGGTTCGGAAACAGGTTGGTCAGCTGAAACGCCCGCCCGATCCCCAGATCACAGCGCTGCGAAACCGAGCCCTTTGTGATATCGCGTCCGTTCAGCTCGACCCGGCCTTCGGACACCGGGATCTGACCGGAAATCAAATTGAAATACGTGGTTTTGCCTGCACCATTGGGGCCGACAATCGCCGTCAGCTCGCCAGTGCGAAAGGCGCAGTTCACATGGTCTACGGCCACATGCCCGCCAAAACGAACCGTCAGGTCGTAGGTTTGCAGAATTACCCTGCTCATCGTCTTATCCTATCGGGGAATGTTCCCAAGGCTGGGAATAACAACACCGGGGGCCGCACCTAAGCCGCCCCCGGTGCCAATCCGTTTAGATCACTTACCGTTGCGGATCGGGATCGGCAGTTCGTCGATCGTCAGTTCGCGCACCAGTTCAGGAATCGCCCAAGCGACATCATCGTCAACTTTGATCTTGAAGTGGTACATCGACTGCAACGCCTGGTGATCTTCGGCGCGGAATTTCATGGTGCCCTTGGGGGTCTCCCATTCCATACCTTCCATCGCGGTGATCAGCTCTTCGGTATCCGTGCCACCGGCCTTCTTGATCGCCTCGACGACGGCCAGACCTGCCGACATGCCACCCGCGGTAAAGAAGTCTGGCGGAGTGCCGTAGCGCTCTTGGTGGGTTTTCACCAGCCAGTTGTTGATCTCATTTTCCGGGTTCTCGTAGAAATAGTAGGTCGCGCCTTCCATTCCGGGGAACTGTTTATACGAGGCCAGAGCCGCCAGAATGTTGCCTCCAGTCGCCATTTCGATACCGAAACGGCTGGGGTCCATCGCCTGGATTTTGCTCATGGGGTTGCCGCCGCCAGCCCAGATCACGAACAGCTTCTTCTCGCCTTCAACGTCCTTCATCGCGTTGAAAATACGCTCAGCCGCAGCTGTGAAGTCGGTGGTGTCGGTGGGGACATATTCCTCGGCGACGATTTCAGTGCCGGTGCCTTCCAGCGCTTCTTTGAACGCGCCGATGCCGTCACGACCAAACGCATAGTCCTGCGCCAGCGTGGCAATTTTCACGTTCGGGCCAGCCAGCGCAATCGCGTTCGAAACCGCATCCTGAGAGCTGTTGCGCCCAGTGCGGAAGATGTAGCGATTCCAGTTGGCCCCGGTGATGCTGTCGGCCACGGCGGGCTCGACGATCAGGATCTTTTCGTATTCCTCGGCCACTGGCAGCATCGCCAGCGCCACACCCGAGCTGACGGGACCAACGGCCAGATCGACCTCGTCATCGCCATATGCTTCTTCCAGCAGAGCCTTGCCATTGTCGGGCTTCAGCTGGGTGTCTTTCTCGATCACGACGATCTTTTCGCCGTTGATCTCCATTGTGCCGCCGGTGGCATATTCCAGCCCCAGCATCAGCCCATCATGCGATTGCTTGGCATAGGCCTCGTAGGGGCCGGTTTTGCCATAGATATGGGCAATCTTGATGTCCGCCACGGCGCCAGTCGCGGCCAGTGCCAGCGCTGAAACCAGCCCGGTCAAAACAGTACGTTTCACGGTGATCCTCCCTGATCAATAAGATGCGTGTATCCATCTGCCCCAATGCTAGGTTTTGGCGCTCTAAACTGTCAATCAGTACAAACCCGTACATTTCGCAGGCAGCAAACCGCGCCTATTCGGAGCTGTTTTTCTTGGGGGCTCATGCGGATCAGATACACCGCCCCCCGTCCACCTCCATCGCGACTCCGGTGATCATGCTGGCCTCATCCGAGCACAGATAGCAGGCGGCGTTGCCCATATCCTCGGGCGTTGAAAACCGGCCCAGCGGGATCGTCGACAGGAACTTGGCGCGAATCTCGGGGGTGTCTTCGCCCATGAAACTAGCCAGAAGCGGCGTTTCCCCGGCCACTGGGCACAACGCATTTACGCGAATGCCCTTGGGGGCCAATTCAACCGCCATGGTCTTTGTCGCGGTCACCATCCACCCCTTGGAGGCATTGTACCAGTTCAGGTTTGGACGCGGGCTAAGCCCCGCCGTCGAGGCCACATTCAACACCGCCCCTGCACCCGCCGCGATCATCATCGGGTTGAAAGCACGCGCCATCAGATAGACCGATTTGCAATTCACGTTAAAGACACGGTCGAATTCTTCGTCGGTGACGGTCTCCATCGGTTTGGGTAGATGCGTCACACCAGCGTTGTTGACGATGATGTCCACGCCGCCCCATGTTTCGGTCACTGCGGCCTGCATTGCGGCGATACTGGCGGCGCTGGCAACATCCACCTGTTGCGCCATACCCGCGACCTCAGCCGCGACCTCAGCCGCCAGATCGCCGTTCAAGTCAGCAACCATCACAGCAGCGCCCTCTGCGGCGAATTTTCGGACGATTCCCGCCCCAAAACCGCTTGCTCCGCCTGTCACGATTGCGCGTTTTCCCTCAAGTCTCATGGTGCATTCCCTCTTTCATTCGTTCATTCCATTGCGCCATCAGCGCCGCCGCGACCCTTTGCCGACGTGCCAGAAACTCAGGCTCAGCCGCATCCACACCCGCGCGATACCGGCTGTCCCCAACTGGGGTCACAATCACGGGCGGTGCGTCGAATTGGTCCGCTGTCACATCGACAATCCAGCCGTCGCATTCCACCCAGGCGTGGCCATGCCAGGCGCCCTCGAACCAAAACCCCTGTGGCCCCTCGCTGGGGCTGCCGGCGATCAGCATTGCGCTAAACCCTTTAGCGCGCAGCACGTCCCGCAAGACCAAGCTTGACCGTCCACAAGTCCCTTGCGACAGCGTTAGCAACCTCGGGCTGCCGGCGTGTTGATGCCAGTCCGCCCAATGTGGTTCCAGAAAGGCGCGGACCTCCGTGGCGATCGTCAATAGACGCTGCTGACTACAGCCCTTAGCCATGAAAGGCCGCCACTGTTTTTAGGGTGGTAAAGCCGTACATTGCCTCGAATCCCTTTTCGCGGCCATGACCGGATTTTCCGCGCCCACCAAAGGGCAGCTCGACCCCGCCACCGGCGCCATAGTTGTTCAGAAACACCTGTCCGGTGCGAATGCGCTTGGCCATCCGCATCTGCCGCGCGCCGTCACGTGTCCAAACCGAGGCAACCAGCCCGAATTCAGTCCCGTTCGCGATGGCGATTGCCTCGTCCTCGCCGTCGAATGGGATGACCACCTGCACCGGCCCGAAAATCTCGTTCTGCGCCAGAGTGTGATCAGACCGCACCCCGGAAAACAGCGTCGGCGGAACATAGTGCCCGCCCGCTGGAGCATCTTGCAGAACGCCCTGCGCAGCGGTCTCAAGGTCTGCGCCCTGGTCCAGAAAACCGCTGACGATGCCGCGCTGTTTACTGGAAATCAGCGGCCCCAAATCCAGGTCCGCCATTGCCGGCCCCACACGCAAGGCGCTGTAGCGCTCGGCCATTTTGGTCAGCACTTCGTCATGCACGGACCGATGCACCAGAATTCGGCTAGAGGCCGAACACGTCTGCCCCGCGTTCTGAATCCCCGCGTTCACCAGAAACGGCAGTGCGGCGTCGATATCGGCGTCCTCGAACACCAGCTGGGGTGATTTTCCGCCCAGTTCCAATGTCACGGGCACCACGTTCGGCGCAGCGGCCAGTTGCACCTGTACCCCCGTCGGGACCGACCCGGTAAAGCTGATGTGATCCACCCTGGATGAGCCGCTAAGCGCAGCCCCTGCCTCGCTGCCCAACCCGGGCACCACGTTCAGCACGCCATCTGGCAGACCCGCCTCTTTGGCCATGTCGGCGAAGGCCAAAGCCGTAAGGCAAGCATCCTCAGCCGGCTTCAGAACACAAGCATTGCCCGTCGCCAAAGCCGCCCCAACGGACCGCCCGATGATCTGCATCGGGTAGTTCCACGGCACGATATGCCCCGTCACCCCATGCGGTTCTCGCAGGGTATAGACCGTATATCCGTCCAGATAGGGGATGGTTTCACCGTGCAGTTTGTCCGCCGCACCGCCGTAAAATTCGCAATACCGCGCCAAGGCCACAGCGTCGGCGCGCGCCTGTTTCAGCGGCTTGCCCACATCCATTGCTTCGATCCGGGCCAGGTCCTCGACACGGTCCAGCACCAGGTCGCGCAGCTTCAAAAGGATACGCCCCCGTACGGAAGCCGGGGTCCGGCCCCACTCGCCCTCGAACGCGGTTCGTGCGGCGTCAATTGCGGCGTCAATGTCCGCGGCCTGACCCCGCGCGATCTCGCCGATCTGCGCGCCTGTTGATGGATCCATCAACGGCAACACCTGGCCGCCAGCAGGCGCGACCCACGTGCCTCCGATCAAGCATTTCGACGGGTCAAACCACAGGTTCAGTTCGCTCATCGTTCCCTCCTTGAGTCACCTCCGCAGGCAACACGGGCACTGCGGCGATCAATTGTTTTGTGTAGTCGTGCTGCGGAGCATCAAAAACCTGGTCGGTTTGACCTTGCTCCACGATTTCGCCAGCCTTCATCACCATCACCCGATCCGTGATCGAGCGGACAACACTCAGATCGTGGCTGATGAACAAATATGACAGGCCATAACCCTCTTGTAGCTCCGCCAGAAGATCCAGAATCTGCGCCCGGATTGAGACATCCAGCGCAGAAACTGCCTCGTCTAGAATCACAATATCGGGGCGCAAAATGAGCGCCCGCGCAATTGCAATCCGCTGCCGCTGGCCACCGCTGAATTCGTGGATATAGCGATCCATGGCGTCACCACCAATGCCGACGTCATCCAGCACCGAAGCCACGCGGGCACGCCAGTCTGCTGGGCGCTGTGTCATCAAATGGAACGGTTCCGCCACCAGTTGAGCAACCTTCCAGCGCGGGTTGAAGCTGCTATAGGGGTCCTGAAACACCACCTGAATTCCCGCTCGCAAAGCGTTGGGAAAGTCACGGCCAACACGCTGGCCAAAGGCACGAATCTCGCCGTCCTGCACGTTTTCAAGCCCCAGAATGGCGCGTGTCAGGGTGGATTTACCACAGCCGGATTCCCCGACCAGGCCCAGGCTTTCGCCCTTTCGCAACTGGAAACTGACGCCTTTAACGGCGCGAAAGGTGTCGGTTCCACCCCACCAGCCCTTACGATGAATCGTATAGTCCCGCACCACGTCGCGCACCTCCAACAAGACCTCTTCTTGGTCCTCAGGGGCGCGATCAGGTTGGTGGGTGGAAGCCTCGAGCAGTGCCTTGGAATAGGGGTGCTGCATGTTCCTTAGCAGCCATTGCGCGGGGCCGGATTCCACCACTTCACCTTGGCGCATGATGACGATCTGATCCGCCATGTCCGACACCACCGCCAGATCGTGGCTGATCAACAGAAGCCCCATGCCTTCCTCGTCCACCAATCGGCGCAACAGCTGTAGAATCTGCGCCTGTGTGGTCACGTCCAGCGCGGTGGTTGGCTCGTCCGCGATCAACAGCTTGGGGCGCAGCGCAATCGCCATCGCGATCACCACACGCTGGCGCTGACCGCCGGACAGCTCGTGCGGATAGCGGCTGAGGGGAAATTTGTCCTGCGGCAGCTCGGCCCTGCGCAAAGCATCCGCAGCGCGCTCCAGCGCCTCTCGTTTCGAGACGCTGTCGTGGATCATGATCGTCTCGGCCACCTGATCGCCAATCGACTGGATCGGGTTCAGGGCAGTCATCGGTTCCTGAAACACCATACCCACGTCACGTCCGCGCATCTGACACAGATGCGCCTCGTTCAGTGTCAGCACCTCGCGCCCGCCCAGGTCAATCCGCCCAGAGCACTGCGCCCCATTCGGCAGCAATTGCAGCGCGGCAAAAGCCGTCATTGACTTGCCCGAACCGCTCTCTCCGATCACACCGACGATCTGTCCGGCATCCACTGACAGCGACACACCCTTCAGAATAGGTGTGTCGTGGATTGATAGATTCAGGCCCTCAATATGCAAAAGGCTCATCGCCGCGCCCTCCGCAATTTGGGATCAAACAGGTCGCGCAACCCGTCGCCCATCAGGTTCAAACCCAATACTGTCAGTAGGATCGCCAACCCCGGAAACAAGGCCATATGAGGCGCGAAGGAAATCATCGTCTGGCTGTCCGCCAGCATCCGCCCCCAGCTGGGAATGGGTGGTTGCGCCCCCAGGCCAACATAGCTCAGCCCGGCTTCGGCCAGGATGCCCAAGCTAAACTGAATGGTCCCCTGCACGATCAGCAGATTCATCACATTGGGCAGGATATGTTCAAAGGAGATCCGCGCCGCGCCCTTGCCCGACACCCGCGCCGCCATCACGTAATCCCGCGTCCATAGGCTCAGCGCGCCCGAGCGAGTCAGCCGTGCAAAGACCGGGATATTGAAAATCCCGATAGCGATGATCGCATTCAACGCACTTGCGCCGAAAACAGCCGTGATCATGATTGCAATCAGCAGCGACGGGAATGCAAACACCAAGTCGTTCCCGCGCATGATCAGCTCATCCAGCAAGCTGCCCTTGCGCGCGGCTGCGGCCAGTCCCAAAGGCACGCCAATCCCCATCCCGATCCCAACGGCTACCAAGGCCACCGCAATCGAGGTCCGCGCGCCAACCATGATCATGCTCAGAATATCGCGCCCGAAATGATCGGTCCCCAATGGGTGCGACGCGCTTGGTCCTTTGATTTTGTTGGCAATATCCAGCGACGCCACATCATAAGGCACCCACAGGAAACTAACCAAAGCCGCCCCGGCAAACAGCGCCGTCAGCACCGCTCCGATCCAGAGGTTCCGATTCCCGCCGTTCATCTCCGTCCCCTCAGCCGCGGGTCCACCACCGCATACGCCATGTCCACCGCAAAGTTCACCACGATCACCGCCAGCACCAACAACATGACCACCGACTCCACCACGATCAGATCACGCGCCGAAATCGACTGAAACACCAGCCGCCCCAGCCCTGGCAGGAAAAACACGTTCTCGATGATGATCGCCCCGGCCAGCAGGAATGAAAATTGCAGCCCGATGATTGTCAGCACCGGGATCAACGCATTGCGCAACGCGTGCCGCCACAAGGCCTGTCGCTTGCTCAGTCCCTTGGCGCGGGCCGTACGGATGAAATCCTCTGACAATGTGTCCAGCAACGAGCTACGCATCACCCGCGCCAGAATGCTCGCCTGCGGCAAGGCCAAGGCCACCGTCGGCAAGGTCAGCGACTTCAGCGCGGCGAAAAACCCGGCGTCCCAGCCCACGAAACCGCCAGCCGAAAACCAGCGTAAATTGATCGCAAACACCAACACCATCAGCATCGCAAACCAGAAATTCGGAATCGCCACTCCCAGCTGCGTCACGCCCATCACTGACACATCCACCGCCGAGCCGCGCTTGCTTGCAGCCCAAATCCCAGCAGGAAAGGCGATCACGGTGCTCAACGTCAGCGCATACAACGCCAGCGGAAGCGAAATCCACAGCCGCTCGCCGATCATTTCGGCCACAGGTGTCCGATAAGTATACGACGTCCCGAAATCGCCGGTCAGCATCCCGCCAACCCAAGACACGTAGCGCCCCCACACCGACCCATTCAACCCCAGCTCTTCGCGCAGGGCCGCCAGCGTGTCCTCTTGGGCGTTGATCCCCAGCATATAGGCCGCCGGATCGCCCGGCACGACCTCAAGCGCCAGAAAAATCACCGCCGAGGCAACAATCAGACTTAGCCCCAAGGACAGTAATCGTTTCAGGAAATAGCGCAGCATCCGCCCCGTCGCTTTTCATCCGACGAACAGGCGAACCTTCCGTCTTTCATCTTGCCAAAAATACTCAAATCCGACGGGCGCCTACACGTGCAGGCGCCCGAGGATCAGATCACTCGGCCCAGTATACGGCGGTCATATCCGTCGCCTGGGTCGGTGCGTCCTTCCACAGCCCCATGACCTTGGCATGCGCCACGGTCGGATAGGCCAGCTCGAACAGGTATCCGTTCACATAGTCCTTGCTGATGATCTTCTGCCCCAACTTCAGCAGCGCCGAGCGCGCCTCGGGGTCGGTGTTGGCGTTCAGCTCTTCCATCAACAGTTGGAACGACGGGTTGTCGTACTGGAAGTAATAGTCAGGCCGCGCGTAGATACCGATATCGAACGGTTCGGTGTGGCTGACGATCGTCAGGCCATAGTCCTTGCCGCGAAACACCTGCTCCAGCCATTGCGCCCATTCCAGGTTGCTGATCTCGGTCTCGATGCCAACAGCCCGCAGTTGAGCCGCGATGATCTCGCCTCCGCGTCGCGCATAGGACGGCGGCGGCAGTTTCAGCGTGGTTTTGAACCCATCCGGGAACCCGGCCTCGGCCAGCAGCTTCTTCGAAAGCGCGGGATCATAGGCACTGTCGCCGGTCAGATCCACGTAGTCGGGGTTATGCGGAGCAAAATGTGTACCGATGGGGGTGCCATAGCCAAACATCGCGCCGTCAATGATCGCCTGACGGTCAATCGCGTGGGCCAACGCCTCGCGTACCTTCACGTTATCAAACGGAGGCATCTTGTTGTTGGTGGACAGGATCGTCTCGCCCTCGGTCGAGCCGACAAGAACCTGGAACCGAGGGTCTGCCTCGAATTGCGGCAGATTTTCCGGCGCGGGGAAGCCGACAAAAGCGTTTACATCCTCGGCCATCACGGCGGCAAAGGCGGCGGTCGGGTCGCTGATAAACTTGAACGTCACCTTGTCCAACTTAGCGGGGGCACCCCAGTAGTCTGCGTTCTTGGCCAGGTCGATCTTGTCGCCTTGAACCCAATCGGCAAATTTAAACGCGCCGGTGCCAACAGGCATGGTCTTGATCGTTTCAATCGACTCGGGCGCGACGATCACCGCGTCGCCCCAGGCCATGTTAAACAGGAAAGACCCGTTCGGAGCGCCCAGCGTCACTTTGACGGTCATCGGGTCGACCACATCAACGCTGCTGATCCCGCTGAACAGGGCTTTCTGCGCATTGGCAGAATCCTCGGCACGGGCGCGATCCAGGCTGAACTTCACGTCCTCGGCATCCATCGCGCTACCATCGTGGAAGGTCACGCCGGCTTGCAGATGGAAAGTATAGGTCAACCCGTCCTCGGAAATCTCCCAGGATTTCGCCAGACCGGGGTTAACGGATCCATCCGAGCCGAACCGGGTCAGACCTTCGAAGACGTTGGAATACAGCACCGAGTCAATCGCCCCGGCTGCGGCACTTGTCGGGTCCAGATGCGGTGGCTCAAGTTGCATAGCCACGACAATATCACTTTTCGCTTGGGCCATGCCCACACTGGCCGCCAGCGCCATCGCGCTGATCAACCCGGTCTTAAATCCGTTCAAAGTCATTCACTTACTCCCTGTTTACAGGCCGCCTCTTCCGGGCTCGCCAAAAGCTCGATCAACGCACGGCCCATCACCTTTGCAGAATCGAGCATATCATCCACACCGACATATTCATCCGGTTTATGCGCCAAGTCCAAAATCCCCGGACCATAGGCGATACAGTTCTTTAGCTTGCCGATCCGGTCGATGTGTTTCTGGTCATAGGTGCCGGGGCTGACCACATATTGCGCGTCCTTCCCCATCGTCTGGCTAATTGCACGCGCCACAGTCTGCACGATGGGCGCGGATTTCTCGGTCATCGTCGGCAGGACCCGGTGTAATTCAGTCACGTCATAGCTGAATTTCTCACGTTGCCCGGCGACGGTGCGCAAAACATCCATGACCTCTTCTTGAACGTCGTCGATGTTTTCCTCGATCAGGAACCGCCGGTCGATAATCATGCGGCAACTGTCGGGCACACAAGGGCTGGGCAGGCCAGTGAAATCCGCCTCACCTTCGGCCTGGCCCCCGTGGACAGAATTGATGTTCATTGTCGATTGCTTGGCGCCTTCGGGCACCACGGGCATGTCTGTGCGCTTCTGAGCCAAGGCCGGGAACAGGCTATGTTCCATTTCCTGCATCACCGCCCCCATATGCCGAACGGCACAATCGCCAAGAAACGGCATCGAGCCATGGGCGATTTCACCGTAGGTCTGGATTTCCGCCCACCAAACGCCACGATGCCCCAGGCAAATCCGGTCCTTGTTCAGCGGCTCGGGAATAATGACGTGTTGCACCCGCTCTGGCGCAAAAAAGCCCTTCTCGGCCAGATAAGCCACACCGCCAAAGCCACCGGATTCCTCGTCCGCCGTACCGCTGATTTCGACCGCACCGGCGAAGTCCGGGCAAACAGCCAAAAAAGCCTCGGCCGCGACAATACTTGCAGCCAGCCCGCCCTTCATGTCACAGGCGCCACGCCCATAGATTTTGCCGTCCTTCAATTCGCCACCAAACGGATCAACCGTCCAGCCCAAGCCCACATCCACCACATCTATATGGCTGTTGAAATGCACACATTCGCCCGCGTGCCTTCCCTCGCGCCGGGCGACGACGTTCCATCGTGGGTATTTCTCGCTATCGCCTGGCGAACCATGGGCACGCACCAATTCGATCTCGAACCCCGCAGCACTCAAGCGTTTAGACAAGAACTCGCAGATCTCGCGATAGTTTTCCCCCGGAGGGTTCAGCGTCGGAATGCGGATCAGATCTCCGGTCAGCTGGATCAAATCCTCACGGCGGGCGTCAATCTCATCACTCAGGCGTTGATCAAGAGACATCTGTCCGGGCACTCCTTGCGTCTTGCATTTGTTACATGAACTATGCTTCTGTGCGGCATACGGTGCCAATACCGTATGAACACGGTGACCCCATGGAAGACCTCGAAGCCCTCGCATTTGACAGCGCCCCAATGGGAATAGCGCTGACCGAACAGCGCGTTATTCGCGCCTGCAACGACACATTTGCTCAGATGTTTGGCTATGAGAAACAAGAGCTTATCGGCCAGAGCTTCCGCCTGCTCTATGGTACTGATCAAGAGTTCCACCAAATCCGCGATATCGGCCTGGAACCCCTGCGCCAATCGCACCCCTATTCAGACGAACGAATCATGCGTCACCGCGACGGCACGCAATTCTGGTGCCGTTTCCGCGCCCGTACGTTGACCCCGCAAAACCCACTGGACAGAATCATCCTCAGCTTTGGACTGATCGACACGGACCCCGCAGGCCCGTCTCTGACCCCCCGCGAACGCGAAGTCCTGATGTGGTTGTCGCGCGGCTATACCAGCAAGGAAATCGCCAAAGTACTGGGTTTATCTCCCCGCACGATCGAGGACGTCCGCGCTCGCCTCTTGCGTAAATTCAAGGTCAAGAACGTGGCCGTCCTGCTCGCGCGCCTTTCAGGTGTCGCACATTAGGTTTCGCATTTCATCTTGCCCAAAATACTCACTGCACGACGCCGCTCCCTTCGGGATCGTCAATGATATCCCACCGGCGCGGCAACTGCGCTGGCCAACAGCATCGGCAGGTTCTCGTGGGTCAGGTCTGGAATAACCCAGTCCGCACCGCTGAAATCATCCCCCGCCGTATAGGCCGAGGGCGTCACCAGCACCCGCAACCCCGCCCCACGCGCGGACAAAACCCCATTGCGGCTATCCTCAAAGGCCAGACATTCCTTTGCAGGTAGCCCCAGCCGGTCCAGGGCAAGCTGGAACACATCAGGGGCCGGTTTCTTTGCTTTCACCTGGTCGCCCGCAGCGATCACCTCGAATACCTCCTCGCCAGATATGCCCCAACAGCAGCGCACCAAGGCATCCACATTCGGTAAATTCGTCGTGGTCGCCACCGCCACGCGCAGCCCCGACCGGCGCGCTGCCTTGATAAGTTCACGCACACCTGGGCGCAGCTCCAGATCTCCTCGGGCCAGGATATTCACATAGGCTTGGGTCTTCTCGGCATGCAGCTTAGCAATTTGCGTATCCGAGAGCTGCCCTGTCAGCGGTAAATCCGACTGGAACCTCTTGATCCGCTCTTTGCCGCCGGTGGTTTTCAGCAGCTCGGCATAGTCCTCGCGTGTCCAGTGCCACCCCAGCCCCCAAGCCGTGAATGTGTCGTTGAACGCGGCGCGGTGTGCCTCTTCGGTTTCGGCCAATGTGCCGTCCACATCAAAGATAAGTGCCCGAAGTTCCATGATATTCCTCCCTGAATACAGCCTCCACAATTCCCGGCAAAGCCGAGAAATCACTAAACCTGTCCTGATGCGGAATCGTGCTGACCGAGGTCTTGCGATACCCTTCGGTAAACAAGGCGAACCGCACCCCGGCCCGCCGGGCCGTTTCGGCGTCAACCTCGCTGTCCCCGACATACAACCCCCGAGAGCCCTCTGGGATCAGATGCAAAAGCGGCGCAGGATCAGGCTTTTTCACGGGCAGCGTGTCGCCCCCCACCACCGCATCGAAATACGTCTCAAGCTGCAAATCACGCAAGATTGCGCGGGCCGGTTCCTCGGGTTTATTGGTGCACAATGCCAACTGATGCCCTTGCTGAACCAGGTCCTCCAGCGCTGCGGCGACTCCTGAATAGGGATGCGTCAGTTCGGTCGTGGCGGCGTTGTAATGTGCCAGCGTCACGGCGGTCAATTCGTCGTGGCGGGCTGAATCTAGGCCCGTTCGATCCATCACCCGTTCAACCAGTTTCGGCAGGCCATTCCCGATAAACGAAATGATCGTCGGTAGATCCAACGGCGCAATGTCCTGCTCGGCCAGCATTTTGTTCGCCGCTGAGCGGATGTCTGGCGCGCTGTCAATCAACGTTCCGTCCAGATCAAAAACAACTATCGCCATGGCGCACCTTTCCTGTTCTCAGCCGCGCGGGCCAAGCTTTAGTCAATTTGTTTCGGGCAGTTACTGCGCCGCTTCGGCGGCCGCGCGAATGGCGCGGATATTTTCACCGTAGACCTCGGGCTTATCGACCGCGCCACCTTTGAACACG
>Ga0070725_10001068_pt1 | contig 15977 bp, 14 predicted proteins | sample tdDd002_FD_69781 | JGI IMG/M metagenome (GOLD analysis project Ga0070725, IMG submission 69781) | Marine sediment microbial communities from the Atlantic coast under amendment with organic carbon and nitrate - tdDd00.2 | ecosystem: Environmental > Aquatic > Marine > Coastal > Sediment | place... | reverse complement strand
TGGTGCTGCGGGGCGCAACGCGGGTGTTGGCGCGGATCGGGTCTTTTCGGGCGTTTCATCTGGCGCAACTGGACAAGCGGTGCAAGAAATTCCCATGGACCGACGTGTTGCGCACCGATGTGCCCGTCCGGGTCGAGGTCACGTCGAAACGGTCGAAAATCTATCATGCGGGGGCGGCCGCCCAACGGATCGAAGGCGGGCTAACGGCGGCTGGCATCACCGTTTCTGCGGATGCGGCGATGGTGCTGAAAACCCGGATCGACGACAATCTATGCACCTTCAGCATCGACACATCGGGCGAGTCTCTGCACAAACGCGGCCACAAAGAGGCGGTGAACAAGGCGCCTATGCGCGAAAACATGGCTGCGATGTTCCTGCGCGAATGCGGATTTACTGGCACCGAGCCAGTGCTGGATCCAATGTGCGGGTCGGGCACCTTTCCGATCGAGGCGGCCGAGATCGCCATGGGTCTGTATCCCGGCCGCACGCGCAGTTTTGCGTTTGAACAGCTGGCCAGTTTCGAGGCTGATGCCTGGGCCGAGATGAAGGCCGCAGGCCAGACACAGACCCCGAAGGGCTTGTTCTATGGTTCCGACAGGGACGCCGGCGCCATCCGCATGAGCACGGCCAATGCCGAACGCGCAGGTGTCGCCGCTTACACCCAATTCGAAATGAAGCCGATCAGCGAGATTACCCCGCCCGATGGTCCTGCGGGGCTGATTATCCTGAACCCACCCTATGGCGCGCGGATCGGGAACAAGAAGCCCTTGTTCGGGCTCTATGGATCGCTGGGCACAGTGCTGAAAGAGCGCTTCAAGGGTTGGCGCGTTGGGATCGTGACGTCGGATTCGGGGCTGGCAAAGGCGACGGCACTGCCGTTTTTGCCAAATGGCCCAACGGTCGCTCATGGCGGGCTGAAGGTTCGTCTGTTCCGCACGAAACCTCTGTAATCTGCTTTCGCGCCTGTATTGGTTGCTGAAATGCGTTGATGGTTACAAATGTAACAAATACCTCCTCTTCAACACCAGGCAGAACCCAGAGGAGAGACCCATGAAAATAGAACAAATCCACCATGTCGCCTATCGCTGCAAGGATGCGAAGCAGACCGTAGAATGGTACCGGGACATGTTGAACATGGATTTCATCCTGGCCATCGCCGAGGACCATGTGCCTTCGACCCACGAACCCGACCCCTACATGCATGTCTTTATCGACGCCGGGAATGGCAACGTGCTGGCGTTTTTTGAACTGCCGACCAAGCCAGAAATGGGCCGTGACGAGAACACCCCTGTCTGGGTACAGCACATCGCGTTCAAGGTGAAAGACCGCGACGAGCTGGTTGCCTTCAAGAACCACCTAGAGGCCAAAGGCGTCGAGGTTCTAGGCGTGACCGATCACTCGATCTTTCATTCGATCTACTTCTTTGATCCGAATGGTCACCGGGTCGAACTGGCTTGCCCGGATCCAGCCGAAGATGAAATGCTGGCCCGTCTGGACAGCGTAAAATGGGATATGCTGGAGGAGTGGTCAAAAACCAAAAAGGCCCCCAAACACGCCGATTGGATGCACGCCAAGGAACTGTCGGACGTTTGATCTGACCTCGCGATTGCCCGCTGGTATGCTGGCAATCGCTCAGCCCTCGCCGTAGGGCACCCAGATGGTTTTGACCTCTGTCGCGGCCTCCAGAAACGCGTGGGCATCGGTGGTATACCAGTCCCGAGCACGGCCGTTGTTGACCCAGGTGCGTTTCAGGTTGCCTGCGCTGGCGTGCTCGATCTGTTGCGACAGATCCGAGGAAGAGAAGCTCCAAACTGTATCGACATCCATATGGCTGGCCATTGTGCCGGCCAATTCGGAATGCGGACCGGTTAGAATGTTCACCACGCCCGCCGGCACGTCCGAGGTATCCAGAACCTGATAAAAATCTGTCGCCGTCAGCGGGAAGGCCTCGCTTGCGGCCAGCACGACACGGTTCCCCATCGCGATGGCTGGGGCCATGACGGACACCAATCCCAGCAGCGGGGCTTCGTCAGGGCAGATCGCGGCGACAACCCCAACAGGTTCATGCATCGCCAGTGCAACGCCGCGGATCGGGACAGATTTCACAGCACCGTCGAACTTGTCGGCCCACGCGGCATAGGTGAACAGGCGGCTGATGGCGGCCTCGACCTCTTTGGCGCCCGAGCGCCCGCCGACCATGCTGTCGATCCGGTGGGCAAATTCCTCGGCGCGGGCATTCAGGTTCTCGGCGATGTAATACAGGATCTGCGCGCGCAGATGCGCCGAGGATTTGCTCCAACCGGCTGCGGATCGGGCGGCCTCGACTGCGTTGCGGATGTCTTTGCGTCCGGCAATCGGAACCTGCCCCAGAAGTTTCCCGTTCTTGGCATAGACCGATTTCGAATATCCACCATCTGGCCGGGCCTGCTTGCCCCCGATATACAGTTTCGGGGTCCGGTCCAGCCCGCTGGCTGCCCCGCTGCCCTCATGCGGTTTGACTGGTGACAGAGGCTTGGTCTTGGCCTTAGGCCGGGTGTAGGCGCGCAGCCCCTCCCATCCGCCTTCGCGGCCAAACCCGCTCTCGCGGACGCCGCCAAACCCGGCGGCGGCGTCGAACAGGTTGGTGGCGTTCACCCAGACCACCCCAGCGGCCAGTTTGGGCGCAATATCCAGCGCCAGGTTCACGTTTTCCGTCCAGACGGTCGCGGCCAACCCATAGCGCGTGTTATTGGCCATCGAGACAGCCTCGGCTGGGGTGCGGAACGTGGCCGATACCAGAACCGGGCCGAAAATCTCTTCCTGCATCAGGCGCGAGGACGGCGTCAGCCCAGTGATGAGCGTGGGGGGATAGAAACAGCCTTCGACGGGTATCCGGGCGTCCGCGCGGAATAATTCGCCCTCAGTGTTGCTGTCCACCATCTGTGAAATGGCCTGCAACTGCACAGGGTCCACAATGGCACCCACGTCGATGCACTTGTCCATCGGATTGCCAACCCGCAACGTCTGCATTCGGGCGCGGAGCTTGTCGTGGAACTGTTCGGCGACGCCCTCTTGAACCAACAGGCGCGACCCCGCACAGCAGACCTGTCCCTGATTCAGCCAGATCGCGTCCACCAGACCTTCGATGGCGGAATCCAGATCAGCATCATCAAACACGATATATGGTGATTTTCCCCCCAGTTCGAGCGACAGAGCCTTGCCGCTGCCAGCCGTAGCAGTGCGAATCCGCCGCCCTACTTCGGTTGATCCAGTAAAGGCGATCTTGTCGATATCGGGATGCCTGACGATCATCTCGCCGACGTGGCCGTCACCCGTGACAATGTTCACGACCCCTTTGGGCAGGCCAGCCTGACGGCAAATGTCCGCAAATAACAGCGCCGTCAACGAGGTGTATTCGGCTGGCTTCAGCACCACGGTATTGCCCGCAGCCAGTGCCGGAGCTACCTTCCACGCCAGCATCAAAAGTGGGAAATTCCACGGGACGATCTGGCCACAGACGCCCAACGCTGCGCGCTCTGGCAATTCGTCGTCGCTCAGCTGTGCCAGCCCTGCGTGATAATAGAAATGCCTCTGGGCCAAGGGCACATCAATATCGCGCGCCTCACGGATCGGTTTGCCATTGTCCAGCGTTTCCAGAACCGCAAACAGCCGCGCGTGTTTCTGCAACAGGCGGGCCAACGCATACAGATGTCGGGCGCGCCCCCGACCGCCCAGTTTTTCCCACTTGGATTGCGCCGCACGCGCCGCAGCAACCGCGGCATCCACATCCTCCTGCGTCGCTTGGGTCAGCGTGGCCAATGTCTCGCTATTTGCGGGGTTCTTGGACAGGAACCCATCGCCCGGAGCCGTAAACTCGCCAGCGATGAAATGCCCAAACCGATCCCCCTGATCGACAAGCCACGCCAGCGCATCCGCCGCGCTTTCGGGGGCTGGGCCATACTCCATGCTGTCGAATATCTTTTTCACGCTCATTTCATCTTGCCCCAAATACTCAAAATCCCACGCTCCCTGCTGGGCGCCTCACCCCATGGGGTGGCGATAGCTTGCCGAATAGGCCCCTGTCACGTGATGCTCTAGCTGGCGTTCTATATCGCCCAACAACGAGGACGCCCCGAACCGAAACAGGTCGGGTTGCAGCCAGCGATTGCCCAGCTCTTCCTTGATCAGCGATAGGTACACCAATGCGTCCTTGGCCTTGGAAATGCCACCCGCTGGTTTGTATCCGACGCGGTATCCCGTGCGTTGATAATAATCGCGAATGGCACGGATCATCACAAGGCTGACGGGTAGGGTGGCGTTGACGCTTTCCTTGCCGGTCGAGGTCTTGATGAAATCAGCCCCCGCCATCATGCACACCAGCGAGGCCCGCGCGACGTTGCGTAGGCTGCCCAGCTCTCCGGTCGCCAGAATGGCCTTTACATGCGCGTCGCCGCAGGCCGCGCGGAAGGCGCGCATCTCGTCGTACAGCGCCTGCCAGTTGCCTGTCAGGACATGACGGCGCGAGATCACGATGTCGATTTCCTGAGCCCCTGCTGCCACGCTTTCTTCAATCTCAGCCACGCGCAGATGAAAGGGCGACAGGCCAGCGGGAAAACCGGTGGAAACGGCCGCGACGGGAATGCCCGATCCCTCAAGCGCGACCAAGGCGGGGGCGATCATGTCGTGGTAAACGCAGACGGCGCCAACGGTCAGTCCCGTCATTCCCAGCGCCTCCAGGATGTCAGCGCGGACGGGGTGCCGCGCCTTGGCGCACAGGCGGGTTACGCGCCCGACTGTATCGTCTCCAGATAATGTCGTCAGGTCGATGCAGGTGATCGCCTTGCACAGCCAGGCGGCCTGAAACTCTTTTTTCACACTACGCCGACCGGGCAGCGTGGCGGCGCGCCGCTCAATAGCCGAAGTGTTCGCCTGCGCGGTGCGCACCCAATCCAGATCCAGATCCATCCCGGGATTTCGGGGTTCTGTCACTTGCGGCAGATGGGTTTGTAATAGCTGGGTATCGGTTTGCACCGGTCCCTCCCTTCACGGTTTCAGGATCAAGGTGACATGCGGGCAGGGCGATTGGCAAGCAGGGGCGTGGGGTCAGCCAACCTGACCGCGCAGGGCCACCAAACCCAAGGGCGAGGGATCGTCATGGCAGGTGACTGGAACACCCTGAGCCGTCAACCCTGCGGCATAGCCCTGAGCCAAGGTTTTGGGCCCAAGGATCGCCACCTGTTGACCCAACCACCAAGCACGCGCGGCACCCAGCTCGGCACCGATCAGGTGGCCGGTTTGGGCGCTTGGCTTGTGTTCGGACGCGGCCAGATGTGCGGCCAGGCGCTCGGGGCGGGACAGGGTTTCGGACAGGGCGTCGGGGTCAGATTGGGCGGGCGCTTCAAGTGCCTGTATCAGGCGCGGGGTCAGAAAAGCCTGGAACCCGATCAGTTCCTGCGCGCTGAGCAGACACCAATAGCTGTGGCTCTTGGTTAGAACCAGCGCGACGCCATCCCAATCGTTGTCGTTTGATTGAAACCCCAGCAATTGCAGCCGGACCGACGCGGGCAGGCGGGACGGCCCGTCCTGCACATCTGTGAACGCCCCGACGGGTAACAGTTTCAACGGCACCTTTTGTGCACTGCGCGAGGGGGCGATGATGAACATATCCGCCTCGCCCAGCTGTGCTGTGATTTCAGCCGGGCTGTGCCCCGTCGCAAAGGACACCGGAGCGCCGCTGTGAAATCGCCAGCCACGCAGGCCGTCTGTCGTTTCAAAGATACCGATCCAGTCGCTCATGCCCCGCAGATAGGCCTTGCGGGGCAGGGCGTCAATCATTGCGCCGCGGCGGTCTTGGGTTGGGTCAGCTTCATCACCGCATCATATTGCGCCAGAAACACTTCGCCGGTCAGTTGATCCAGGAAATGGCTGCGCTTCAGGCGGTCCATCACGGGGCCTTTGACCTCGGTCAGGTGCAGCTTGATGTCCAGATCATCCAGCCGGTGATTGATTGCCTCCAGACTTTCCAGCGCGGACATGTCGATCTCGTTCACGGCCGAGCACATCAGCACGACATGTTTGATGGGTTCGTCACAGGCGATGCGGTCATAGATGTAATCCTCTAGGAACCGAGCATTGGCGAAATACAGGCTTTCGTCGATCCGCAGGGTCACGATTTCCGGGTGGGTCGTCACCTCGTGCCGCAGGATGTTGCGGAAATGCTGCGTGCCGGGGACCAGCCCAACCTCGGCGACGTGCGGGCGCGAGGTTTTATACAGGAACAGTCCGATCGACAGGATCACACCGGCGGACACGCCCATTTCCACGCCAAAGCCCAGCGTCAGGAAAATCGTCGCGGCAACAGCGGCGAAATCCACCTTAGAGTAGGACCATGTTTTGCGCAGGATCGAGAAGTCGACCAGCGACAGCACTGCAACGATGATTGTGGCGGCCAGAGTGGCTTTGGGCAGGAAATACAGCAGTGGGGTCAGCAGCAAAGCAGCCAGCAGAATGCCCACGGCGGTGAACGCCCCCGCGGCAGGTGTTTCCGCCCCGGCGTCGAAATTCACCACAGAACGAGCAAAGCCCCCCGTCACAGGATAGCCCCCCGAAATCGCCGCGGCGATGTTGGATGCCCCCAGCCCGACAAGCTCTTGATCGGGGACGATGCGCTGTCGTTTCTTGGCGGCGAGAGTCTGTGCGACCGAGACGGATTCCACGAATCCAATGATCGAAATCAGGATGGCCGACATCAGCAACGAGGACCACAGATCCGCATCAAAGGACGGCATGGTCAATGGCGGAAGGCCCATCGGCACCTCGCCTACGATTTTCACGCCCTTGTGCTGTAATCCGAATGCCCAGACGGCGAGCGTGGTTGCGACGACAGCGCCCACCGGGCCGGCCTTGGCCAGAATATCGGCCAGGCGCGGCTTTAGCCCGGCACTCAGCAGCACAGGTTTCAGCCCTTTGCGGACCCAGAACAGGAACCCCGTCGTCACCAGACCAATGAACAGCGTGATCGGGTTGGCCAGATGCTGGTTTTCGAACAGCGAACCCAGCAGGGTGATCAGATTGTGGCCGTGCGCTTCGATTCCGAAAAGGTGTTTCAACTGCGAGGTCGCGATCAGCACGCCCGAGGCCGTGATGAATCCAGCAATCACCGGGTGCGACAGGAAATTGGCTAGGAATCCCAGTCGGAAAACGCCCATCACCAACAAGAATAGACCGGAAATAAAGGCCAGCGTGATCGCAGCGATGGCGTATTCCGCCGTGCCTTGCAGGGCCAAATTCCCCACGGCGGCGGCGGTCATCAGTGACACGACGGCGACCGGCCCCACGGCCAGCGCGCGGCTGGTGCCAAATACCGCATAGGCCACCAGCGGCAGAATCGAGGCATAGAGCCCCATTTCTGCGGGCAGCCCGGCCAGCAGCGCATAGGCCAGCGATTGCGGGATCAGCATGATCGTCACGATCACAGCCGCCACCAGATCGCTGGTCAGCGTGTCCTTGTCATAGGTTTTCGACCATTGAAGGATCGGCAGGTGCCGCTCCATCGAGGCTCGGGTCAGTTTCGGCAAGCGCATCGGCCTATCGTCCTTGGAAAAAGGGGAAGGGCGGGAGATATCCCCCGCCCGGTGTTCGTGAGTGGTGCGATCTTATCTGGCCGAGACTTTTTCGGGTCTCGCCAGCCATTCTTTGCCGCGCAGCATCGCCTTCCAGTACACTGGAGGCAGGATCTGTTCCTTTAGGATCCAGGCTGCGCGGGTGGGTTTCGTGCCGTCGATGACCCATTTCGGGAACGACGGCAAAAGCGCCCCGCCATAGCCGAATTCGGCTAGGACAATTTTGCCGCGCTCGACTGTCAGCGGGCAGGAGCCATAGCCGTTGTAGATCGCGGTTGGTGATTTCCCCAGCACGTCGTCCACCAGGTTTTCAGCCACAACGGGGGCCTGCATCCGTGCGGCGGCGGCGGTTTTTGCGTTGGGGGCGTTCATCACGTCACCCAAAGCCCAGATGTTATCGTATTCCTTGTGGCGCAGGGTGGCCTGATCCACATCGACCCAGCCCGCCGCATCCGCCAACGGCGATACACGGATGAAATCAGGCGCAGTTTGAGGCGGGCAGACATGCATCATGTCGAACTCGACCTCGACCCGTTCGACCGGGGTGTCGGGCTTGGCGACGTCGAACCACGCCTTTTTCGCAGGGCCATCCACGGCCACCAGATTGTGGAAGAAGTTCAGCTTGGCGTCGTATTTTTTGACGTATTCCTCAAGAGCCGGGACGTAATCCTTGACCCCGAACAGCACGCCGCCTGCGTTCATGAAATTGATGTCGATATTGTTCAATGCGCCGTTTTTGAACCAATGATCGCCGGACAGGTACATTGCCTTTTGCGGGGCGCCTGCGCATTTGATCGGCATGGGCGGCTGCGTGAACAGGGCGCGGCCTTTTTTCAGGCCCTTCACCAGGTCCCAGGTGTAAGGCGCCAGATCATAGCGGTAGTTCGAGGTGACGCCGTTTTTGCCCAGCGTTTCGACCAGCCCGTCCACAGCGTTCCAATCCAGTTTTAGACCGGGACAAACGACCAGACGATCATATTTCACCACACGGCAGCCATCCAGAACGACGGCGTTGTCGGCGGGCTCAAAGGCTGCGACGGCGGATTTGAGCCAATGCACATCCTTTGGGATCAGGCTGCCCATTGTCTTGGCTGTCGTCTGCGCGTCAAACACACCCGCGCCAACCATGGTCCAGCCGGGCTGGTAATAGTGGATGTCGGCGGGGTCCAGAATGGCCACGTCCAGATCAGATTTGCGCGCCTTGATGGAGGCCGCAAGCGCGATGCCTGCCGCGCCGCCGCCCACAATCACCACATCGAATTTCGCGTCGCCCGTATCGGTTGGGGTTTTGCCCCCATTCACGATGCGGCGCACAACGCCTGCCATGTCATAGCCAGCCGCCTTGGTTGCCGCCAAAATTTCCGAGGCGGGTTTGTCCTTGGCTACAGCCAGTGACCACAGCGTGGTCGAGCGTGTACCCGTGCGGCAATAGGCCAGTGTCGGACCTGGAAGCTCGATCAGGGCTTGGCCGAAATCAGCGGCGTCTTCGTCCCGAACCTTACCTGACACGATGGGCAAGTACCGTGTCTGTAGCCCAGCGGCCTGAGCGGCAGCGTCGATCTCCTCGAACGTGGGCTGGTCGGCTGCTTCGCCATCGGGGCGGTTACAGATGATCGAACGAAAGCCTTGCTCGACCAGCTTGGCGATGTCGTCGGGCAGAATCTGAGCTGCGACGGACAGTTCCTCGGAAATCTTCTTGGGGGCCATGGTGCGGGGTCCTATTGGATGGGGTGGCGGGGGCACATCCAATAGGTGCAAACACCCGGAATGCGCAAAAACGAGCTGAACCGATGGGCCAACGCCGACGTCACGCGGACCATAGGGCCCTGATTTTCTGTGATGTGCGTCATGAGCCCTCCTCGGTGGTGAACACATAATGTAATGTGAATGTATATTTCAACATTTCTGTACCAAGTGCGTCACAATAGCATGGGAAATTGTTCCAAGGATGCATTTCACATGGGAACTAACGTCTGTTTTTGGGTTCGGGGCCACCTGAAGGGGCTGGGAACGCAAAAGCCCCCGCCAGAGGCAGGGGCTTTACGTCAATGGTTAGCGATCAGTCCAGGTCTTCGGGCAGAATCAGGTTCAGCAGGATCGACAGACCGGCCGCGGGTAGCAGTCCGCTGGTCAGCAGGATCTGTGCTGTCTTTGGCATATGCTGTAGCGCCGAGGGCACCAATTGCAGGCCAAAGCCCACCGACAGGGACACGGCAAAGATCACCATGTTCCGGCGGTTCCAGGTAACGTCGGACAACATGTTCACGCCAGCTGCGGCAACCATGCCAAACATGACAATCACGCCACCGCCCAGCACGTTGATCGGGACGGTGGACACGATGGCACCGAACTTGGGGATCAACCCGCAGATGATCAGGAAAATCGCGCCGATGGTGACGACGTGGCGGCTCATGACCCCAGTGATCGAGATCAGGCCGACGTTCTGGCTGAACGATGTGTTCGGCAGCCCGCCGAAAATACCTGCGATGGCCGAGCCAAGGCCGTCCGCAAAGGTCGCGCCCTGAATTTCCTTGTCGGTGGCTTCACGTGCGGCGCCGCCCTTGGTGATGCCGCTGACATCGCCGACGGTCTCGATTGCTGAAATCACAGCCATGAAACACATGCCGATAATGATGGCCGAGTTGAACTCGATCCCCCATTTGAACGGAATGGGGGGTGCAAACATTGCGGCGCGGCCAATGTTGCCGAAATTCACCTGCCCCATGAGCAGGGCAACCACGTAACCTGCGATCAGACCCACCAGCACAGCGGCGACCGAGGCCAACCCCTTGGTGAAGAATTTGATGCCCAGGGTCACGACGATCACCACCAAGGCAGGGATCCACATGGCCAGCGATCCAAATTCAGGCTTGCCCATCAGGGGCACGCCGCCCGCAGCATATTGAATGCCGACCTTCAGCAGCGACAGGCCGATCATCAGCACGATCAGGCCAGTGACAAGCGGAGGCAGGGCAAAACGGATCTTGCCGATCACAGTTCCCAGTGCGAAGTGGAAGATCCCTCCGATTACGATGCCGGTCATCAGCCCCGCCATGCCTGCGGTGCCCTGGCCTGCGACGGCTGGGATCATCACGGGCAAGAAGGCAAAAGACGTCCCTTGCACGATCGGCAGGCGGGCGCCCACGGGGCCCATGCCGATGGATTGAAACAGTGTGGCGATGCCTGCAAACAGCATCGACATCTGGATCATGTAAATCAGGTTCGGAAAATCAGGACTGTTCGAGCCAAAGCCGAATCCCGCTGCCCCCGCGACGATGATGGCCGGGGTTACGTTACTGGCGAACATCGCCAGAACGTGCTGGATGCCCAGCGGTACGGCCTTGATCATGGGTGGGGTGTAATTTGGATCTCGTAATTGGTCTGGTGTTCCTAGTGAAGTATCAGTCATCCCTTGCTCCTGTTGGTGATGGCCCCTCTTGTCGGGGGTTATCGTGTGATGAGGTATGGTTGGTTCAGTGCGTATTCTTCGAGGTTCGCCGTGTCCCCGATGCGGTCCACCACCGCAAATAGGCCCGGCGCATGCAGAGGTGTCAGAACCCCATGCCAGGTGCCGCGATGGAAATTGATGCCCTGCCCCGGCGCGGCCAGAAAGGCGCGGATGCCGGTTGGCGTGCCGTTGGTGTCATCTGCAACGATGACCAGCCATTCATCATGGCTCATGGGGATAAAGGCCTGGCTGCCGTCTGGGTGGCGCTCGACCAGATCCAACGTGTAGGGAAGGCTGCGCGGGTGCGCGTGAAACAGCGAAATTCCGGCGCGGCCATCCGTGCCGAAATCCAGCTGCGCGCGATCATGGTACCGCCCACAAAAGCCCTGATTGATGATCTTGTCCGGGTCGCCCGCAGCCTGAAGCACATCGCCATAAGGGGCGAAAGCTTCGGCGGTCAGGGCGGTGGCATTGATCGTTGTGGTCATAAGCGGTTCCGTTCAGCAGGCGGGGGGCTGACGGCCCCCCGGACCCCCCGTGAGTATTTGGGCAAGATGAAATCAGAGATGCAGTTTCGGGTGACGGTTCACGTCCTTGTACAGCAGGTAGCGGAAGGGTTCGTCCCCGGTGGCGATACAGGCCTGAGGGCAAAAGGCGCGCAGCCACATGAAGTCGCCGGGGCCGACCTCGACCCAGTCCTTGTTCAGCAGGTAGCGGGCGGTACCCTGGAGCACGTAGAGTCCGTGCTCCATCACGTGGGTTTCGGCAAAGGGGATGCGCCCGCCGGGTTCGAAATTGACGATATTGACGTGGAAATCATGGCGCATGTCGAAAGGGTCGAAAAACCGCTGCGTGGACCAGACGCCATCGCAGTCAGGCATCTGGGCCTTGTGGACCTCGGTTTCGTGTAGCGTGAAGGCCGTCAGGGGGTTCAGGCTTTCGATCCGTTCATAGCGTTTGCGAATCCAGTGAAAGCCGCAGGGCGCGTCCGAGGTGTTCCAGATCTCCCAGTGTGCACCGGCCGGGATATAGACGAAATGCCCCGCCTTAAGGTCCTGGCGTGCGCCACCAATGGAGAGGCGCAGCTCGCCAAAGGCGACGAACAGAACAGCCTGGGCTTCGAGATCCGGTTCGGGGTCAGCGCAGCCGCCACCTGGGGACAGTTCAACCGCGTATTGAGCAAAGGTTTCAGCAAAGCCGCTGAGCGGGCGCGCCAGGACCCACATGCGCATCCCGTTCCATCCGGGTAAGAAGCTGGTCACGATGTCCCGCATCGTGTGGCCGGGGATCACGGCATAGGCCTCGGTGAAGACGGCGGTACCTTCGGGGTTGCCGTGTTGCTGAGGATGCCCACCGGGTGGAAAAGCGTAGGTGGTCATAGCAGCTCCTCTAGGCGCAGGCGGGCGATGCGCTCGACCTGTTTGCAGGCCTCGGAAAATTCGGTTTGCGTGTCGTTGTTTACCCGGCGTTCGAAGCTTTGCAGGATGCTGGATTTTGTGTGGTCCCGCACCGCGATGATGAAGGGGAAACCATGTTTCTGAGTGTATTGATCATTCAACTGCGTGAAAGCCTGATGTTCCTGGGCGGTCAGGGCGTCCAGCCCGGCGCTGGCCTGCTCTGATGTCGATTCCGTGGTTAGCCGCTTGGCGGCGGCCAGTTTGCCGGCCAGATCGGGGTGGGCGCGCAGCACGCCCATCCGCTCTGTATCGCTGGCAGATCGGAAAATGCGGGCCAGCGCGCTGTGGACGCCGATTGCCGTGTCATGCGCGGGGCCAAGTTCCAGATCATAGGCGCGCTCTGCGATCCAGGCGGAGTGTTCAAAGATGCCGCCGAATTGGGCAACGAAACGGTCGCGAGTCATTTCGCTGGGCCGCTCGAACCGCTGATGTGGGTGGGCGCTGGCCCAGTGGCGCGCGATGTCGATCCGGCGCGGTGTCCAGACGTTTTCGAACCCTTGAATATAGTCGATGAAGCGCTTTAGTCCCGCGATTTTGCCGGGCCGTCCTATGAGGCGGCAATGCAGGCCGATGCTCATCATCTTGGGCGCGCCAGCCTCGCCTTCGGCATAGAGAACGTCAAACGCGTCCTTCAGATAGGTAAAGAACTGCTCGCCGGTGATATAGCCGGGCGCGGTGGCGAACCGCATGTCATTCGCCTCGAGCGTATAGGGGATGATCAGCTGGTCGCGGTCTTCGATCTCAAGCCAATAGGGCAGATCGTCATCGTAAGTGTCTGAGACATATTCAAATCCGCCTTCTTCGGCGACCAGGCGAACGGTGTTTTCCGAACAGCGCCCCGTGTACCAGCCCAAGGGGCGTTCGCCGACGACCTCGGTATGCAGGCGGATGGCTTCGGCTATGGCTGCGCGCTCTTCGGTCTCGGGCATGTCTTTGTGTTCGACCCATTTCAACCCGTGCGAGGCGATCTCCCAGTCGGCAGCTTTCATCGCTTCGACTTGCTCGGGCGAGCGGGCCAGCGCGGTGGCGACACCATAGATGGTGAGCGGGATGTCGGCCTGGGTGAACAGCCGGTGGAGCCGCCAGAACCCGGCGCGCGCGCCGTATTCATAGATCGATTCCATATTCCAATGGCGCTGTCCGGGCCATTGGGCGGCGCCTGCGATGTCGGACAGGAACGCCTCGGAGGCGGCATCTCCGTGCAGGACGCAGTTTTCACCACCCTCTTCGTAGTTCAGCACGAACTGCACGGCGACTTTGGCCTGACCGGGCCATTCGACTTTGGGTATACGGGGACCGTATCCGACCATATTGCGTGGGTAACGCTGCATTTTTGACCTCTTTCACGTGTGAATGGTTGTACGGCAGCAGGGGCTCTTGCCACTTTCAAGAAATTCTTGAAACACTTTCAGGGGTGAGTTGGCGCGTGTCCACGCCTATCCTGTCAGCATCATACAGGCTAAGTGCCTGAAAAAGGAGCGATCTAATGTCAGAGGGTTACCTGACCACGCATGTTCTGGATACGGCCAAGGGCTGTCCGGCCGCGAACCTGGACATCACACTGTATCGGTTGGACGGGGACACCCGGACCGAGCTGGCTAAGATGCGCACCAACGCGGACGGCCGAACGGATTCGCCCATCCTTCCCAAAGGCGAAATGAAATCAGGCGTTTACGAACTGGTTTTCCTGGCGGGCGCCTATCTGGATGCCAGCGGTATCCCGCCCGAGGAGCCGCGGTTTCTGGATGTGGTGCCAATCCGGTTTGGGATATCGGACGAGGCGTCGCATTATCACGTTCCGCTGCTCATCAGCCCGTTTGGTATGTCCACCTATCGCGGCAGCTAAGCCCTGACGCTCAAAGAATCGCGGGCCTCTTCCATCGTCGCCAGAGGAGGCTTATCTGTGCCTTCCGATGGACAGCGCCAAAGCGGCGCGATAGGGAAGGCGCATGGCTAAACCAAAGACAGATCCGAATTACAAAGTCATCGCCGAAAATCGGCGTGCACGCTATGACTATGCCATCGAGGACGATCTGGAATGCGGGGTCATCCTTCAGGGTTCTGAGGTGAAGTCTCTGCGCGTGAATGCAGCCAATATCGCAGAAAGCTATGCGTCGGTCGAAGACGGAGAGCTGTGGCTGATCAACGGCTATATCGCGCCCTATGAGCAAGCCAAAACCTGGGGCCACGAAGAGCGGCGCAAGCGCAAGCTCTTGGTGTCCAAAAAGGAACTGGCGCGCCTGTGGAATGCCACCCAACGCAAGGGCATGACGCTGGTTCCTCTGGTCATGTATTTCAACCACAAAGGCCTGGTGAAGCTGAAAATCGGCATCGCTAAAGGCAAGAAGAACCATGACAAGCGCGCCAGCGAGGCCGAGCGCGACTGGGGCCGCCAGAAGCAGCGACTTCTGAAAGAGGGCTGACGCTTTCGCCGGTTTTTTCCCCTGATTGCCGATTTGTTGCATTGATACGGTAGGGCTAACTCGGAACAGGGGTGGCTCCGGGATCTATGCAAAGCCCGCCCATCGGGAAGGAAGAAAGAAATGGAACTTCTGATCAGTCTGATCGCAGGCGCAGTTGGCGGTAACGTCGCTGGCGGTGTCATGAAGAATGCAAGCCTGGGCACGCTGGGCAACTCGTTGGCGGGTATCCTGGGCGGTGGTCTGGGTGGACAAATCCTGTCCATGCTGGGCGCAGGCAGCATGGCTGGCATGGCCGGCAGTGCAGGTGGTCTGGATATCGGCGCGATCATCGGGCAGCTGGCTTCGGGTGGCGTTGGTGGCGGCGTTGTCATGGTCGTTATCGGCCTGCTGAAAAAGGCACTGGCCAAGTAATCAAAGTCCCGGCACGGCGCTGGAATGTGCCTGCCGGGCTTGCCTCTGTCCCCCCTGCATTGTAGTCAGGTTAGAGCTAAAAAACGGGGGACCAGATGGCACAGGACGATCCAAAGACACTTGTTTCGACCGACTGGTTAGCGGCGCACATGAAGGACCCGGATTTGCGGATTCTGGATGCCTCGATGTTCCTGCCGGGCGGTGATCGTGACGCCAAGGTGGAATACGCACAGCAGCACATCCCGGGTGCGCGTTTCTTTGATATTGATGAGATCAGCGACCTGCGTTCAGACCTGCCGCATATGGTGCCGCCGGTCGAAAAATTCATGAGCCGTATGCGGGCCATGGGTGTGGGCGACGGTCACCAGGTTGTGGTTTATGACAGCCAGGGGATTTACTCGGCTGCGCGCGTGTGGTGGATGTTCCGGCTGATGGGGCAACACAACATTGCAGTGCTGGATGGTGGCCTGCCGAAATGGATGGCCGAGGGCCGCACCACCGAAGACATGCCCCCCATTGTGCGCGACCGGCACATGACCGTGCGGCGGCAATCGAACATGGTAAAGGACGTCACTCAGGTCTCGTCAGCCGCCAAGCTGGGGGACTCTGTGATCGTGGATGCCCGTGCGGCGGAACG
>Ga0070725_10001063_pt1 | contig 16027 bp, 13 predicted proteins | sample tdDd002_FD_69781 | JGI IMG/M metagenome (GOLD analysis project Ga0070725, IMG submission 69781) | Marine sediment microbial communities from the Atlantic coast under amendment with organic carbon and nitrate - tdDd00.2 | ecosystem: Environmental > Aquatic > Marine > Coastal > Sediment | place... | reverse complement strand
GTGGTTGACGTTACACAGGTTAAGTGGGCTATTGTCTCAATATCAAAGTCCGTTTTAATTCGAGAGGCAATTTCTATTGTAGTGTCTTTTGATGTTCCACCTGCCCCATATGTAACAGATATAAAATCTGGGTCTAGGGGTTTAAGTGCCTCAATTGTATTAAAAATCCCTTCTATATCCATATCTCTTTTAGGTGGAAATACTTCAAATGATATAGTCGGTTTTTTCTCTTCTAATATTTGTTTGATTTTCATGGCCGCTACTTCCTTTCATAAAAGGTGGTCCTTGTCTTTCTTTTTATACGACAAGTTTTGAACACCTTACTCCTCATTTTCATCCATTATCTACTTACCGTTTACTCATTACACTCTTACTTCTTATCTTAAAACTCTAGTCTCTGTTCTCTAGTCTCTTATCTATTAACAAAGCTCTATTTCTCCCCACGCACCAAGTTGATCACCAACAATAATCAAAATGCCGTTTATGCCTGGGATAGTTTTAGCAAATGAAATGCCTTTTTCTATGTCTGTATGGGACTTAATCAAATTTCCAACCAATGTTGCAGTTGCATCTGCTAAACAAGTGTCTTTACTTATTACAACCACTGCGTCTGCTTTACCAAAGCTTAGAGAGTGCCCAACCGTTCCAGACGATGTACATATACCACAGGGTGTCATTTCAGGTTTTATTTTAAGTGCTAGTTTTTCACTAAGAACCGACTGTCCAGCGTGGACTAGAATCCGTCTTTCTATAGATGATCTTAGGTATATGTCTCCGCCGTTTTCTATAAATATATCCGTAAGATCATCTTCCTCTTCAACTAGGCACTCAGCAACATACTGTGAAACTGCACCAGCAACCGCTGCCATAGGTCCTACACCCGCAAGACTTGACGCTTTGATCATTTGTTTTACTAAATAATGCGCCTTATGGTCTTGTTTAATGGGTTCTAAACTGGTTTGAAACAAGGGTCTTCTCTCAATGTACTTACTTAAGATTTTTCGAATATCACTTAAGTGACTTTCAGCGCCTTCAACAACATTTTTATTGGCGTAAATTTGTAAGTCAGATTCATTTTGAATAATTGTTTGCTCAACCAGTTCATGTCCTAGTGTTTTATCTCTGTAAGTACGTTCCTGGTAGTTTTCTAAGTTAAACACCTAGCCCCACCTCATTTGTAATGGCTTGTAGTGGACAGGCTTGAATACATAAGTTACACCCAACACAGCGGTTGTCCTCATATTCAAGTTGCCAGCCTGTGTCTGCCCCAATTCGAAGGGCTTTAGAACCACAGACTGTAGTACATAATCCACAATCTACACATTTGTCTTCTATTCTACTAATTGTGCTTTTGACAAAATCGGCTTCTATTCCAACACCTTCTAAGTAAAGGATAGCTTCACTAATTTTCTCGGACTTTCCTTCCACTTCTGCCAACATATGACCCTGAAGGTTTATGTCAATTGATGCTTTTAGTATGTTTACTCTCAGATCATAGTCTGCAATAAGTTTGTAAACTACCGGTTCTTGGGACTGGGTTGCCGGGAAATTGATTAAGAATTTAGTTTTCATGATTATGCCTCCCCGCTTCTGTCTTTTAGTGGTCCAACTGGTGTGGTTGGGAAAAGTTCAATAGGTTTTTGAAGTTCAAAACTGCCCTCTTCAATTTGTTGTTTAAGTAAGTCTGCAATTTCTCGTGACCGTACTAAACTTGTTATAGGTGCTGTTTTTACTTTTTTGCCTTCTATTTCAATCTGACCTGTTTTTAAATCTGCGTAGCTTACTCTTGCAAGAACCGGTTTAGGACCATTTGACACCGAGTAGTCTAAAACATTTGTGTATATGTCTTCGTCTTTAATGGCACAGCTTTTTAAAATCTCTGTGTCGAGGACTGGTATTGGAATCCCTACACCTACGTACATTGTGCACCCGTAGTCTTTGAAAACACCTGGTTTAATGTAACGCGTGTCCATGTTTTTCAAATCACCAATAAGGGCTAAAGTTGCGCCTGTTCCCTTTGGAATATCATTGTTTTCGTCTCTATCAGCTGCTGAGTTAAACTGTGTGCCCCTCCAGCTCACATACCCTGTTGCACCGCCAATAAATATGCGTGTTCCAACACCAATGGTTCTATATAGTGGGTCATTTAGAAGTGGGCTAAGTTGTCCAGATGTTGAGTAAGTTACATTACCCGTCTTTGCTTTAAGAGGACCCATGTAAGTGTATATAATCTTGTCAGAGCTATTTGAAGCTGCTGCATAATTTTGATAACAGTTTCTAGGGTTATATAAATAGGCTTCATTTATAGAATCCAGTTTAATTTCTGCTTCGACTTTTTTACTTGGGTAACAGTCTGTACCTTTGCCTTTAGCATTTAGTTTGACTGATTTTCCATCAATCAAGTCACAAATAACATGTGCCCCACCATAGTCATAACCTTCTGTTTCAGACTCTTGTGTTGCTCCAATGTATGTATCCACTGCTGCAAGCCCACCATAGGCTTCAACATCATTTAAGAATATTTTTTCCATCCGGGTGGCTGGACTCGTATGTCCGAAATTTAAAAATGCACCTGTAGAACACATTGGACCAAATGTTGCTGTTGTGACTACATCTACTTTTTCAGCGGCCGCTTCAAGACCGATTTCATCTACAATGCCAATAATTTCTTCTGCAGTTACTACAACTGCCTTTCCGTTTCGAATACGTTCATTAATCTCTTCATACGATTTTGCCATTTTTGCACCCTCCAAATTAGTAATTTGTGCTAGTTGAGGAAGTTTAAGTGAGTATAACAAGGGCATTTAAGCTGCCCTAAGCAGCAAATGCTAAGTTGTATTTATACAAAAATAAGTCCACCTATGAGATGGACTTAAATAAGCATACTCATCTTCCGGTAATTATCCGCTGGATTTAGCACCTTGCCAATGAATGCAGGTTGCCGGACGTCATAGGGCCAGTCCCTCAGTCTCTCTTGATAAGTGGTATGAAATTATTCTTGAACAAAGTTTGCTTCTTGTACCAGATATTTGTACTTGTACAACCAGGGCTTACAGCTACTCTAAGTAGCGTTTGCCAAGTTGTACTTATACAATAAAAAAGATCTTCCTTAGCGGAAGATCTATGTTTGCACATAAGCTCATCTTCCGGACGTGTCCGCTGGATTTAGCACCTTGCTAATGAATGCAGGTTGCCGGACGTCATAGGGCCAGTCCCTCGGTCTCTCTCAATGAGTTCAAAGAATATTTATTTAAAAACTAGTATAAACACACCTTTAATTAAAGTCAAGAAAAATTCTGAATTATTTTTCCTTTTAATCAATAAAAGGTTCGTTTTGTTGAAGCCTACAACTATCTTATGAATAAGCCAATACTTAAAATAACCATGTAAATCACAGCTATTGTCACCACCACACCCATCTTGTTGAGCTTTTGGAAGACACTTCGGTCTCTTTCAAGTGCACCTTGTCCTGCATCTCTAAACTTTCTATTTAGGGCGTCGATTTCAGCCTGCATGTCAAACATTCGAGATTCAAGGCGTTCAATGGCTGAAGTGTGTTCAATGTCTTGTATTGTTTTACTTATTAGCTCTTCTTTTATTTTAAGAAGACTTTGAGTCTGTTTATTGTCAATATCGTCTTTTTGTGCGAGTATAGCTTCTAACTTTTCCAGCTGCTCACTTTGCTCGTGGTCAACAATAGCCTTTTCAGCTAGGGCATGTCTCAGCTGGTTAATCAGCTCTGTTTGCTGGTTGTCCAGTTCTTCCTTTTCATTCAGCTGGGCTTCAAGGGCATCAATGAGTTTTGACTGTTCGTCGTCAAGCGTATCTTTATCTCTTAACTGGGCTTCTAGGGCATTTATAAGTTTGGTCTGCTCATCGTCTAAAGTGTCTTTATCTTTTAACTGGGCTTCTAATGCGTCAATGAGTTTCGTCTGTTCGTCGTCTAACACATCTTTATTACGCAGTTGTTCTTCAAGTTTCTCAATCATCATAGACTGTTCTGAATCTAACACATCTTTATTTTTGAGTTTTTCCTTTAGCTTGGCTAACATTTCAGTCTGCTCTGCATCTATTTCGTCATTCACTTTTAAATTTGATTCAAGAGATGCGATCATTTCTCTATTTTTTTCACTCACAACCTGTTGTCGTAAAATGTCTTTTTTAATATCAGACAAGAGCGTTTTTTGTCTAGATGCCCCCATGTCTAAACCTCTAGATGACAAGTAAACTTCATGAATATAAGAATTAGCAAGGATAATGTCCTTACGTGTTGTTTCTGTAGAAGTTTTCTCTAAGTACTTGGCAATTTGGCTAAGTGCTTTTGAGTCAGAGATGAAAACAGATATAACTTTCTCAACCACGTCTAATATACAATCTGGTGATGAAGATGTATCTAGACAGGAGTCCAGTGTGGACACAAGTTGTTTATGTGGGCCTGTCTTTAAATAGTCGCTGTTGTCTATATGCGTAATGATATCAACAAGAGCTACGGCAACTTGATCAGGTTTCATTTTGTAATTGTCTTTAATTATTTGATAGGTATTTTCCATAATTAGACCTCCATGAGACTTATAAAGTATCGCGTTTATATAGTTCTCAATTAATATGATTTAATTATAGCAAAATAATGGTTACCAACAGATTAACATTTGATTAAAGGATATTGTTAAACAATTCACTTTGATTCGGTAATATATTTGATTTACGGATGGTAAAGCTTCTTTAATATTACTACGTTTTCTGGATCAATTCTTATACTATTTTGATATATGCACGTTTTTTACATTCCAGTTATAGCAAGTGATTTACCTTGTTTTGTAACTTGAAAATTTCTTTTGTTTTTTTGTATAAAAAGTATTGCCTTGTATACAGGTATATGTTAATATTAAGGCGAACAAATCGTTAAACATATAACAAAGTAACAGGAGGTTTTTATGAATAGATCCAAAGTAGCTTATCTACTCCTGTCGGTGACAATTTTCACAGTTGTCTACTATTTTTCAACGATCTAGTTCCAGTACATATTGTACTAATACTTGTTGATAACGTTCGAAAGAACGTTTCATAATACCCCAATTTCTCAATACATGCTCCAGTAAAGCATAGAGGGATCAACTTCCCCAGTTGATCCCTCAAATTACTCTTATGCTGTATGAGATAACTTTACAACTCATAACCAATATTTCTTTCACTCCGTCTATATTAGGTGGGGTCTTTTTTTTTCCGCGTGAAACTTGTGAAGTGCACTTAAACATATGTAATCAAGAAAATGAGCGTGGTTTTCGTTCATTTTGTTGATTATGTCTGTTTAAGTATTCGGAGCGGTGACGCGACGAGAGCGACCATAGGTTGCTCGGCCACTTCACTGACTTAAAACTAACTTAATCAAATCAAGAAAAAGAGCGTGGTTTTCGTTCATTTTCTTGTTTACATCTGTTTAAGTATTCGGCACGGTAACGTGACGAGAGCGACCATAGGTTGCTCGGCACTTCACAGACTTAAAACTAACTTAATCAAATCAAGAAAAAGAGCGTGGTTTTCGTTCATTTTGTTGATTATCTCTGTTTAAGTATTCGGCACGGTAACGTGACGAGAGCGACCGATAGGTTGCTCGGCCACTTCACAGACAAACAATTAACTTAATCAAACCAAAAGTGAATCGGTTTTTCGTTCATTTTATTGTTTATGTCTATTTAAGTATTCGCCGCGGTGACGCGACGAGAGCGACCATAGGTTGCTCCGCCACTTCACAGACTTAAAACTAACTTAATCAAACCAATAAAATGAGCGTGGTTTTCGTTCATTTTCTTGTTTACATCTGTTTAAGTATTCGACACGGTAACGTGACGAGAGCGACCGATAGGTTGCTCGGCCACTTCACAGACTAACAATTAACCGACTTATTTATTCAAAATACATCTCTTCTCCCCAGCTTCAAAACACTTACCACATGAAACACATCTTGCTTTTTCTTGCCCATTCATAAGACGTGTAATTAGGTCTGGCTCAGAAATGAAAGGTCTTGATAATGAAACCAGGTCTGCTCCTGTTTCTAATACTTTTTCCATATCTTCAAAGTTACGTACGCCACCTACAACTAGTGTTTTTACATCTACATCTCCCTTTAGCTCCATTGCACGCTCAAGGAAATAGTTATGTTCTGAGTATTTTTTCATCCCAAACTCTGACCCACTAAATTCAATGGCTTCAATGCCTAAGTCCTTTAAAGCCTTAACCATGAACTTAACATCTTCAGTGTATGTCGTTGGGTCTTCAAGGTCGTTAGAATCTAGTTTTATGAACACTGGGTATGTATTACCACAGGCTTCTTTAATACCACTTACAATTTCCCTAACAATTCTAAATCTGTTTTCGCTACTTCCACCATATAAGTCAGTTCTTTTGTTTATAGATGGCTTTAAGAAATGACAGAGTATATAACCATGTGCACCATGTAACTGTACCCCTTCAATGCCTGCATCTTTTGCGTGTTGAGCAGCCCTAACAAATGCATTTTTCACAGACTCAATTTCTTCTAATGTCATTTCTCTTGCAATTCTGCCATCCTCTAAATTGTAAGCAGATGGTCCGTACGGATCTTCAGTATAGGCTTTAGCGCCTGCGTGGTTAAGTTGTGCAATTACCTTTGTTCCGTAAGGTTTAACAACCTCCATAATCTTCTTTGCATGAGTAACATGGTTGTCGTCAACAAGTTCGTTTGAACCCGGTGCAACAATTCCGTCTTTTGATACAAAGAACTGTCCAGCAATAATAAGTCCAATCTCATTTGAAGCTAAATCGTCAAACATTTTCAGTTCAGCACTACTAATGGTACCGTCCAAGTTTCCTAACATACTGTGTGTTGCAGACCTTACAATTCTGTTTTTAACCGTTAGGTTATTTAGTTCAAGTGGCGTTGATACTTGTAGATTTTCAAAATTCTTCATGTGACTCTCCTTATTGGTTTCCATTTTGGTATCCTTTTTAATTTGCCTTAGTGTTTAAGTGGTACTTCATTACTGAAACATGTTGCGTATTTAAATTTACTTGTATGGTGTTGTAACTTTAATTGTTACATCGACTTGTAAAAAAAGAGTGCAGTTAAACTGCATCTATTTTTTGTTCAATTAGTAGTGGTAGCCTATTCCATAGAAACATTGTTCTTTTGAGCAATCTCTTTCATAACATCTTCTAGGGTATGCTGTGACAACTCATTTTCCAGCTTTATTTGTGCGGCTTGAAATTTATCAGACAAAACGCCATTAATTTGCGATCCAATTGGACACTCTAAATTAACATTGGCATGAAAATCAAACACACTGGGCGATTCTTCTGATTGAACTGCTTTATAAATATCTAAAAGACTTATGTCACTTGGTTTTCTAAGAAGCTGAACCCCACCTACACCAGCTCGAACATGCACCAAAGAGCTGTTTTTTAAAAGACCAATAATACGTCTAATAACAACTGGATTAGTGTTCACACTACTTGCTATTTCTTTTGATGTTGGCATACGGTTTTCAAAATGCTCAACCATTCCCACTAAAGCTAGAATATGTGACGCAACTGGAAACTGTGTATTTCCTCTCATGTGATCTCCTCCTGTTGTAACAATTATAGTTACACCTCGTATGTTTTGTCAATACTCTTTTTTTATTTCTCTTCAAAAAACTTTGAAACCCATTGAAATCACAACAAAAAAGTTATAAGATAGCCAATGGATTTAGTTTCAATCTGGACCAATCTAGTCGAGTTGAAACTTGAATGTATATACAGTTTTCAAGGAGGCACTTATGTCAAATCTTTCTGGTAGTGGTTGCGAAATTTTCATTCCTGAAAATGACCGTCAACCCCTTCGTGATATAGAACGTAGCATTATTAAAAAATTTAGACGTGGTACATGGACTCAGTTCATTAAAGCCATTAAAGAATACGAACTCATCCAAGACGGAGACAAAATCGCTGTTGCCATTTCAGGTGGTAAAGACAGTCTTCTACTTGCAAAGATGTTCCAAGAACTTCGTAAACACGGTATGAAGAACTTTGAATTAGAGTTCATTTCTATGGACCCCGGTTTTAATAAAGCCAACAGAGACTTGCTTGAAGAACACTGCGCATATCTAAACATACCTGTAAAAATCTTCGACAAGAAAATTTTTGAGGTTGTTGACGATATAGCCAACAGCTACCCTTGTTACTTATGTGCGAGAATGCGTCGTGGTGCCCTTTATGCCTACGCTCAGGAACTCGGATGTAATAAGGTGGCTCTGGGTCACCATTTTGATGACACCATTGAAACAGTTATGATGAACGTGCTTTGTGCTGGTAAATTTATGACAATGATGCCAAAGCTGAAGTCAAGTAACTTTGAAAACATGGAACTTATTCGCCCTCTTTATTACTTAAGAGAGAAGGACATTAAAAAATGGGCATCTTGGAATGGATTAAACCCAATGGACTGCGGTTGTGTGGTAGCTGCTAAAAAGACATCTTCAAAACGTCGTGAAGTTAAAGAGCTCATTGCAACACTTGGAACGTCTTTCAAAGACGTAGAAAAGTCTATTTTCCACTCTGCTAAGAATGTGCATATGGATGCAGTGCTGGGCTGGACAACAAATGGAGAGAAACACAGTTTCTTAGACCAGTATGACGATGAAGACCTGTAAGTAATAACTTCGTATTAAAGTTTTTAAGATAATTAAAACACTTAAAAATGAGTTTATAAGAAACAAACTAGTTAAATTATGTCATGTATAAAAGCTTAAAGAATGGGGTTAAAAAGGTCCACATTCTTTAAGCTTTTTTATGTCTAATCCCTAATACTTCCCAAAATCTTCATCATCAAGGGCTATGCTCTCAACACCGTATTCCTTTGTTAATACTCTCTCCCCCATCTTTTGAACGTCCATCGACAATCTTAATGATTTAGTATGATGGTTTGATGCTGTGTTTTTATCAAGTAATTGAAAGGCACTTATCATATCTGACAAGGCTTCTGACTGTGCTGTCATCTCCTCACTGGTCGCTGCACTTTCTTCTGAGTTAGCTGCATTACCTTGTGTTACAATTGAAATTTGATTCACCCCTTCATTGATCTGGTGTATCTGTGAGGCTTGATCATGAGAAGCATCTGCAATTTCCTTTAAAATATGTGCAGTATCTGAAGTTCCAGTCATAATCTTACTCAAGGCTGATGACGTTTCATGGGCGATTTCCATGCCTGACCTTACTTTTACCATGGAGTTCTGAATAAGGTCAGTTGTTTTTTTAGCAGCACTTGCACTTCTAGCGGCTAAGTCCCTAACTTCACCCGCAACAACAGCAAAGCCTTTACCATGTTCTCCCGCTCTGGCCGCTTCAACTGCTGCGTTAAGTGCTAAAATATTTGTTTGGAAGGCAATGGCATCAATGACTTTTATAATGTCTGATATATTCTCAGAAGCTTGGTTGATTGCATCCATTGCTTCTAACATGCTTCCCATTTGGTTGGTTCCTTGCTGGGCAGTGGCCTCAACATCACTACTTAATACATGTGCACGTTTTGCACGTTCGGCATTTTCTTGGGTTTTGTCCGCTATACGTGACATGGTTGCTGTAATTTCCTGTATAGATCCCGCCTGCTCTGTTGAACCCTGTGACAAGTCTTGAGCCGCCGTTGATACTTGGTTTGCTCCTGCTGTGACTTGCAAAGCTGAAGACGCAAATTCAGATAAAACAGTGCTATAGGTTTCAAGAATCGTATTAATTGAAGTACGCATTGCATTAAAATCTCCGAGGTAGTCCCTATCAATATAAACGTTTAGGTCTTTGGCAGACATACAAGCTAATATGTCTGTAATTTCGTTAATATATGATTGAATGCTATGTGTCACTTCACCCAAACTCCCATAGATCCGCTCAAAGTTTTCACCAATTTCTTTGGTGTCATCATCGGTATCTTCCCTGCTTATACTTACATCTAGTTTTCCACTAGAAAGGTCTGATAGAGTATCTATAAGTTTGTTAACTTCATTGGTTTGATACTCCGTTTGTTTTACAGTCTTAGCCAATGTTGTTTTAATTTCTGTTTGATTGATTACAAATTCAAAGGCACCTATAATATTACCGGACTTGTCTAGTAACGGGTTACCTTCGTAAGCTATATGCAAATCTTCATTTTGTGGATGTGCTATGGTTTCACTGTTAGCTGGGCTCCCCTCTCTCATGGCTCTACCACATGCACAGTTTTCCGTATTGCAGTCTCCTGTTTTTATAAGGTTATAACACTTCTTCCCCTTTACATGGTCTAGTGTCATATTTAAAGCGCCCAGGCCTGCATTGTTAATGTATTCAATATTAAAATCCTTATCTATGGTCATAAAGATTGCTGGCATATCCCTTACAAAACGAACTAAGGTATCTGTCACGTTATTCATACCACCCAGTGTTTCCTTCCACTGGCCTTCTAAGTTTTGAGTACTTGCTCGACTTAACAATTTACCCGCCCTGAACTGGTCATCTAATGATTTGATTTCATGATTTACATGACCTATCGATCGAATAATCGAATCAAAGGTTCGAGAAAGATCCCCAATTTCGTCGAGCGAACCAGTGTTTATGTCCACATCAAAATCTCCCGATGCAACAGACACAGCCGCTTTGTTTAGTGTACGAATCGGTGCGCTTATAAAATAAGAAAAGATCTGCGCAATAATGAATATTACAAATATAGTTGGTATTAATACATTTCTCATTTGATTCGCTACAGCCACTTGAATGGCATGGACGTCATCAGCATATATCCCTGTGCTTATGGCCCAGTCCCATTTGTCGAACCCCTTCACATAAGAAATTTTTGTAGATTCTTCATCCGATCCAGTTCTTTTCCATTTGTAAGATATAACTCCAAAACCTTTATCTTTAACTTTTTCGATCAACTGGTCAACTATACGAACCCCGTCTACATCTTGCAAATAGGACACATCCGTGCCAATAAGCTCCGGACTTTCAGGATGCATCAACATAACCGATTCCAAATCTAAGACCCAAAAATATTCTGCCCCCGAATAACGCAGTGCACCAATTTCATCGAGTGCTTTTGCTTTTGCCTCACCTTCTGATTGGTCACCGTTTTCATATGCCTTATAGTGTTTTAAAGCAATGCTATAGGGCACATCCACTAAACTTTCTAATTTTTTAACGGTTTCGTCCTCTACAACTTGTCCAAACTTTGGTGTTATATAAAACGGTACCAACAGTGCAAAACAAAGAATAATGCACAAGGATAGTAACATGAGTTTGAACCCAAATCTTAAATTGCTTAGCCTCAAATACCTTAAAAGTTTCATTCACTCACTCCTTTGTGAATTCCACCCAAACCACTCAACCACACCCCATTAGACCCATTCGCTAACACTTTTATAGTTCTTAAGTATTACTTTCACCATTTTCGAACTATTTAATCACTTATTCGATAACATAAAGAATTACGTTTACTAAATGAACCATTATGGAATTTTAATCCAATACGAAAAGCCTTGTGACTACAGTCTTTGCACTAAAAAAAGACCCTTAAACTGTACAAAGGTCTTTTAAAAACTTTATGATTCACTATTTTAGTCGATTATTTGTTAAATAACTTCTCAGAGTTTTTATATAACTTATTTAGTGATGCAAGAAACTGCTCCCCTTCTTCTTCATCGAAGTTTTCAAATAAGAGTTTCTCTGTCTCCTCTTTGACTTTCATAAAGTCATCTACGGTAGAAGCCCCTTTTTCAGTTACATATAGGCGGATATTCCTTCTGTCGCTTTCGTCTGGAATACGTTCAATGAATCCCTGATCTTCTAGTATTTTTAACGCTTTGGTGACACTTGCTTTACCCACTTTTTTCATCTTTGCAAGCTCAAGCTGATTAATTCCAGGTTTCATTGAAATGATCAGGAAGTAATCAAACTGTCCAATTTTAATGCCAAAGGGTTCAATATTCTTACTTATATGTTGATTGGCATTGGCGGTTATGCTTCTTATAAGAAGACCATAATCTCTAATATCCATTGTTTATCCTTTCAATATTGAATGCCTAACTTTAATTTATTGGAACTTATGACAAACTACCTCATTAGTATACCAGTAAACCATATTCCAAGTAAAGGCTACTTAACACCTTGTTTAAGTTAATTTAATTGGAATATGATAAAGTGTATGATTTTATTATAAGCACACAATAAAAAAGGACTCATGTAAATCACACAAATCCTTTCAGGACTAATATTTAGGAATAATACTGGTCAATAGACTCACATACAAGTCCATTTAATACCTCTGCGGTTTGTTCCACTTTGCTAATGTAACCGTCAATCCCCCGAACTAAATGCATGTACTCTGTTGGCACAGCACCCGAATACCCTGTTCGTATATAAATACTTGTTTTATCGTTTTTCTTTTCGTTTCTTAAGTAATCTACCACTTCGTATCCCGCATTTTCTGACTCCATAACAATATCAAGTAGTACCAAACCCACATCATTATGATACTTGAGAAACTCTATTGCATCCGTTCCACAATCTGTATAATGAATGTCAATTTCCCGCCCCTTGTGTTTTAGGCGTTTTAGAACTATTTTTGTCATTACAAATACATCAATTTCATCATCAACCACTAGAATTTTAAACGGATTCATTACAAAATCACCGCCTTTGGTAGATCAAGAATGAACTTTGCGCCATCAGAATTTGATATGCATTTTATAGAACCTTTTAAGGTACTTTCAACAATTTCTTTAACGATACAAAGTCCCATTCCACTATTATCGTTCAACCCATTTATATCTTTATTAAGAACCTTACTACGTGTGTAAAAAGGTTCGAATATTTTTTCTAAATGGTCATTTTCAATACCTTCACCATTATCCATAAACTCAATTTTGCAAGTATCAGAAGTTTCTTCAATATAAACAGATATATGTCCACCACTGCCATGAAACCCGTGTAGAATGGAATTGTTTATAAGATTCATAAAAACCTGTGATAAGGGGCCTGGACAGCTAAAAATAGTCATTTCGGTATTGCCGGATACTTTATGATTCACATGATTAAGTTTTAACTCATACCGCATACTCCTAAAAACACTTTCCACATAATCTGCTACAACAAATACTTTACAGTCACCTTTACTCTGATCGGTAGATATACGTTTATAAGAAGAAATGAGTGATGCAGCAGCTTCTAAATTTCGATTTAAAAGAACCATGCCTTCTTGGATATCATCTAGTGTTTCAGAGTACGTTTCTAAATCTTTTATTTGACTGCCTTTCTCAGCAATTTTGTTGATATGAGATGCAGTTGTGATCGACACACCAATAGGCGTGTTTATTTCATGTGCTATTCCTGACATAAGTTCTGTTGTAATTTTATTGCGTTCAAGTTTAATTAACTGGTCTTGTGTTTTCTCTAATGCATCAATGGACTGTTTCAATTCATAATTTTTGATGTATAACTCTAAGTCGGTTTCTAAAACCGAACCAAACTCTTTTAACATGTTTTTGTACATTTCATTATATGTTCTTGTTTTACTGTCTAAAACACAAATAGTCCCGAAATAACTACCATCTGGCCACTTAATAGGATAGCCAAGGTAACTGATCATGTCCAGTTTTACATCCGGGTTGTCCTTCCAAATTGCGCTTTCTAGTGCATTAGGCACTTCAAGGGGGGAATCTGTACCTAAAACCGTCTCGCAGTACAAGCCCATACCAAGTTTACACTGTTCCAGTGCTTCATAAGGATTATCATCATGTTTGTTTAGCGCGAAAACCTCGATATCGGTTTCTCGAAGACGCATAATCAGTGCTGAAGGTACATCAAATACTTCTGAAATAAGATTCAAGAGATTTTGCCATTTAGACAGTACTTCTTCTCTTACCAGTTGGTTCTCTTCAGCAATAATAGGAACAACTCTGGATGAATCATCTTCTCTAACTTTAACGGTTGATTGTCCCATGTAACCGCCTCCAATTAATTACATTTTCCGAATATTTTAATCATACTATCTCCTATTCATAATGATATCCATTTGTGTGCATCTCTAACAGATGTATTGCAGTTTGTATCTTTAATTATTTTCATGGTATGAGTAATGATTACAAATTTAAGTATAAAAAAAGAACTAAATGTATAAATATCATTCGATATATTTACATATAGTCCTTCTTCTTACTTAATGTAATATTATGTTCTCTCTTTTGTATTTAACAGACCAGACCAAATCTTTATAATCAATAAAAACTGGTCCTATTCTAATTTTGATCTGTTCAGTTCTTTATCTGTTCGTAATTAAGCTAAAAACCTGTAAGTTTCTATGAAAGTTTGTCCACAACTTCTTGAGCCATTTCCAGTAACTTTCGTGTCTGAGATGAGTCGATTTTAATTGGACACTCAACCATGTCCCATGCTTCTTTTTGCCTATTAAGCATTTTTACAACCACCCCAGGTAACTCCCCTTGCATCCGAGCTTCATACCTATCTTTAATAGCATCTATAGTCGCAGAAAACTTCACACACTGAACGCCTCTAATCCTGAGTAAGTCTTCAACTCTTTCAGCATCATCCATAATATAAATGATGGAGTCATTGGAGTGTGGGTTCGCATGGATTGCTGTTTCTATTTTATTTAAAAACAACTCCCAAGCTTCGTCTTCATTGGTTGATAGACGCAAGTAGTCTTTCCCTGTGACAACTTGTATATTGGTTTTTTCTCGGATCAGTTCTGCTACACTAGATTTTCCAGTGCAACACGGTCCCATAAAAACAACAACCACCTTGTCACCTCGTTTCAAACAGTTGAATAATTCACAACGTTTAACATATATACAGTCATAACCAAACATGCATTAAGTTGTATATACCCTAATTATTCACAAACCTTTTCAATATACTCTGATGTAGTTAGTGATAGTAATGAACCATACTCCAGTTTAAACTCAACAATATCTCCGACTTTATATGTGTTGTGTGCGCCAGACATATTCATAAGCAGGTGATCGCTTGACGAACCTAGGATTTCAATGCCTTCATCCAGAGGAATGAGGTCGTCAGGGTTTACATCTTGTCTACCTACAGCTGCTATGGCACGTAGAATCATACCCTTATCTTCAAATGTAGGTGTATTACCGAAAGCATCCATCCCAATTTCGCCAATAGGCATTGACCCTTTAGTCTTCAACTCTACGATTTCAGCTTGAAGTTTGAAAGCGTCATCGTGTGTACCTTCAAGAGCATTGCCGTAAGCAGTCTCTCGACCTAATACAATGATTTCTCCCATACGCAAGTTATTTACTTTTGATGGCATAGTCCCTTTGTCTAACATATAGAATGAGCTTGAGTTACCACCTGTAATCATTTCTAGCTTTAACTCAAACTTGCTTTCAATCATTTCAGCTAAGTCACACAGTTGACCCAGGTTTTTATCATCTGGTACAACCCCACCATAACAGGTTAAGTTCACACCCAAACCATATAAATTAATGCCTTCAACGCTTAGGATTGCATTTACTGCTGACTCAATGTCTGTTGGTAAAAAACCTTCTCTTAAGTCACCTAAGTCAACCATAAGTACAATATTGTGTACCTTATTTTGCTTAACAGCTGCTAAGCCTAAAGCTTTAATCGTTTCTAGTTCTGAGTTTAAACTAATGTCAGCGTACTTAACCACTGCTTCAGCTTGGCTTTTCATTGGCAATCTTAGAAGAACTTTTAGTGCATCTAAATGACCTAACTTCTTAAGATTTTCAACGCGGGAGTCAGCTAAAAACTTTACGCCGCCTTCTACCATTGCTTTTGCAGCTTCAGGGACAGCACAGAAAGATTTTGTTACACCCATGATTTTAATATCATGTTTAGAACAAGCTTCTGCAACCACTTCAGTATTATGCTTAAGCTTTTCTAGATTAATCGTAACGCGTGGATACATGGCGTTTCCCCCTTAATAACAAGATAAATGATACATTTACAACAGTTCTAAACTTGGTCTTTTATACTTCTTAGTACCTCT
>Ga0070725_10001061_pt1 | contig 16039 bp, 15 predicted proteins | sample tdDd002_FD_69781 | JGI IMG/M metagenome (GOLD analysis project Ga0070725, IMG submission 69781) | Marine sediment microbial communities from the Atlantic coast under amendment with organic carbon and nitrate - tdDd00.2 | ecosystem: Environmental > Aquatic > Marine > Coastal > Sediment | place... | reverse complement strand
TTTTCAGGAGATGCAGTATAAGAGTCAACCCATCCTTGATCATGACGTGTCACGATTCTAGACTCATCAACTTCTGCAATGATACCAACGCCATTAGCAATCTTAACCGCTTTACCCTGAGCTCCTGACATACCGCCAAGACCAGAAGTAACGAAAAGGAAGCCCGCTAGATCTTCATCATTTTTAATGCCGTACTTTAGACGACCCGCATTGATAACTGTATTAAATGTACCATGAACGATTCCCTGAGGACCAATGTACATCCAACCACCTGCAGTCATTTGGCCGTAGTTAGATACGCCCATTGCAGCAGCTTTGTTCCAGTCTTCCGGATTGTCATACATGCCAACCATTAGGCCATTTGTAATTAGAACACGTGGCGCTTCAGGCGATGAACGGAATAGACCCATTGGGTGTCCACTCATTACAACAAGCGTTTGTTCTTGTGTCATAACTTCAAGGTACTTCTTGATAAGACGGTACTGCATCCAGTTCTGACATACACGACCTGTTTCACCGTAAGTTACAAGCTCGTATGGGTATAATGAGATTTCGAAATCCAGGTTGTTGTCGATCATAACCTGAACGCCTTTAGCCTCAGTAATACCTTTATATTCTTCGTAAGGCTTACCAGCAATGTTGCCTTCTGGACGGAATCTGTAACCGTAAATACGACCATGCTCCATAAGCTCTTCCATAAATTCTGGTGCCAGTACTTCGTGCAGCTCTTCTGGAACATAACGAAGTGCATTTTTAAGTGCAGTCTCTGTCTGCTTTTGAGTTAGAGTAAACTCTCTTTTAGGTGCACGACGTAGACCCTCAATAAATTCTGGATACTCAGGTAGAACATTATCAAGTTTAATAGTCATACCTTCAGCGATACTTTGATTGCTAATCATTGAATTCACCTCTCCATTTTCTTTAAAACCCGTCTGACTTCATTTCTGAATGACTCCTATGAAGTCAGACAGGCAATTTTTTTAACTAATTACTTTTTGCCGTTAACCGGACCGATTGCTGCTTCAACCAATTCAACAATATCATGTGTTTGAATTAGGTCGTACATAGCGTTGATGTCTCTATAAGTTTCACGATCTTCCATGAATGAATCAATTTTTGCTCGAACAGCATCGTATACAACCTGAGTGCCTTTTGCCATTTTGCCGTTTGTATCTAGGTCAATGGCTTGTGCTGCACACATAAGCTCGATTGCAATAACGTTTGAAACATTTTCATAAATATCACGCGCTTTACGTGCAGCAATTGTACCCATTGAAACGTGGTCTTCCTGGTTTGCACTTGATGGAATTGAATCCACAGATGCAGGATGAGCAAGAACCTTGTTTTCAGATACTAAAGCTGCTGCAGCATATTGTGCGATCATGAAACCATTGTGTAGGCCACCTTTTGGCGTAAGGAATGCAGGCAGACCGCTAAGAGCAGGATTAACCATTCTCTCGATGCGTCTTTCTGACTCGTTTGCAATTTCAGCTAGTGCAATTCCCATGTAGTCAAATGGCAGTGCCATTGGCTGACCATGGAAGTTACCACCAGAGAATACTGATTCGTCCTCTGGAATAATGATTGGATTATCTGTAACAGCGTTGATTTCGATTAATACTTTAGAAGCGATAAATTCGATTGCATCTTTACTCGCACCGTGAATTTGTGGGATACAACGTAGTGAGTATGCATCCTGAACTCGGATTTCACCTTGTCTAGTTGTTCTCTCACTGCCTTCTAGAATGTGAAGAAGATTTGCAGCTGTGTCCATTTGACCTTGGTGAGGTCTGATTGCATGGATACGAGGATCGAATGCATCTGTAATGCCACGAAGGGCTTCGATTGTAAGTGAAGCAGTCATATCAGAAAGCTTCATAAGCTTTTGAGCATCGTATACAGTCAGTGCGCCAACAGCAGTCATAACTTGAGTACCGTTGATTAGCGAAAGACCTTCTTTAGATGTAAGTTCGATTGGTGTAAGGCCCGCTTTTTCCATTGCAATCTTACCCGGATACTCTACACCTTTGTACATAGCTTCACCTACACCGATTAGAGGCAGAACCATGTGAGAAAGAGGTGCAAGATCACCAGATGCGCCTAGAGATCCTTTTTCAGGAATCACTGGGTGAACACCTTCATTGATCATAGCAACTAGAGTTTCGATTGTAGAAAGTCTAGCACCTGAATATCCCTTAACAAGATTGTTTACACGAAGAAGCATGATTGCTCTTGTAACAGCTTCACTGAAAGGTGCGCCAACACCACAAGCATGAGATATGATTAGGTTTCTTTGAAGCTCAGCAGTATCTTCTTTAGAAATTACTGTATCTGAGAATTTACCAAACCCAGTTGTGATACCATATACAACTTTACCTTCGTCTACAAATCTATCAACGATTTCACGGCTTGCATTAACACGTACAACAGCTTTAGGATCCAGTTCTACTTTAAATCCATTTCTAGCTACATCTACAACATCTTGCAGAGTTAAAGACAGTCCATCAAGAATTACTTTATTCATTGTAGTTCCCCCTATCACGTTATCATCACGAATTTCCACATTTCGTTTTGTTTTCATAGTTATTTTAACAGGGTGACGTCAGTAAAACGTCTATATTTTGTAGTTATCAATAAATTTGTTGACGTTTCATGTTGCAAACCTATCAACAATACTAATTGCAACAATCACAACATCCAACCATTTGCTGCCAAGTGTCTTTGGACATGTTAATTCAATTAGAATTCTGGATTTATTTAATGAGTTATTCTTATTATTTACACCTGAGTAACTACGCGCATAGATCTCTAGTCTACGCTCAAAATCAATAACTCGTGTCACATCAATCGACCGTAAGACTGCGTACAGAAGCCATAGTTTACATAGCAGCATGTGAGATTCGTAAGGAACAACCACATATAATAGTAATGCAAATATTACAACAAACGCTGATAATGAGTGGAGATTCACTGAGTCGTCTATATATTTATCAATTTGACTTTTTATAACATCCAGTTCCTTATCCTCTTCTTTCAAGATCTTTTTTAATTGAAATTTTGATATTTTGTCATACATTTCATTACAGACTTTATGACTGAATGTCCATAGATGATCTTGATTATGATGATTTTCTTTAACCATATTTAAGAACAACTCCGCATGAGTAAGACTTAAGTCCTTTTGACTTAAGTCATCTATTTTAGTTTTACTATTAACCTGACTTAGCTTTGTCATTTTAGCCCCTCACCATCTCAATTACGAAGTGAACATACTTTAAAACAAGTAAAAGAAACGAAACCAAATAAATTGAACTATGAGACCTTGGCGAACCACTTTTCTGGAGTCTCAAACTGCATTCTAGTATTTTCCGAGACCACCGCTCGACCTTTTTTCTATTTTCAACTCCAACATTACCGTGTAGTATTTTCTGGAGTGTATTTATATGATCATTCCACCTCTTCAGCAAAAATCGGATATATCTTCTCTTTAATAGTACTTCTATTCTTTGAGCCGCTCTTATCGATGATTCTAGAATCAATAAAAACACCGAATAAAAAATCAAGTACTCTAATGATAGGTCTACTATACATGCCAATACCAATGATGAAATCAATTCAAAGTATTTTAGATTGTGTACTACAAACCTCAACAGTACTGATAAAACAACCAGACTCGTCATGACAGGGCTGAATTCGTTAAGTAACACTCCCGCTTTAACACCCGAACTTTCAGTATAAAGTAATAGCATATACAACGATATCACTGAAAAAATACACAAGAAAAACGAATTCCATTTCCACTTTTTATCCCACAAACGTTCTTGTTCAAGTTTATTATTCAAATTTATAACAGTTCCAATAAGTTCAGTACGCCACATTTTATTTTTAATATCATTACAATGGTTCGAACGCTCTTCGATATAGATTTTAATTTTATAAATCAGTGTTTCTAACGTATGTAAATCAGTGGGGATTATAGTTTTTTCATAATTGTTGGGCTCACATGGTGTTAATAGTGTATTCTGATAAAATTGGAAAAATACATTATTTAAATAGCTAATTATACGTACATTCAGATGAGTTAAACGACCACCAGTTAACTTTGAAAATTTCCACCCAATATTACATAATAAAGAAGAGCACCAAACCTTTCTTCGACATCGCATACCCGTTTCACCAATAAAATTAAAATTACTTAGATTTCTAGCCAACCACAGTATTGGATGTGTTTCGATGACTTTACTCAGAATCTGCTGAGATTCACTCTTTGTACTTAGTTCATCTGATAGTTTTAAGAATTCTACAAGTGAGTTATGCACCATAACACACCCCTGGATTTTGTTTTTTCAATGACTCTGTCCACATTAAAAAATACGAATCACTCATAAGTTTATCGACTTGATCAATCATAGGTATGTCTTTTTCGAGGAGATGATCCACAAGTTCATTAAACGTATAAAATGCCCCTCCAACGAAATTGAACTGTTTGTTCTCTGATAGTAAAAATCCCAATTGATCCATCGTGGTTTCTTCATTTTTGGCGAGTACTTCAAGTGCTTCTTCTTGATTTTCTTCATTGAAAATGAATTGTAAAAAACCAGAGTCCTTCATTTCATTAATTTGCGTAGAGTGTTCTGGCAACCACTTTAGAATTTCCGCCCCCAATGCACTTACACTCTCAAAATAACATTCCTTCCACACCATAGGCTTAACTGGAGCAGTTTCATATACCAATTTTGCAAGAGCTAAATCTAAGTTTTCTTCTCTCATCGCTATTAAAACTGCTGCATATTCATCGTGCCCTAAAGATGAAAAGAAGTCTTCTAGAAGTCCTAACTTAAGGCGATTTTTTGCCTCATCCCAGTGTTTCTCCGATCGTGTTATCGCTCGTGAAAAATCTGTTATATCTTTCAATTCTTCCGTCATAAATACATAGGCGTCTCTTAATTTGTTGAACTGACGATGACCAGCAATAACTGAATCGCTGACCTGATTACTTATATCCCTTCCTTTGCACCAATCTCCTACCACTGAGTATCCGACGCGTTTCCTCTTGTCATATGCAGTAAGACCTTTTATCAATAACTTCAAATCACTTGGCATTTCTTCAGGTATAGGGATTTTTCCATCTAATGTGTGGGCCATTATTTGCATTTCCGATAAACCATGATACGGACTCTTACCACTCCATAGATGAATAATGGTCATTCCGAATGCATAATAATCAAACTGTTTACTCTTAATACTTATTTCAGAGTAGCTCTCAGGCGGCCTATACCCCAACGTCCCTTTTGCGCTAGTAACTTTGATTGACTCGTCAGCTAATACCGAACATATTCCAAAGTCACCTAAAAACAATGAATCTGACGCATCTACAAATATATTAGACGGCTTCAGATCCATATGTGCGATATCAAATTTATGTACATCATTTAATGCTTCATTAATAAAGGGGATCACATACTCCCTGAGTATTTCTTCATCAATTTTTTTTACGCGAGACAAATCACCTTTTGAAAAGTAAGGATACACTTCAAATCGTCTATTTTTAAAGACACCGTCATCAATTATTTGAACGACTCTCTCAGAATCAATTTGTTTGATAATCTCAATTACAGAGCTGTCAAAAACCATACTTGATTTGAATAGTTTCGCGATGTACTGTGTTCCTTTATGTTCGCAGAGATATATGTCCGATTGGCCGCTCGGAATACCCAGATGTTTTAAAATTCTATACTTTCCACAAACGATGTCATTAGGCGCGATTAGTGATTCAAAATTCTGATGAGGTTGCTTTACACTGAGTACTGTTTCATTTAAACCCATCTTGTCCTCACACCCTTTCTCGTCTTCACTATCATTTTATAGCTGACTCCTCATTTAGTATAAGTTTCAATTCAATCTTCATCTCAGTGCTCATCAATAATTGCAGTTGAATTATAGTCTCAATAAGTTGTATGTATAGTCAGGATGATTTGCCCAAGTACGGCCAAATGAATCATAAAAGCAAATGGTATGGTCGTGAAATTAATAGACGCACACTCATTAACAGGTTGAAAACATTTCTCATAAGGCAATAGCGTTCTTGATAATAGACAATTGAAAAAGTACGTTTTAAGCTTTCTCATTCTACTTAAGAACTCTCCAGAAACAACCATCACAACGAAAGCTACAATGCCTCCAATCAAGTAAGAGTACATCATGCAAGTTATGATAAACTCGTAGCCCACAAAAAAGCCAATAACCATAAACAACTTCACATCCCCGGCAGATACCAGCCTCATTTTAAATGGAATATAGTGTACCAATGCTGGCAAAATAAAACCACCAAGCGACAAGTCATCCATACCACCAAACATTAATGACACTCCCAACTCCGCTAGAATAAAGAGCAACAATTGTTTGTTATACACTTTTCTATATTTTATATCTGTCATTGCAGCAATTGCTGTCATCGTAATGAGTATGCTATTTCCTATCAAGATCCTCATAGGCTGAGCTCCTTATAATATTTGGCCATGAAATCCAAGTTGTTCTATTCCTTGGCGGTGCAGTTTCAATCGTCACGATAATAGTAGGTTCTGTTATCAGTTTCTTATAGTCCGTTAAAGGTTCTGTGAAAAGTGTATTGTAACTAAAATTCTCTTGTGACACGAAAACACCGTTTTTATATTTAAAGTATTTGTGCGAATCATCAAAATAGTAACAGTAATAATTCACTTTTCCAGTCCAAGCGTTAGGTTCTAGAGGTGTCCTGTCTGGATCTAGCTTCATATTTTTTAGAATGAGTGCCTTTATCATTGATTCTGATTTTACCTTGTCATAAGTTTTAAGTCCGGATCCATAAGATGCTTCCTCAAAAAACAATCCACCCCCTGCCGCAGCATCATCAGCCAATATTTTTACTAATGACTGTGATCTTATATATGTGTCCTGATCCACTTGAAATACATTAAAAAATGTCAAAAGAATCATAAATGCGACACCAACAATGAGTGGCTTCACTCTGTTACCCACTCACTTGCAGCAAAATTTTCAATAACATATGATGCTCTATTATCTTGATCTGTGATACCCCAAAACACATTGGCAGCAATAATCTGATTAAGCGGTACGGTTACTTTATAATGAATGAGCTCCCCTCTTACTTTTTTATCACCAACCTCAGTCACTTCAATGATGACATCTGTATCTTTAATTCCAAAGTCATTTGAAATACTCGTTTTTAGGCTCTTTATCGTATCAGCTGTAAAATAACCGTCTTGCCTTGCTACTTCTTTTGCATTATTCACATGTTTTTGCATCAATGACATAGAATAGTGATTTTTTGTATTCAGTGCATATTGAAGAGGAAATGTCATCAATAACAAGAAAACAGCACACATCGCTATTAAATCTTTCATATTCTCACTCCTCGTATACTACGGTGTGGTTTTTAGCAGTTTGACCTGATGTTCCATGATATCGAATCCAGATGATCGAATCGAATTCGTTTCACTTAGTGTTGTATTGAATATGTAAATACCAAGTATCATGGAGAATAGGATTACAATTATGTTTTTCATCAGTTTTTACTTAAATACAGCAGTATCAGTTATTGTCTTCAACTGAGAGGTAGTTTTTGTACCTACACCTTCTGCAACATCCAAAAAAGATGTTTCCGTATCGTTTCCACCTGAACCCATAATAAATGTCGAACCAATATAGACTCCCAAAATTACTGTAAATAAAATAACTATTACATTTTTCATACTACACTCTCCCTTTCTATAACTTCTGTATAAGACTCATCGTGTCCATCCATATCACTATAATCATAAAATTGAGCATGATCATAAAAGCCGATGCAATAACTGGTGCATACAAGACATAACTGATAGCTTCTTGTTTTTTCAAATAAAGTGTCATACGCTCTTCACGTACATGATTTTGAAACAATTCAAGGTGTTCTGAAAGTTCCGCAGGATTCATTACTTCAAGCTTCACAAGAACATTAGACAATTCACGGCTCATTTTTGTGTCAAGCATGTCACCAAACACCTTACAGGCCTCTTTTTCATAACCCAATCTCCATAAGGACAACAGTTTTGTGTATGCGGGTTTTGTCATTTTAGTAAATTTGAGCAGTTGTTCGATTAAATAGTCCCCACTTAATGGCATATGCGCTTGAGCAATGCATAAATTCTTAAGCTGAGTCATAGTTTCAAATATTTCCTTGTCAATCTGATCTTTTCTATATTGTTTGATCAGTGCGATCACGTAGCCAAACACTGTCTTGCGACCAAGTATTTCGTCAATAGGTGCAGTGAACATAAATATTAAAAATGCCACGCCTACTCTCTTCGGGGATATGATTCCTCCACTGACCCAAATTATGATTTGGCCTGCTATAAAGCCTAACAAAAGCATGTACCTCCAAGAATTGTACGTAATAGAATCAATGATTAATCCTGATTCAAACAACAATCTTGAAGCTTTTGGATCATCTAATTTTTTCTTTACTTCTCTTCGTGTATCTTTCAATAAGTTTCGCCTAAATTTTATATACGCATGCCCTTTATTCTTTCTTAAAGTTAAAAGTAGGTGTATGCCATTTATAAAAATGAAAAGAAGAAACACATAATAAATAATCGAAATATTTCTAATAACAACACCCCTCCATCCAAACCACACACCTATTTGGACTATACTTTCTATGCAGTGTTATAAGCTCTAAGCAATATCGAACTTCCTTTTTTTGAAAAGAATCATGACCAACATGTTAAAAGTAAACAGTACTAAATTTGCCATGAACATTTTTAGTCCTACAGGTGTGAATACTTGGTATGCCATGAATTTCTGAACTGTAAAATTGAAGTACTTTGAAGACATAAATATGGTGCAGATATACAAGCCAGGAATAAAGATCTTCGCAATAGCGAAACCTTCAGTGGTGTTTCTCTCACTTTTTTCATAAGCAGACTTTGCTCTTTTTAACTCACTTTGAATGTCTGTCAGACCAGATGTCACCATAAAACCTTCATCAATTGAAAGCATCAAATTATTTACTAACATTCGGCTCCACTGTGTGTCTACTGCATACGTAAATTCATCCAATATTTCTGATAACTCTATGCTATTTCTGTAAGACTTGAGCTTAATAGACATCGTGAATAGTAATTTTTTTGATCGTGGCGATCCATCCAAATGTTTCACAGTGGCTTCTATCGCCTCAACCATATTAAAATAATTGAGTTTATACTGGTTGATTAATTCAGAAATTAGAAATTCACCCTCATAACTGCTTTCAATTCTTATTGTATAGAGTCTCAATCTCAGGACCATATAAGGCAATAAGGAAACTATAAGTCCAGATAAAACTGAGTTTATGGTATTCGATTGTTTATTCATCAAGAGAAAAACAACTGCAAATAACGTGATACAAAATGCAATAAATCCAACTCCAAAATTCTTACTAAAGTCACCGATCGCTAATGATAACAGTGTATTAATATGTTTTACCAGAATTGACTTTCTAAAGTCATCATCATTCTTATTCCTCCTGATATTAGTTTTAAGAAGCAAGAGGAGTCGAATTGTACTTCTTGAGAAAGACAGCCACAGTCCAACAAAAAGAATCATATATAGAAGAGTCATCACAGCATCATTCAGATTTAGTCCTCCCATAATTACCTGCCCGCCTTCAGGTGTTCATACGCTGGTTTAAAAAGACAATTTTCCTCGTCCGGAAACTCCGATGCTACGCGATCAAGAGATCTTACAACGTCACGCATTGCTTCAGTATTCTCCTCCATTCCAAAATTTATTGTCATTTCTGATATTTTCGAATCCCAGACCCAGTCATCTTGTTCATATCGATAACGGCAAACTCTATGCATTACAACTTCATGGGTTAATGGATCGTATTGAATCTCAAATATACTTTTTAGCCTCTTTTGTGATTTATCTTTCAATTGAACAAATTGGAAAACAAATTGAAAACTTCTTGATACTTTTAAAATTGTGCTATAAAGTGATCCTCCATATGTCTTAACAATTTCATCTGCAACGTCATAACAAAAATCGATTGTTTCTGAAGAATGATATGTCATTTTAACTCTTCGAGTGCCTTTATTCGCTATCTTCACTGCAATATTCAAAGCAATTCCATCTCTAGCTTCGCCAAGAATAATATAGTCTGCATCTGATCTCATAATGCTTTTAACAACTCTCTCAAGTTCTTCTCCATCTGCAACAAGTTGAAGTATTGGCGCGCTTGGCATAATCATGTGAAATGGAATTTCTGGATCTGTTTCTACCGAAACACCTTCTAACTTGCTATCTTCATAGGACTGCCAAGTTGTTAAAAATGTTGTTTTAGCAGTTCGAACTGCGCCGGTAAACACCACATTAAATCCCGCTTTAATCATAGATTTGAATAAGGGTACAGACTCTTTTGGTATCGATCCAAGCTGAACTTGTTTCTCGAATGTATAGTCTTTAACAAAGAACTTTCTAAAAACAATCGTATCTTGACCTTCTTTGGTTTTACCATCACCATAAATGGTTATCCGAGTTCCGCTGAGCATATACACCTCATGATAATCGCAATCCATTCTTTTCTTAGGTGTTTTAAGAAGCAATGCTTTTCGGAGTTGCCTGCGTCTTTCATCTGATATACTTTGCGGTTGTAACTCAAGAGTCCCATTAATCAGAAAATATATTCGGTCTCCAATGATCTTAGCTGAACTAGATCCTGAAAGCCCAGCTCCGGTTCCTTCAATCCACTCTGAAATCCCTGCTACGCCCCAATTTTCTTGAAATATTGCTTCTGATAAATTTGAATACCAGTCAGGATGCCACTTGTCACTCATTCGATTTTGCTTCAAATAATCATCAATTTTATCTTTAAAATAGTTCACTTCTCTTTTATATCCAATGATGGCTCTTTTTTGACGCTCTAAAACTGTCTCAAATCCGTTGACATCCAGCTCCCATTCTCGTGTGAAGGCAACTTTTATATCCTCACAAAGTTGGTGGAATACACTTTTTCTTTCAACAGCCACTGGAGCACTGACCAGTTCAATTTGTGCGTTGTCATGATTCTCAAGTTTTGATATATACTCATCTAATTTAAATAGTTGCTCCATATTGATCCTTATCATCCTTTCCAAATAGACGTCCAAATGAACGAATCACTTTTTGGAAAGGCGTTATTTTAACGACTTCTTGACCATATTTCATACCTAAATGAATGGAAATGACCTTTGAAATCTTAGCAATCCCTTCTGAATACGCGTCTATGTTAAATGACAATAACGTCCTCTTCTCATACTCACATTGCCAACCATACTCTAAAAAGGGCAGTTCCGATATGAGAATTCCACCATACTCATTCGCCAACGCTACAGGGTATGTAAGTACTGGATCATTCACAGTTTTATTCACAATAATCATGAATTGATCAATTGATAATTTCTCTAAAATTTGATTGTATAGTTTCATGTATCGTTTTTTTACAATCTGCTGCTGGGTAACGACTAAAAATCTATTTGGTGTTTTATTTAATGAAGCGATGGTCATGCCAAGTTCAATATTCGATCCTGCGTCAATAATCACGATCTCGAATAATTCCTCCAGTAACTCAATTAGATACGATACTTGTTCCGGGTGGTAATGATGTTTTAACATGATATTTTTAATGCCTGGTAAGGAATAGAATCCCGATGCATTTTTAATACATAATTCGCCGAGCTCCTTAGAACTTAAAATCCTGGTTTGAAGCTTCGTCTTGATTTCATCCAACCCCGTTGTTGTATCCATAGACATAAAATCATCACCGCTTGATCCATCTAAGGTTATTAAAATGACTCTGTCACTATGACCCACAAAGTTCTCACAAACCGACTGAGCTACCATCGTTGTCCCTACTTTTGAGTCCGCACCGAAAAATGAAAAGACCTTATTTTGAGTTAACAGATTTTTTCTAGTACGTTCATATACAAATTTGAAAATTTGGTCAATAGTCAACCGTGGAGGAATCATCGTTACTCCCTCCGATTTCACAATTGCCTGTGACATATTGGTGAAGTTTTGATGTGAAATCATATAGAATATGTTTTCGCCAAGTGATTTAAGATCCATGATTTTTAACTCGTTCAATCCAACTTGTCTATCACTGATCAACAGGACATCGAAGTCAGAATTTTGTACTTCCTTTATACTGATTGCTTGAACCTGTTCAAAATACTCCGCCTCTTTGAAATGACTTACAAGATTATGATCTTCACATACTATTCCAATGCGTTTCACCCAAAGCACCCCTTATCTATACATTATTAAGAATTTGTATCCCTTTGCTCTCAGTTGATTTAGAAGCTGAACATCCTCAATCGTTGCAATCATTTCTATGGTTGAAATTGTTGATGTCCCATCAAGTCGATCAGAATCACCAACTGATTTAACTTCTTGATTGGACTGATTTTTCACGAATGCAATTTTAAGACATTTTATAGGTTCTTCTTCAGTAATTTCAGACTCCTCAGCACTAGAACCCTCTATAACAGGATAAATATATGCGTCATCGCTACGTCTCAAAGTTGATGGACAAGATGCGATCCACTCACTCGGAATTTGGAATATGTACTCGCCATCACTAGGGAATAGCTCATCCTCTTCGAAATATGCATCCGACAACTGTAAGTTTGATGGTATATAGTGTTTTGAAACCTTCCCAACAATGTCGTGTGAATTGATGATCGGATCTTCAATAAGTGTTGAAATTTCTCTCTTAACAGTTACCAAGTCACTCTCAGTGATTAGTGTTTGTGCTTTTATAGACTCCTTTAAAACCACTATTTCTTTGTTAGTGAACTCAACCCGTCCGTATGTCTCCCAATAATAAATGCCTGCAATAGCTGTTAAACATAGCAACAATCCGATTAATCCCTTTAGTATGTCTGAATATCGATATCTCATATACGCCCCTAAAATTATTATTTGTATTATTCTTCCATTTCATTTTACCATTTTATTCCATCAAGTCAATATATTTTACATTTTATGGAACCGAATTCCTATCAATTAGCTATTCATTATTTCAATTTTGGAATTATGAACAAAAAAAATAATGAATGGAAGTCTGCTATAAACAGCTTCCATTCATTACTATGTGATCAAAAGAATCCTATACATTATCTGTACTAAAATAAATCCTTCTCAATATTCTTTTTCCAAATTATAATTTGCATCTCTATGTTTTCAATAAATTTATTTTTCTCATGCATATATGCATCAATATCATTGGGATACTTCTCAGCTAGTTTCTCTTTAAGATGTGAGTATTCAACGGCCACATTCGGGTGAAGCATTAAGTAATCTCGAAAATTGATATGTCTTGCAACCTCAACATCACCAACCTCATAGATATGAACATGATGTGTTCTGTCCAATTCTGTGCCTTTAATAAAAAACCGACGGCCAGCTATTCCAAATTCTCCTTTTGCAATATAACCGAGCTGTTTCATTCCAGGGTTGAATTGATTCACATTATCTAAATTCTTAACCTCAACGAGTATGTCCACAATTGGTTTCGCTACAATTCCAGGGATTGCTGTACTTCCTATATGATGCACGTTAACAATTAAGTCTCCAAGCAAGTTGCGAAGTCTATCTTCTTCTAGATCAAATTTTGCAGCCCATAAGTCATCATGAGGCACGACTTCAACTTTACGCTCTAATTTCATATCATCTGTCATATCAATCACTCCATTTTGCTCGAAAGGTATTAATTCACAACTTCTTATCTCTTGTACTCTTTTACTTCACGCAACGGTATAATATGGGTTACTAAAGCACCCCTGCGGTCATTAGAACTACCTTGCTTGCAAGTATATACTTTAATAGAAGATTGATCAAGAAAACCAACTGATGTTAAAACATCTGTACTGGAATCCACCAACCATGTCCAGAGTTTATCACGTTGATCAGAGTTCACCATACTCCTTGACTGAGCCACTAAAAACTCTTGTGATGTCATGCCTGTCCAGTTTCTAACTTGGAACAAATGACGTATTTGATGACCTGAAAGACCATAAGTACATTCATGCATCATATCCCATGAATATAACACTGCATAAGGTTTGTCATATCTTGCTGTAATATTAAAATCACTCGTGATAAGACGGTCAGATGCATCATAACGTACGGTATCAGAAATATGAGGTTCATACCCAATTTTTAGGACACCTTTTTTCATTTGCTCTATCAACTCATGCCCATGTTCAATTTGGAACTTATATGATGGCATGATCATCGCATGACTAAGGTGATGTTCTTTCATCAACTCAAGAATATCAGATTCCTCATGTTCAATTTCAAAACTCTTTTCCACTTCGCAAGCCCAATTTTCCATATCAAGCAAGCGAAACACTCCAGCTGAAGATTGTATTATCTGTCGAAAATCGAAAGACTGCATAAAATCACCCCTCTTCTAGATGGATATACCCAAATTTGAAGAGGGGTCACATTTTCTACACTTTAAGTTCTACATTTTTTCCCAGTTGATCTAAATGCTGATCAATGATTGGATCTACTTCCAACTCAATAAATTCTAATACCTGAACATCTGATCTTCCGATGTAATCCAGAGGATTAAGAAGTGAATCGATATCTCCTTCTGAAAGGTTGAAAACAGGGTCTTTAACTATGCGTTCGAGTAAGTCATTTTTAAGACCAAGTTCTTTAACTTGCTTTGCAGCTTCCATTGAGTGAAGACGAATTGACTCATGAAGTTCTTGTCTATCCCCGCCACGTTTTACAGCTTCCATGATAATATTTTCAGTTGCCATGAAAGGCAGTTCCTCATTCATATGCTTTGCGATAACTTTTGGGTATACCACAAGGCCAGTTGTTACGTTATTGCCTATATCAAGAATAGCATCAACTGCTAAAAAGCCTTCTGGAATTGCAAGTCTTTTATTCGCTGAATCATCAAGAGTTCTTTCAAACCACTGTGCTGACTGAGTCATTGCCGGATTCGCGGCCGCTGCAATAACAAATCGACTAAGAGCCGCAATACGTTCAGAACGCATTGGATTTCTCTTGTATGCCATGGCAGAAGATCCAATTTGATTCTTTGCAAATGGTTCTTCAACTTCCTTCATATGCTGAAGCAATCTCAGATCATTTGTCATTTTATGCATAGATTGAGCCACACCACTTAAAGCTGCAGAAACTCTTGCATCAATTTTACGTGTATACGTTTGACCTGTGACTGCCAATGAGCCGTCAAAACCAAACTTTTTAGCAATCTTATCATCAAGAGCCTTAACTTTTTCATGATCACCATCAAAAAGTGCTAAGTAACTAGCCTGCGTGCCAGTTGTACCCTTTACACCACGCATTTTCATTGTTTCTATTAAGAATGTAATGTCATGATAATCCATTACAAGATCCATCATCCAAAGCGTTGCTCTTTTTCCTACCGTTGTGAGCTGAGCAGGCTGAAAATGTGTAAATCCTAGTGTTGGCATTGCACGGTACTCTACTGAGAAAGTCTTCAGTTTTGAGAGAAGATCAACAAGCTTAATTCGAACAAGTTCGAGGCCTTCTTTCATTTGAATAAGATCAGTGTTATCACCAACATATGCACTTGTAGCCCCTAAATGGATTATAGGCATTGCATCCGGACATTGTTCGCCAAATGTGTGTACATGAGCCATAACGTCATGACGTCTAATCTTCTCATGCTCAGCAGCACGTTCAAAATCAATATCATTAATATTTGCACGCATTTGCTCAATTTGTTCATCCGTGATATTAAGTCCTAATTCTTTCTCTACCTCAGCAAGAGCCACCCAGAGTCTTCTCCAAGTTGAGAACTTTTTCTGTGGTGAAAATATCTCGCTCATCTCTTTTGACGAATAGCGGTCAATTAATGGGTTTGAATATTGAGTCGTCATTTCGGTCACTTCCTTCTTATAAATTCGAATATTAAATCCGTTTTTTGATATTTCATTCGCATTTGTATTATAACCTAACGACACAGTAAATTCAACCC
>Ga0070725_10001054_pt1 | contig 16080 bp, 19 predicted proteins | sample tdDd002_FD_69781 | JGI IMG/M metagenome (GOLD analysis project Ga0070725, IMG submission 69781) | Marine sediment microbial communities from the Atlantic coast under amendment with organic carbon and nitrate - tdDd00.2 | ecosystem: Environmental > Aquatic > Marine > Coastal > Sediment | place... | reverse complement strand
CCTACGCTTGGAAAATCTAAATAGATAGTATCACCTACAAGTTTATCTGCAAATCCTTCTACACAACCATGTGTTTGTTTAACATCAACGCCTAATGCAGCAAAGCCCTTTAAATGTAAATCGATTTTTCTTTCACCGATTGCACAACCACCAGGTTGAGCCAATCTTGCTTTACCAGTACGACCTAAAAGTGGTCCCATAGTGACGATAGATGCTCTCATTCTTTGAACAAGATCATATGGTGGTTCTGTCAAAAGTTCTTCTGCAGGAATAATTGTTAATTCGTCTCTCTTAGACCATTCAACGTTCATTCCTAAAGCTCTTAATATTTCAGCCATTACTCTAACATCTTGTAAGTTTGGAACATTTTCTATAATACATGTATCTTCTGCCATAATTGAAGCAGCCATTAATTTTAAAACTGAATTTTTTGCACCACTAATTACAACTTCACCATTAAGCGGGGCACTTCTGTGCACAACCAATTTATCCAATTGGAGTCCTCCTATCTACTCGAAACGTGTATACAACATACAATTATATACTATTTTATTTAGGACTTCAAGACATGCAAGAGACTTGTATAAATAAGCTAAAAAGAACCCCTCAAGTACTCTTATCAGATGTTTCATCTTAAAACCAATCGACCTGATATGTTTCAAATTATCCAGAGTAAAATGTGTGAAACAAAAAAAGCCCGAAGGCTTTTAATTAAAATTTATAAATTCCTAGCTCAGAACTAAACTCACCAGTTAACTCTTTAAAGTCTGATATATTATTACTTAAGTCCCTGATTTGATCTGTATAGATTGTTACATTTGCACTTACCTGTTCAGCGGATGCAGAGTTTTCTTCTGCAATTGCAGCAAGAGATTCAATGTTAGTGAATACATTAGTAATCTTTTCTGTCTCAGCCATTAATTTCTTAGATGTTTCAACCATAATTTCTGTTACTTCTTTAATGGTCATTTTAGCTTCAGAAGATTCTTCAACAGCATTAGATAACTGTTCATTCTCGTTGGCAAGCACGTTGTATTGTGTATCTACATCACCAACAAGTGATTCAATCTCACTTACAAATTGAGATAAACTCTCATTAATCTGCTCAACTGCTCTACTTGTTTCTTCAGAAAGTTTTCTTACTTCTTCAGCAACTACAGCAAAACCACGTCCAGCTTCCCCAGCTCTTGCAGCCTCAATAGAAGCATTAAGAGCTAATAGATTGGTTTGCTCAGATATATTTGATACAAGCGATACAATATCTGTGATATTTTGAGCACTTGCTTTTAAGTTCATACCGTTTTCTTTTACAACTTCGAACTTTTGTAAGACCACGTTAATTTCATCTGCAGTACGTTCTACATTTGTAAATGATGATTCTATCTTATCTACTGAAATTTCCAGTTGATCTTTATTCTTGTTTTCTTCTTCAGCAATGTTTTTAACTTCTTCAATGTTTTCACTAAGCATTGAAATCGAAGACTCTGTTTCATGGGCTTGATTTGTTGCAGCTTCAGCTAACTGCTCTACTACATCTGAAATCTCTTCTGATGTCACAGACATATTGTTTGAGATATCTATTAACCCATCACTAAAAGTATTCATTTCATCAGACATGTTGTTAAAACCAACAAAATTTTTAGAATTAGAGTACTTATACGCATTGATTTTTTCAAACATTATCTCGTACATATCACCAGTTTTTACAACAACTTTTTTACCATAGCTGTGTGTTAAGAATTGATCTAACTCTTCGAACACATATGAAATTGGTCTATGTACTAATTTAGCCAAGATAAATGTAGTTACGGCACTAACACCAGCAGTTGCTAAGACTGTCATCATGTCTAATGAATCAACAAACAAACTCACTGGTAACATAGGTATTAAGGTTAAAACAAAAGAGAATAAGGCAATCTTCATACTTGTACTCTTTATAAAACCTAAGGTTAAAAATCTATTTAATCTATAATTTTTTATAATTTCACAATCGTACTCAAAACTTAACTCTAAAACAAGAGTATCAGATGTTTTCTCAATTTCTTTGATATCAATTTTCTCGTTGAAGTGTCTTTGAATACCTTCTAGTAAACCTAGAAAATAAGGGAACATACCTCTTTTTGATCGATATGTAAATCTAGCAACATTAGCCTTAATAACTTCCATGTCTAATCCTGGAGGATTAGCACCTGAGAATCTTTTTCTAACGATTTGATGCACGTCATTCATTGAACTTAAAAAGTGAAAAGCATGCTCATGTCTAAAGAAAGCAGGATAATCATTCTTAAAAGTAATGATATTATCTATACCAATTTCCTTCCACACTCTTTCATATGTTTCATTTTCTTCTGAAGCCATTGTTTTAACAAATGTAACAACCTTGCTATCATCTACATCCACTAATGGTGAAAAACTGCCACTAGCAGGCAATCCAGCACTCTCTAATGCCTTAGAGACACTTGATTCATTATATATTTTTCTACAAGTCTTTATCCACGTTGATACAACTGTACCTTTCATGTTATCACTCTCCTTTAGGTTCTCTTATACCCATAATCGGTGCACTTACAACTATTATAGTATAAATATCAATTTTTTTTAAGCTTTTTATATTAAAACTATACTTCTTTTGTGTAATTAAAAAGCACAAAAAAAACACCCACATAAGTGGGTGTCATTTTATAAGTTTGAATGATCCATCGACTTTTTAGACAGTCTAATACGATTCATTGCTCTTTCCATAGAAACTTTTGCTCTAAGAACATCTAACTCATCATAACTCTCTTCTAAACGCTGTGCGGCACGATCAGCAGATGATTTTGCTCTATCTACATCTATTTCGTCAGCCCACTCAGCTGCATCAGTGATTACAATGGTTCTTTCTGAATCAACCGTTAAGAATCCACCTGAACAAGCAGCTTCTCTAAACTCGCCATCTATTTTAATTCGAATGGCACCAACTGATACTGGCGCAACAATTGGCTCATGATCTTTTAAAATACCGATGTCACCTTCTGTTGTTCTAACAATTGCCATTTCTACTTCACCTTCAAAGAAGTTCTTATCAGGTGTAACAATTTCTAGTAAATAACTTTTCATTATGACACCTCCAACGGTCTATAGAGTTTTAGCTTTTTCTAAAGCATCCTCAATAGTACCAACTAATAGGAATGCCTGCTCAGGTACATCATCATGAAGACCATCAAGGATTTCCTTGAAACCACGAATAGTTTCTTTGATTGGAACATATTGACCTGGAGTACCAGTGAATTGTTCAGCAACTGAGAATGGTTGAGATAAGAATCTTTCAACTCTTCTCGCTCTAGATACAACTTTTTTATCTGTATCAGATAACTCATCCATACCTAAGATGGCGATGATATCTTGTAATTCTTTGTATCTTTGAAGAATCTCTTGTGTTCTTCTAGCTACAGCGTAATGCTCAGCACCAACTACTTCTGGTGTCAAGATACGTGAAGAAGAATCAAGTGGATCCACTGCTGGGTAGATACCTTTTTCAGAGATCTTTCTGTTAAGTACAGTCTTCGCATCAAGATGGGCGAATGTTGTAGCTGGCGCTGGATCCGTAAGGTCATCGGCAGGTACATAAATCGCTTGTACTGATGTGATAGAACCTTTCTTAGTAGAAGTGATTCTCTCTTGTAAAGCACCCATATCTGTAGCAAGTGTTGGTTGGTAACCAACGGCAGATGGCATACGACCTAGAAGTGCCGATACCTCTGAACCTGCTTGAGTAAATCTGAAGATATTATCAATGAATAATAGTACGTCTCTACCTTCAGCATCTCTAAAGTACTCAGCCATTGTAAGACCAGTAAGCGCAACTCTCATTCTTGCTCCAGGTGGCTCGTTCATTTGACCGAATACTAATGTTGTTTTATCAATAACGCCTGATTCAATCATTTCATGATACAGGTCATTACCTTCTCTTGTTCTCTCACCAACACCTGCGAACACTGATAAACCACCATGCTCTTTTGCGATGTTGTTGATTAACTCCTGGATTAATACAGTTTTACCAACACCGGCACCACCGAATAAACCAATCTTACCACCTTTTGAATAAGGTGCGATTAAGTCAACTACTTTGATTCCTGTTTCAAAAATCTCTGTAGATGTTTCTTGCTCTTCAAATGTAGGTGCAGGTCTATGAATTGACCACTTTTCACCTTCGATTTGACCTTTATCATCAATTGTTTCACCTAGAACGTTAATTAATCTGCTCAGTGTCTTTGGACCTACTGGAACAGAGATCGGTTGTCCTAAGGCTGTACAGTCCATACCTCTAACTAATCCATCTGTTGAACTCATTGCGATTGCTCTTACAGTTGTATCACCAACATGTTGTGCAACTTCTGCAACGATTCTTGTCTCGCCATTGATGATTTCAATAGCATCTAGGATGTTTGGTAATGAACTTGCATCGAACTTGATATCAAGAACAGGTCCGATAACTTGCACAATTTTACCTATTGCTTGTGACATTTAAACACATCCTTCCAATATTATTTAAGCGCTTCTGCACCACCAACGATTTCTGTAATCTCTTGAGTGATGGCAGCTTGTCTTGCCTGGTTAAACGATAAAGTTAAATCATCAATTAAGTCTTCTGCGTTATTACTTGCATTTTCCATAGCCACACGTCTTGCAGCTTGTTCTGCAGCAGCAGATTCTATCAATCCACCATAAATAGTAGATGATACATACTTAGGGATAATAAAACTTAATACTTCTTCCGCAGATGGCTCATATGTGATGAATTCATAATCTTCATCAGCCATCTCTTCTGCTTCAGTTTCACGGCTTTCTACAGGTAGTAATTTTAACATTTCAGGCTCTTGACTAATTGTTGAAATAAACTTTGAATAAACAAACTTAATCTCATCAACTTTCTCTTGCTTATAAAGAGAAAGTGCTAAACGGCCAATTGCCTGAGCATGCATAAATTCAGGTTTTTCTGAAATACCTTCAAAAGAATCATACACATTAAAACCATGTGATCTAAAGAAGCTACCTGCTTTACGACCAATTGTAACGATAAGCGAATGCTCTTTATCCGTAATATCATTTGCAACTTCTTTCATAGCATTGATGTTGTAACCACCACAAAGACCTCTGTCACCTGTGATAACAATATAAAGTGTATTTCTCACTTCTCTTTTGGTTACAAAATCATGCTTCAAAGACTTTTCATTTTCAATGATAGATTGAACAGCATCTAATACTGTTTCAAAATACGGCTTAGTTAAATTCATTCTATCTTTCGCACGTTTTAACTTGGCAGTTGATACAAGTTCCATCGCTTTGGTAATTTGTCTGGTGTTGTTAACACTTTTAATTTTACGCTTTATATCGCGTGTTCCCATACCTGCCATACTTACCCCCGTCCATTAATCACGGATTTCAAAGTTTTCTTTAAACTTAGCGATAGCTTCATTTAAAAGATCTTCAGTTTCTTTTTCAAGTTTACCTGTATCACGGATAGTACCAGCAACTTTAGGATAGTTTTCATCCATGAATCTGATCAACTCAGCTTCAAAACGCTTAACTTCTTCTACTGGAATGTCCATTAAATATTTATTGATTGTTGCATAGATGATGATAACTTGGTGTTCCATAGTCATCGTATCATTTTGACCTTGCTTTAAGATCTCCATTAGTCTTTCACCATGCATTAATGTATTTTGAGTGGCTTGGTCAAGTTCTGAACCGAACTGTGCAAAGGCAGCTAACTCACGGTACTGTGCAAGCTCAATCTTGATCTTACCAGCAACCTTCTTCATAGCCTTTGTTTGAGCAGCACCCCCAACTCTCGATACAGAGATACCAGCGTTTACCGCAGGTCTTTGTCCTGAGTTGAATAATTCTGCTTCTAGATAAATTTGACCATCAGTGATCGAAATTACGTTTGTTGGGATATATGCAGATACATCACCCGCTTGTGTTTCGATAATTGGTAGTGCAGTGATTGATCCACCACCTAATGCATCACTTAACTTTGCAGCTCTCTCAAGTAATCTACTATGGATGTAGAATACATCACCTGGGTATGCTTCACGCCCTGGTGGTCTTCTAAGTAATAGAGACATGGCACGGTAAGCAACCGCATGCTTAGATAAATCATCATAAATGATTAATACATCTTTACCAGCATACATAAATTCTTCAGCCATAGAAACACCCGCATATGGTGCTATGTATTGAAGAGGTGCTGGATCTGATGCAGAAGCATTAACAATGATTGAATAATCTAAAGCACCAGCTTCTTCTAACATCTTAGTTAATTGAGCAACTGTAGATTTCTTTTGACCAATTGCTACGTAAATACAAATTGTGTTTTCATGTTTTTGGTTAATAATCGTATCGATAGCGATCGCCGTTTTACCAGTCTCTCTATCACCGATGATTAACTCTCTTTGACCTCTACCGATTGGAATCATAGAGTCAATCGCTTTAATACCAGTTTGAAGTGGTTGGAATACCGATTGTCTTGCAATGATACCAGACGCATTTTGCTCGATAGGTCTGAACTTATCAGTTTTGATTGGGCCTTTACCATCAAGTGGCTGACCTAATGAGTTTACAACTCTACCAATTAGGTTATCACCTACTGGTACTTCAACGATACGGCCAGTTCTTTTAACTATATCGCCTTCTTTTATTCCATTATCTGCACCAAGAAGTACTGCACCAACACTATCTTCTTCCAAGTTTAATGCCATACCATAAACTTCACCTGGGAATTCTAATAATTCACCAGCCATACATTTTTCAAGTCCATGGACTCTTGAGATACCGTCACCTACCTGGATAACTGTACCAACATCATCTACTTGGAGTGTGTTTTCATACCTCTTGATCTGCTCTTTAATTACTGAGCTTATTTCTTCAGGTCTTAAATTCATGTTTATTATCACTCCTATACAACTAGATTATAATTTGAGCCAATTCGTGTTTCATGTTGTCAAGCTTACGCTTAACAGAACCGTCCACTACTTTATCTCCTACTTTTACAACTAGTCCACCCATAATTTCTGGATTGATTACATTTTCAATAGTCACTGTTTTACCAGTTACATTATTAAGCTTTGCTTCTAAAACTTCTATTTCGTTTGCTTCAAGAGGAATCACAGATTCTACTCTAGCAACGACAAGTCCCTTATGATTGTCTACCATAACCTTATAGTCATCATAAACATCTCTAATCACATTACTTCTTTTCTTATCTACTAAGATTTTAAAGAAGTTAATGAGTAATTCAGAAACTTTACCACCATATGTTTCATTGATAATCTTTATCTTATCATCATTTGAAAGTTGAGGTGACTTTACAATTTCTAAAAAATCAGGGAATTCATCAAACGAATTTTTTACAAACTCGTATTCAGCTAAAATTTGATCTATCATTTGCTCCTCTACAGCTAATTCAAATAGAGCTTTAGCATATGTTTTAGATACTAATTTTGCCATGTTGTATCCCCTACCTCATCTAGGAACTTACCGATCAACGATTTATGTTGATTTTCATCTATGTCTTTTTCAAGCACTTTTGAAGCAGCTAATAGTGATAATGAAACAATGTCTTCTTTAAGCTCATTAACCGCTTTTTGTTTTTCTCTTTCGATTTCCTTTTCAGCTCGTTTTTTAATTAACTCTGCTTCTTTTTCAGCTTCCTTAATTATTTCAGATGCTCTCTGTTCAGCTTTCGTTGAAGCTTCCCTGATCATTACTCTGCTCTTTTCTTCGATGTTCTTAATACGATCATCGTAGTCAGCAATTAATTTTTCAGCATCCTCATTTTTAACTTTCGCATCATCTAATTGATCAGCAATCATATTTTGACGATTCTCAATCATGCCTTGAACAGGCTTAAATAAGAAACGTTTTAATAATAAGAATATTACAATCGTATTAACGATTTGAAAAACGAGCGTCCAATCAAGGCTAACCAATCCCATAATAGTGCCCGCTTGCGGAGCTTCCGTCAAAGCTAAAACACTTAGAAAATTAGATACCATCAATTACGCCTCCTTATTTATAATTAAATAACGTCAATAAATCTAGTGATTAATGGATTAGCAAATAATAAGATGATTGCTACAACTAATCCGTAGATACCAGTAGTCTCTGCTACTGCAGCACCTAATAACATTGTTCTTACGATATCACCTTGAGCTTCAGGTTGTCTACCAACACCTTCTGCACCTTTACCAGCAGCGTAACCTTGACCAATACCAGGTCCGATACCTGCGATCATTGCTAAACCAGCACCGATTGCTGAAGCAGCTAAAATAAGAGCTTTACCATTAACTACAACATCTGTTGTTTCATTTAACATTTGTGTTTCCTCCTCATTAATATGTAACTATCCGATATAATTCGCAAATAATTGTGTGTACATTAATACCATTGATATGATCAATGCGTATATACCAGTTGTTTGTGCAACAGCCTGACCTAAGAACATTGTTCTCATAATCAAAGGTTGAAGTCTAGGTCTTTTACCTACGGCTTCAGTTGCTTTACCAGCTGCATATCCTTGACCGATTCCAGGACCAATACCTGCAATCATAGATAGACCTGCACCAATTGCAGCACCTACTAAAACTATGTCATATGCATTTCCCGCTACTTTATCAATCAATGGATTGGCAAACATTAAGATTACCGCTACTACTAATGCTAAAATACCAGATGTCTCTGCTACTGCAGCACCTAATAACATAACCATTGTTGAAGAAGAGCTGTTTTTTGGATTTCTCGCGACAGCTTCTGCACCCTTACCAGCTGCAAAACCTTGTCCTATACCAGGACCAATACCTGCAATCATTGCAAGACCAGCGCCTACTGCTGAAGCGGCGAGAACCAAAGCTTTGGGGTCCTGTTCATAGAACCACTCAAAAATGACTTTTAAGATATCTAAATCTGTAAACATATATCTCACCTTTCCTAGTCACTAGCCAATGAAACGAATACCATCGTTAACATACCGAAAATAAATGATTGCAATAGCCCTGCAAAAAGATCGAAATACATGTGAAGTATTGCTGGAACAGGAATCAATGAGAACCAGCCTAATGCTTGATAAACAAGCGTCATGATGATTAAACCACCCAAAATGTTACCGAACAAACGGAAACTTAATGAAATCGGTGTTGCGATTTCACCCATCAAGTTAATTGGTAGCAAAAATGGCATTGGTTCTAAGAAGCCTTTTAAATAACCACCGACACCTTTGTATTTAATACCAGTATAATGAATCAATACAAATGTGATGAGTGCTAAGCCCAGTGTAGTATTTAAATCTGATGTTGGTGGTCTTAATCCAAATAAACCTGAAATATTGGATATACCTACCAATAATAAGATTGTACCAATGTATGGCGCAAAATTTTTGAATTGTTTTCCCATTGTGGTTTCAGTTAAGTTGTAAATACCATCTACAAGAATTTCTGCTATAACTTGTTTCTTACCAGGTCTAGTTTCAAGTTTTCTAGTTAAGAAAATAGCAAGACCTAATAATAGAGCCATAATAAACCATGTAGTTGTTACTGTTTGTGTAACTGGAATACCATTACCTATTGGAATAACAAAGATGACCTCAGGACCATTCACTTACCTTACACCTCCTTTCCCCTAATAATATTTTTGTAAAACTGTTTATCGTTAAAAAGATTTGTTATCATGATTGACATTTTGATTAACAACATCCCTAACACAGTGCCAATTACATTTAAGTATGGTGCTACCACAGCAATAAATATAACTACACCATTAATGATGAACCGAATAAAATACTTCCTGACCGTATAACTCTGAGCTTTCTCTGGACTTTTTTTCACAGCCCTTTGAAGTGTTTGACTCAAATCTATAAAACCAAGCATCCCAATCGATGCACCAAAAGCTAATCCAAGAATTAATGCTAACGCATCACTTCTGAAAAACAAAATAAAAACGACTGAAGCTAAAACAGATAACAAAATGACCCACTTTAAAATGTCTCTAATTAATGCTCTTATCTCTTCCATAACTTACTCCTCCGATTTATGTGAGTTTGGTATGTAATCTTCTGCTTTTTCTTTTTCGTTGTCCTTAGCAGCCTTCATAACAAACTTATACAAGTTTAAAAATGCACTACTGACACCGAGTACGATACCAACCATTAGAATCCATGGAGATGTTCCTAATTTTGCATCCACCCAATTGCCACCCCATACGCCTAGTAAAATGGGTGTTAACATAATAAATGCAACTTGCGAAATATAAGTTAAATTCTTTATCGCTTTAAAATCCATAGTCGTCTCCTGTTTCTTATACCCAAAAGCCTATGAAATATCAAGTATTTTAGGGTTTTGAGTCGGGACTAATTTGTCCCGGAAAAAAATGTAAAATTAAAGGGGTACAAGTACCCCCAATATTAGATCATTTCTTTTAGATTTTCATCTATGATCAATGTTGCTTCAGTAACAGCTTGAATGTCTTCAATCGTGAATTGAGGGTTATATTCTGTTAAAACTAAACCTTTATCAGTTACTTTCATCACACCCATTTCTGTTACAATTATGTCAACAACACCTACAGCTGTTAAAGGTAAATTACACTCTGTTAAAATCTTCACAGAACCTCTAGCAGTGTGCTCCATAGCTACTATTACCTTTTTTGCACCAGTTACTAAATCCATAGCACCGCCCATGCCTGGCACTTTCTTTCCTGGAATCATCCAGTTTGCCAAGTTGCCTTTTGCATCTACTTGTAAAGCACCAAGTACTGTACAATCTAAATGACCACCTCTGATAATTGTAAATGACATTGAACTATCAAAGAAAGCCGCACTATCTAATATAGTTACTGGTTGTCCACCAGCATTTGTTAAATTTTTAATTTCCTGGCCCTCTTCTGGAGCAGGACCCATACCAATGAAACCATTTTCTGATTGAAATGTTACATCAATATTCCCAGGTACATAGTTTGCAACTAAAGTTGGAAGACCAATACCCAAGTTTACAAGATCACCATCTTTGAATTCCTTGGCAACTCTTGTAGCAATAACTCTTCTAATTTCATGCTTATCCATTTTGGCCTCCTTTCACAATCATATCGATAAAGATATGAGGTGTGTGGATGAAGTTAGGATTTAAATCCCCTACTTCTACAATTTCTTCTGCCTCAACAATAACTGTATCTGCAGCAGTTGCCATTAATGGATTAAAGTTAACAGCAGACATATTATAAACCAAGTTACCTTTCTTATCAGCTTGATGAGCATTAATAATAGCTACATCAGCTCTTAAAGGTTCTTCAATTAAATACTTTCTGCCTTTTATTTCTATTGTTTGCTTACCTTCTTCTACAACAGTACCTACACCTGTTGGTGTTACAACAGCACCAAGACCTGCTCCTGCAGCTCTTACTTGCTCAGCAATTGTACCTTGCGGAGAAAGAACAACCTCGATTTCACCTTCATTCATTTGACGACCTGTTTCAGGATTCGTCCCAATGTGTGAAGTGATAACCTTTTTTACTTGCTTATTCACAATAAGTTTACCAATTCCCTTATCTGGAAAGGCAGTATCATTACAAATAATGGTTAAATCCTTAGTACCTTTTTCAACAATTGCATCAATCAAAGTTTCTGGTGTACCACAGCCTAAGAAACCAGCTATCATTAGGGTCATACCATCATCAATCTTGGCAATTGCTTGATCTACAGTTGAAAGTTTATTCATACTGTCCTCCTAACATTATATATCCATTTAGAAGCTTTAGTTTTCTATGATTAGGTGTCCTATGTCTAACCAAAACTTAGTAAAACTACAATGTTTTAAGTTTCACCATAATTATAGCTTCCTCTACTGAAATAGGATATCATATTTTGAGGTTTTTATGAATATTTAATCGCGATTTTCTCACTAAAAAAACGATAAAACTCGCAAAAATACAAGGTTTTTAGTATTATCGTATACTAGCATGTTGCAATATGCCGAATGAGCTTTCATTTTTCAAACTATTCACATAACGACTTGAAAAAAATGTAAATAAAAAATGAGTTAGAAAGATTTCTAACTCATCATAAATACGCACAAGTAAAGGTCGTTTACCCAATATTTACATCGTTATACAACAATTGTACTTTATAATTTCATTCTTGGCAAATTAGTCAATTGAATAATAAGATTTGATTGCGTCTATTGTTTTTCTTACAGCTGTACCATCACCATATGGATTTACTGCATTAGACATCTTTTGATATGATGTTTCATTCGTTAAAAGTTCATACGCCATATCATATATTCTATCTTCTTCAATACCTGCTAATAATACTGTACCAGCTTCAATCGCTTCTGGTCTCTCAGTTTCCTTTCTTAAAACTAGAACTGGTTTACCTAATGCTGGTGCTTCTTCTTGAAGACCACCTGAATCTGTCATCACCATATAAGATCTAGCTTCTAAATTGGCAAACTGAATATAATCAAGGGGTTCAATTAAATGAACCTTATCCATGCCATCAAATATCTCATTTGCAATTTCACGTACTTTAGGATTTAAATGAATTGGATATATAACTCTTACATCCAAATCTTCTACTAATCTCTTGATGGCTCTAAATATATTTCTCATAGGCTCACCTAAGTTTTCTCTTCTGTGAGCGGTCATTGCAATTACTTTTTCATTGTCAAAATCAATATTATCCAATAAGTCTATACCAAACTTAAAGTCAGGATCAATGGTCATCTTAAGGGCATCAATTACTGTATTCCCAGTTAAGTGAATAGTATCTTCCTTAATACCTTCATTAAGTAAGTTCTGACGGTTAGTTACTGTAGGCGAAAAATGAAGATCAGCTAAACGACCTGTTAAGTTTCTCATCACTTCTTCTGGAAATGGTGACCACTTATCAAAAGTTCTAAGACCAGCTTCGACATGACCTACATGAATTTTGTTATAGAATGCTGCAAGGCCTGCTGCAAATGATGTTGTTGTATCACCATGAACCAAAATCATATCCGGTTCAATTTCTTTAAATAACTCTTCTATACCTGTTAATATATTAGTCGTTATTTGCGATAATGATTGATTCTTTTTCATAATATTCATATCATAATCTGGTTTAACATCAAATACATCTAAAACTTGATCTAACATTTCTCTATGTTGTGCTGTCACGAGTACAATTGACTCAATATTTTCTTCTTTTTCTAGTCCCTTTACTAGAGGACACATTTTAATGGCTTCTGGTCTAGTACCAAAAACCGATACAATCTTCTTTTTCATGATATACTCCTTCTCATTGATTATCACTCAATTTAAGATATCATATACAGAATAGGCATTCAATTCAAGCCAATGAATTTAATAATCTGACATAAGAATGAAATATTATATATATTCTCTACCTATATGCTTGCATTTTTATGTGATAAGGTGAAGCTGTAGATAAAGGAGATAACATGACTAGACAAGAATTAAGAGAAAATTTAACTGCCATCATGGATACAGATTATATCCTTCCTGATGGTGAAAATATGGATGAATACTTAGATGCTATGGTTGAGCACATTGGTGACTTAGACATCTTACTTAGAGATGAACTTATCTATATGGCCTTCTACAAATGGATTGAAGAAAAAGAACTGGTTAGTGAAGAAAAAATGATCGAGATCTTCAACACACTTTTATCAGATGACTACCTCTTCTATAATATTGACAAAACAGATGACACCTCTGTTTACACAAGAACTTTTTCATTATTGGTATTCAACCCGATATTGACTGTACATGAAAAGAAACACTTTTTATCTGATGAAGACATTAATAAGTATAAGGATAAGATGATTGATTATTTAAATAGAGAAAAAGATTTTAGAGGGTATACAGAACATGGATGGGCACATGCTTTTGCACATTGGGCCGATCTTACCTACTTTTTTACTTTTGATCTGGATGACAAAAATCATATGGCCAAAAGCGTACTTGACCTTATACTAGACAAGTACTTGAGTATTAATATTCCTTTGACAAGAGAAGAAGATGAAAGACTTTCAACCAATATAGCCAGTCATTATATCAAAGGAAATATTATTAGTTTAGAGGCGTTTAAAACTTGGTTAAGTCGATTTGAAGAATTTAGTCATATAGAAGGTTCAGTGCCTCAATCAACTGTTAGAGTCAACTTAAAACACTTGCTTAGAAGTCTTTATTTCAGATTAGTATATCTTAAAGCAGACCAAGGTTATTTACAAGCAGTATCAGAAACAGAGATAAAACTCAACAGATTTTCACGTTAAAAAAAGGCTGATTTCTCAGCCTTACTTTTTATTCGTTTTCCATACCTAATGTTCTAAAGATTGGTACAAATAACATGATTGATGTTACTGCGACCAATATAGATACATTAAGCATCTCATGATTAATTATTGCAACTGCAGTAGCACCCATTAATAATGAAATTAAATAAAGTACTAAAACTGCTCTTTTTTGCCCTAAACCAATGTGTAATAATCTATGGTGGAAATGCCCCTTGTCGGCACCAAAGATTGGCTTTTTGTTTAAAGCTCTTCTAATAATCGCAAATGCTGTATCAAAGATAGGTAAACCTAGTGCTAATACAGGTATAATCAGTGTTAAAGCTGTTGTACCTTTTAATGTACCTTCAATAGATATTGCTGCTAAAACAAATCCTAAGAAGTAAGCACCTGTATCACCCATAAAAATTGATGCTGGATTGAAGTTATGTGGTAAGAAACCTAAACTTGAACCTGCTAACATAAGAGATAATACAGCTACTGTAGTATTACCAGTTGAATATGATACATATGCAAATGTAAATGCAGCAATTGTAGCAATACCTGTTGCTAAACCATCTAAACCATCTACTAGATTAATTGTATTTGTAATACCTACAATCCAGATTACAGTAATTGGAATACTTAACCCATCAAAGAAAATATAACCTGATTCTCTAAAGAAATTTGTTAAGAATTCAATTCTAAATCCAAACTGTACCAATACTAATGCAGCACCTATTTGAATGATTAATTTCAAACTAGCTCTTAATGGTTTAACATCATCAATCATCCCGGTGATTACCAATATAGATGAGCCAATGAAAATACCTAATAACTTGCTAAACTCTATGTCCGAAAACAAAAACATACAAATGGTAAAGGCTGCATAGATAGCTAAACCACCCATTCTTGGAATTGGCTTTGTATGTACTCTACGATTGTCTTTTGGCACATCAATTGCACCAACTTTAATTGCAAATTTCTTTGCAAGTGGCGTTAAGAAAAAACTTAGCGCTATTGCCAATATCATTGGCAAAACAAATCTATCCATAAAAAGTCTCCTTATGTAAACCGCTTAAAGTCAACTTATTCTATACCTATAAGCACAAAAAATCAAGTTTTTGTGGTCCCAGTAACATATTTGAAATTTTAGTTTATTAATATTACACAAATAATTAATCTTATTTTTCTAATGAATCATCATAATAAACCCAATCACACACTTCTATTATTCTATAGGATTCTTTATCATCTCTTATGACAATATGTTCAATACCTGCATTTATAATCATTCTTTTACACATCATACAAGACGATGTATTTTCAATATATTCACCTGTATCATTTGCTTTCCCAACTAAATAGATGGTACCACCTATCATATGTTTCCTACTTGCGGAGATAATGGCATTGGCTTCTGCGTGGACAGACCTACACTTCTCATGCCTTAGTCCCACTGGTGTATTGAACTTTTCAACAGTACAATAACCCAAATCATTACAGTTTTTTCTGCCTCGAGGTGCACCTGCATAACCTGTAGATATGATTTCATCGTTGTTTACAATAATGGCACCATAATTTTTCTTAATACAAGTTCCACGTTCCGAAACAGTTTCAGCGATATCTAAATAATAATTTTCTTTGTCTCTACGTTTCATTACTTCCCCCTTTATTCTCCATTTTCAGTATACGCCTAAAGCGGACGAAAAAAAAGTGATTATCTTTACAATAATCACTTTACATATTCATTACTTTGTACCAAATAATCTGTCAC
>Ga0070725_10001051_pt1 | contig 16092 bp, 14 predicted proteins | sample tdDd002_FD_69781 | JGI IMG/M metagenome (GOLD analysis project Ga0070725, IMG submission 69781) | Marine sediment microbial communities from the Atlantic coast under amendment with organic carbon and nitrate - tdDd00.2 | ecosystem: Environmental > Aquatic > Marine > Coastal > Sediment | place... | reverse complement strand
ATAGGCCACTTCGCAGATCAACTGATTGCCGCCGGTCTGGCGTTCCAGTTCCATCCGGCACAGTTCCAGGCGGCGCTGACGCACCCAGCGCATGGGCGAGGTGCCCTCGGCGGCGAAAATTTCGGACAGGTAACGCGAGCTGATGCCAACCCCCTGCGCGATCAGCAGCGGGGTCAGTTCGTCATCCAGCAGGTGTTCTTCGGTATATTCCTGGGCGCGTTCCAGGATCTTGCGCCGTCCGCGCGAAGAGGAAAGCCCATCCTGGATCAGGTTGGAATTGATTACCTCGCCCAGAAAACTCAGCAGCGACTACGAAAAAATCCGCGCCCCACGATCCCGCAGGTGGTTGTCCTCGACCATGACGCTGTACATCATCTGTTTGACGACCAGCCCCAGACCATCCCGAATATCCAGAGGTCGGCCCAGCACCTCGTCCACCGAGATCGCGTGAGACTGCAACAATTTCAGCGGCACCCGCAGCCATAGCGCGTCCAGCGAATCCGACATGGCGATTTCGTATTCGTCATTGGTGTTCAACAGTGCGACATGGCCGCTCTGAATGGTGCTGCTGCGCCCCGGCCGGTTGGCCTGCGGCAGATGGCAGATTCCCCCCCCCCGAAAGCGGCATACAGGCGAAATAGTACCCTTCCTCGGCATTGGACATGTGCCGCTCCAGCCGACGCGATTTACTGTTGCGCGCGGTATGCGTCGATCGGATCAGCGAAAGGTTCCCCAAAGAGGACACCACGAATTTGGCCCGCGCATCTCGGGACCATGACAGATCCACACGAGCAAAGATCGACCCAACGATATCAGGATCGAAGGCTCGCATGTTCACGACCGACGTCCCGGTCTGTCCGATTGATAGGTTCATTGCCTCCTCCGTGGCGCAGCCTGTCTTCCGTGGAGTGGACCAGATGCGCCTCCCAGGCATCGAAATCCGTTCCACCGGGGCGCGTGCCGTCAGGTCACAAATCCGCGCGTCCGCGCAGCCCCCAGACCCAGGTACGTCGCCCAAATCCCCGCATTTAGACGGAAACTGGTGCTTGACCTTTCTTATATATGTAGGATTGTCCGACAATGGGAAAACAGGATACGCCGCACAGGTCGATCTACCGCTGTTCCTTGGTCGACAGATTTGGGGTGCTTACGTCCCAGCGCATCCCAGGATTGCGCGCGTCACGAAAAAGAGGCCCAAGTTGCGAGCGACAGCCCAGAAACCCGGCTCGACCCTGACCAACCTGAAACTAGAGCCCGGATACAACGCGTGGCAGACGCCATCGAGGCGCAGATCCTCGATGGTCAGTTGAAGGCGGGCGAAGTTTTACCAACAGAATCAGAGCTTTCCAATATTCTTGGCGTCCACCGATCCACCGTACGCGAAGGCATCCGATCGCTGGAAAACGCCGGTCTGGTGCAGCGCGGTGCGGGCAAACGGCTGATGGTTTCGGTGCCGGATATGTCGGTCGTCGGTTCGGTGGTGACCCGGGCCTTAGGGCTGAAACAGGTCAGTTTCTACGAACTGTGGGAAATGCAGCGCCTGCTGGAACCCTTCGCCGCCCGCCTGGCTGCGCAAAGAATCACCCCAGAGTTGAAGGACGAATTGCGCGGCAACGATACCGAATTTCACCAGCTGATCGCCGAGGCCGCCCAGAACGCCGCCCTGTCGCTGTCGGCGGCCCCGATCGGGGCGCTGCTGTTTTCGGCCACGGTGAATTTATATGCCAGCGTGCCCCAGACCCGCCACCGCCTGCTGGAATCCCACGAGGCGATTCTGGAAGCGATTCTGGACGAAGATCCCGACCGCGCCGAAGACTGGATGGCCCGGCATATCCGCGACTTCCATCGGGGCTATGTGATCTATGGCGTGGATGTGCATGACCCCATCGCCCTGGACCCTCGTGCCATGGAGTTCGTGAAACTGGACCAACGCAACTCCCCCCACGCATAGACTTGGGCGCACGCGCGTTTCGAGGTTCACCGGCATCGGCGGGTGCGAAATAATTCCGTCACAGCCATGCGTAGCCAGTGTTAATCCGAGAATATCTCGAACAGCCCGGCCGCCCCCATCCCACCGGCGATGCACATCGAAACGACCCCGTATTTGGCCCCGCGACGGCGACCCTCCAAGAGGATGTGCCCAGCAAGTCGGGCGCCGGTCATGCCAAATGGATGCCCGACCGAGATAGACCCGCCATTGACGTTCAGCTTGTCTGGATCAAGGCCCAATCGGTCACGGCAGTACAACGCCTGGCTGGCAAAGGCCTCGTTCAACTCCCAAATATCAATATCATCGATGTGCAGGCCCGTCTGACGCAGCAGTTTGGGAATGGCGAACACGGGGCCGATGCCCATCTCATCAGGTTCGCACCCAGCCACGACAAAGCCGCGCAGGGCGCCCAACGGTGTCGCGTCGGCCTTGGCGGCAGCCTCGTCAGACAGGATGACGCAAGCCGAGGCGCCGTCCGACAATTGCGACGCATTTCCAGCGGTCACGAATTTGCCCTGCCCCTTCACAGGCTCCAGTGAGGCCAGATTGGCCAGCTCGGTACCCGGGCGATTGCATTCGTCACGCGTCACAGTCACGTCCTGCATTGTGACCTCGCCGGTTTCGCGGTTCTTGACGGCCATTATGGTGTTCATCGGAACAATTTCGGCGTCGAATTTTCCTGTTTGCTGCGCAGCAGCAGTTCTGGTTTGACTTTCCAGGGCAAACGCATCCTGCGCCTCACGGCTGATGCCATATCGCTGTGCGACGATGTCGGCGGTGTCGATCATATCCATGTAAACTGCGGGTTTGTGCTCGCTCAGCCAGCGATCCTGAAGGTTGGCCTTGTTCAGCACCGGTTGAACCAGCGATATGGATTCGACACCTCCGGCCACAACAGCCTCAGCGCGGCCTAGCTGAATATCAGCCGTCGCCATTGCAATCGCCTGCAATCCCGAAGCGCAAAACCGGTTGACCGTTTGCGCGGCTGACGTCACCGGAAGCCCAGCACTAAGGCCGGATTGGCGGGCGATGTTCATACCTGTCGCGGCCTCGGGAAAACCACATCCCAGGATGACATCCTCAATCAGGTCCGGCGCAATACCTGCCCGTTCCACCGTGTGAGCAATGACATGCCCCCCCATAGCCGCTCCGTGGGTGGCGTTCAGCGACCCACGAAAGCTCTTGGCAAGCCCAGTGCGGGCAGTCGACATAATTACAGCGTCTTTCATTTCGCGTTTTCCTGTTCCTGAAGTTGGCGCCACAGCACTTTGCCGGACCCGGATTTGGGCAGCTCTTGCACTACGTCCAGAAGGCGCGGCACTTTGTAGGCGGCCATGTGTTCGTGCGCCCATTTGGCCAAGGCCCGAGCATCCAGCGAGTGGCCGGGTTTGAGCACGGCAATGGCTTTGACGGTTTCCCCCCGATACGGATCGGTAGCGCCAATAACGCAGGCCTCGGCGATAGCGGGGTGATGATAGAGATGGCTTTCCACCTCTGTCGGCCACACCTTGTAACCAGAGGCATTGATCATCCGCTTCAGGCGATCAACGATGAAAATGTACCCGTCCTCGTCCATGCGTCCCAGATCTCCTGACCTCAGAAAACGCATTCCATCAATTGTGACAAAGCTCTCTGCGTCGGCTTCTGGATTGTTCCAGTAGCCCAGCATCACCTGCGGGCCGGATATCAGGATTTCGCCGACCTCGCCGGTTGGAAGCACGTCCAATGTTTCCGGATCGACAATCACGATATCGGTGTTCAGGGACGGCACGCCGCCACACTGGGCCTTCGGCAGATGGGGAGGATTGGCCGTGGCGGGCGCAATGGTTTCTGTCATGCCATAGCCTTCGAGAAAGCTCAGACCAGTCAAATCGTGAAGTTTCCTGGCCACGGCCTTGGGCATGGCAATCCCGCCGCCCCAAATCACGCGCATCGTCTCAAGATCACCCTGCTTCAGATTTGGACGGTTCAGAAAATCGATCACCGCCGTAGGCACGGTTGGCCATGCCGTTACGCCGAAATCACGGATCAGGTCCGCAGCGACATCGCGATCCCAACGCGGCAGGATCACACTGGTTGCGCCGTTGGCAATTGGCACGTTCATTCCTGCCTGCATGCCAACCACATGAAACATCGGGGCCGCCGACAGATAAACGTCGTCTTCGCCTATACCGAACCACTCGAACATGCAGGCGGCGGCGTGCAAAGTCGTTTGGTGATTATGCATACAGCCCTTGCCGCGCCCCGTGGACCCAGAGGTGTAAGGCATCACACATAGATCTGCGGCTGAAAGAGAAACCTGTTCATATGCGCAATCCGCTTGCATCATGTCTGCCCAAGTCGTCACCCCTTTGGGCGCGCGGGCTGCCGGTGCGGCGATCACATCTGGAAGCCCAGGAGGCGGTGTAGCTGGCAGGGCGTCGGCATAATGCGCTGAAATGACATGCTCCAGTGCGCCGTTCTCCAAAAGATCCGTTAGGTAGGGCACCCTGTCCTGTGCGGTCAGTACCGTGCGAATTCCGGCGTCGCGAACGATGTGATCAGTTTCATCGGCGAGGTTCATCGCGTTTATCGGCACAACCACACCTCCGGCCCGGATAATCCCGTAATACCCGGTCACAAATTGCGGCGCGTTCTGCATGTAGAGACCGACCCGGTCGCCCTTTGTCACACCACATACGGACTGCAAGTAGCCTGCGATCCGCCGCACCTCATCGTTGAGCTGGGCATAGGTTGTGACCGCGCCGTAAAAAACAACAGCGGGCTTGTCCGGCAGTCTGAGCGCAACCTTGCGCAGGTTGTCATCAAGCGTATGGGTAACTGGTGCAATGTCGTGTGGCACGCCTTTTGGCCACACTTTGTGATGCAATCGCTTCATCTGTGTTTCCTTCACGCCGTAGCGCCGCCATCCACTGCGATGCATTGCCCAGTGATGTGTCGCCCTGCCTCGCTGACCAGCAAGAGTGCCGGGCCCTTAAGATCGTTCTCTCCGCCAAAGCGCAGAAGCGGAATGGAGGGCATGAGAGTTTGCTCCAACCGCTCAATCAGAACTTCCGACATTTTTGACGGAAAGAACCCCGGTGCCAGAGCATTCACGTTGATATTATGGCGCCCCCATTCGGTGGCCAGGGCGCGGGTGAAATTGATCATTGCGGCTTTGGAGGTGTTATAGGCAATGGTGAACATATCGCTGTCGGCGCGATTGCCACCATAGCCGGCAATGGATGCAATATTCAGGATCTTGCCGGTTTTACGCGGCAGGAAGCAGCGTTTTCCCACTTCCTGCGTCAAAACGAACGGCGCGGTAATATTCAGGTCCATTACCTTGTTCCATCCATCCAGGGGGTGGCTTTCCATTGGAGCCCCCCAGCTGGTGCCGGCGTTGTTGACCAGAATGTCAATCGAACCGAAAGAACCGATAGCCTTTTCCACTACTGCCGCGATTGTATCTAGCTGCAACAGATCACAGGCGATCGTTGCAACCGATCCCCCCAAGGCTTCCAAATGGGCTTTGGCCTCTTCCAGCTCATGGCTCTTGCGCGCTGTCAGGATCACATTGGCGCCTGCATCCACGAATATCTCTGCGATTTGCAGGCCCAATCCACGCGATCCGCCTGTGATCAGCGCGGTCTGGCCGCTCAAGTCAAACAAGTTCATTTCACTACTTCCTCTGTCGGCAATGCTTTGGGCAAAGCCCAGGCTGTCTCTCCCCGACCGCTTATTTGGCCATAGTGACGCGCGAGATCCAAAACCGAGTCCGGGCCAAGCGCCTCGCCTATGCGCATTGGTCCACCAAAGGCGGCGGGAAATCCGTAACCAGCGACATAAACCATGTCGATATCTGACGCACGGGATGCACGGCCTTCGGCCAACATGGCTTTGCCCTCGACGATCAAGGCGATCAAACAGCGGCCGATGATTTCAGCCTGGTCGATCCTGCGCCTTGTAATCCCCAATTCCCGAGACACCTTTTGTGCAAGCGCGCGTGCGTCCTCATACGGGCGGCCCTTTGGCGTCGCCTGATCATACAGATACCAGCCGCGCCCGGTTTTTTGACCAAACCAGCCAGCCTCGCAAAGCGCATCACCTATGCGTGGCTGGAACGGTGGCTCCTGCCGCTGAGCTCGCTGCTTACGGACCCCCCAGGGAATGTCGTTGCCGACAAGATCCAACGCCCGAAACGGACCAATGGCCATCCCCCATTGCTCAAGCGCGGCATCGACCTCTTCGGGCTGTGCGCCTTCTTCGACCAGATACATCGCTTCTTGGTGGAAACGGTCGAACAGGCGATTGCCGATGAAACCATCGCCGTTAGCAGCAACCACAGCCTGCTTACCAAGATCCAGTGCCAGCGCCATGATCGTCGCCAGCGTTTCCGGGGCCGTAGAGTGTGCTGGGATCACTTCCAGCAGGCGGTTGACCTGCGCCGGGACAAAGAAATGCGTGCCGATAAACCGGTCCCGCTTTTGCAGCCCTTGCGCGATCCCATCGATGTCCAGTGTCGAAGTGTTGGTGGCGATCAAGGCATCGGAACGAACCGCTTGTTCGATCTGGCCCATGACCTGCTGTTTCAGATCCATGATTTCTGGCACCGCTTCGACCACCATGTCGACCCCGGAGAAGCTGGCCACGCCAGAACAATAGGTAAAGCGAGCCAAAAGCGCCTCGTGGCCCAGCGCATCCAGCCTACCCTTGGACAGTTGCCGACCTGCCAGGCCGGATAGATGCGCCTTGGCTTCTGCCAAAACCTCTGCTGACGGGTCAGCCAGAATTACCTCCCGCCCCGTTTGTGCAAAAGCCATGGCGATGCCGCGCCCCATCGTCCCGGCCCCCAGGACGCCGACCCTTTGGATCAGCCCTGGGTCCCTAGCAGACGAGGGCACCGTTCCAGCCAACTCGACCGCACGCGCCATATATTCGTCGACGCCTGGGCCTGGCGACAAGGCCACCAAGAGCTCTTCCGCTATCATTGTGCCGCCACGCCTACAGGTTCAGGACGCGTGTCGCGCATATCCGCTTCGGTCGCCCGATCCGGGGGTGTCATGTATTTATAGCTGTCACGAGGACCGGCCTTGGCCTGCTTCACGGCCATGCGGGCAATGGTCTGCATATGTACTTCGTCCGGGCCATCGGCCAGCTTCAGCGTGCGTGCCATCGTCCACAGGTCGGGCAACGGAACATCGGGCGTAAGCCCCATACCGCCAAAGGTCTGCATGGCTCTGTCGGTGACGTTGCAGTGCATTTCCGGCACCACCACCTTGATCAAGCCCACCTCGTTACGCGCCGCTTTTACCCCGTATCTGTCGATCAGCCATGCCGCCTTCAGAACCAGCAGACGCGCCTGTTCAATCTCCATTCGCGAACGGGCGATCTTTTCCTGCATCATGCCGTGTTCATGCAGGTATTTGCCAAAGGTCTTCCGTTCGAGCGAACGTTCGACCATCATTTCAAATGCCAGTTCCGACTGCCCGATCGAGCGCATGCAATGGTGGATACGTCCCGGTCCAAGCCGCGCCTGAGCAATGGCAAAGCCAGCATTCTCTTCACCCAGAAGGTTTGAAACGGGCACACGCACATTCCGATACACGATCTCGCAATGGCTCTCATAGCTCTCGTGGTTCATCACCGGAATGTTGCGGGTGATGGTGACACCAGGGGTGTCCAGCGGCACCAGAACCATGCTTTGCTGTTCGTGCCGGTTGGGGTTGTCCGGGGCGGTTTTGCCCATGACAATGGCCACCTTACAGCGGGGCGATGCGGCGCCGGTCGAAAACCACTTGCGGCCGTTGATGACATATTCGTCACCTTCGCGACGGATCACCGTTTCGATATTGGTGGCATCCGCCGAGGCAACATCAGGTTCCGTCATGGAAAATGCCGAACGAATTTCGCCGTTCAGCAAAGGTTTGAGCCACTTTTCTTTCTGCTCGTCCGTCCCGAACATGTGCAGGATTTCCATGTTGCCGGTATCTGGCGCCGAGCAATTGAAAACTTCGGAAGCCCACAAAATCCGGCCCATGATCTCGGCCAGCGGGGCATAGTCCATATTAGACAGCCGCGTTCCCGGTTCATCGTCTTTCAGGGCGGGCAAGAACATGTTCCACAGCCCCTCTTCTCGGGCCAGTTCTTTCAGGTCATCCATGAAACTGATGACGTGGCTGCCATTCTTTGCCTCTTTCAAGAATTGCGCATGGCGCGGAATGATGTGCTCGTCCATGAACGTTTTGAGCTTTGCCTGAAGCTCCAGGCTCTTTTCGGAATATTCAAAATCCATGTCACTCTCCTGCCAGTGATAGTCCGTGCCGGGCCCAGACCCGGCTGAGATGTTGGATGTCGTCGGCTGAACCGGACACCTGATTACCTTGGGCCGCACGGCTGACGATGCCCTCAAAGATCACGGCCAGCCGGAAAAAGGCAAAAGCCGTGTAAAACGGGTCATACGCATCGCCGAGCCCGCGGTTGCTAAAATAACGCGCCGCATAGGCACGCATGTCGGGTATGCCGAGCGCTGGGAGGTCGCGCCCGGCCAGCCCGTGGTATTCGCTTTCGCGCATGGTCCAGGGCATGAGGTTGTATCCGAGATCGGCCAATGGGTGGCCAAGCGTAGACAATTCCCAATCCAGTACGCCAATGACCTGCGGCCTGGAGGGGTGAAAAATCAGATTGCCAAGACGGTAATCCCCATGCACCAGGGTGGTTTCGTCATCTTCGGGCAAGTGCGCCCGTAGCCAATCCGCCAGCCGTGGAATCTCATCGACCTCGCGGGTTTTCGCGGTCTCATATTGCTTGCTCCACCGGGCTACTTGGCGGGCGAAAAAACCGCCTTTTCGTCCAAAACCTCCCAACCCCACCGCATCGACATCGACGCCGTGCAAAGCCGCGAGGGTTTCATTCATAGCGTCGAAGACCGCGCCCCGCTCGTGGGGGGCCAAGTCAGGAAGGCCATTGTCGTGCAGCACGCGCCCCTCCAACCGTTCCATGACGTAGAACGGGGTGCCGATAACGCTGGCGTCTTCACAGTAATGCGGCGCCGCCGGCACCGGCACCGATGTATCCGCCAATGCGTTGATCACCCGGAATTCGCGGTCGATTGCATGCGCCGAAGGTAACAACGGCCCAGGTGGTTGCTTGCGCAACACGTAACGTTCACCGCCAAATCCCAGAAAATACGTCGGATTCGACAAGCCACCCGGAATCTTCTCGAGCGTGGCCTGGCCGGTACCCGGCATCACAGTAGCCAGATAGTCCGACAGCGTGTTCACATCCAATTCAGGGCCTATTTTTCTCATGAGATCCTCATTGCTTTGCACCGTGTTGCAGCAGCCAGCAGCATATGTAAAATGAATGATTAAAATAGAGAGACATTCAAATGCTGCATATTAACCGTACGGACCTCAACCTGTTCATCGTATTTGAAGCCGTCTACTCGCAGGGCGGCGTAACTCGTGCGGCCGAGACGCTGAACCTGTCGCAACCCACGATCAGCCACGCCTTGGCCCGGCTGCGTGAGCGCGTCGGTGACCCACTGTTCGTCCGGCAGGGACAGAAGCTGGCTCCGACACCGATGGCCGAGCGGATCATTGGCCCAGTCCGTGACGCGTTGAAGATTTTCGAACGTACGCTGGGAGAACTTGATGGGTTCTCGCCTGAAAGCGCCGAGATGCATTTCAACATCGGCATGCGCTCGTTGATGGAAAGCACCTACCTCCTGCCGCTGGTTCTCTTGCTGAACGAAAACGCGCCCGGCGTCTCGGTTTCCGCCTGTCCTTTTGACAGGCGTCGGCTGGAACAGTCGCTGGCCTCTGGTGAGTTGAATTCCGTGATCGACGTGTTTCTTCCCGTTTCGGCGGACGTGCAGCGTATGCATTTGGGCGCGGCGCCGTCTGTTGTGGTGGCGCGACGCGGGCATCCGTTGATCGACGGACAAGTAGACCTGGAAACCTATCTTAAGGCCGAACATGTTTTGGTCACGTCGCGACCACACGGTCTCGGCCCCGAAGATCAGGCCCTCTCGCGTATCGGGCATAGCCGCAATATCAGAGGGCGCTGTCAGCAGATCAACACAGCGATGCGTATCGTGGCGTCGTCCAACATGCTTTTGACCATGTCGGAAACATTCGCCATCCGCGCCAACACCTGGTTTGACAATCAGGTGTTGCCAACCCCGTTCGCCGCCGAGACCGTCGATACCTATCTTTACTGGCATGGCAATTCGGATGCCGACCCCGCGAACCAATGGTTCCGCGAAATGATCAAGGCGACAGTGGCCGAAACCCAACCGAGCCCATGAGAGTTCAGAACAACGCATGAGTCGCCAACATTCCGATAACCAGCAACAGATCCGCAGCTAGGAAAGGCAAAATGCCCGCAAAAATCTGTTCGAGACGTACCAAATCTTTTGCGACCGAGTGGATGACGAAAACGTTCAGCCCTACCGGAGGAGTGATCATTCCGATCTCCAGCAATTTGGCCAACAGGATACCGAACCAAATCACATCTACGCCCTGCGCTTCGATCAATGGCAGGAAAAGTGGCAAAGTGAGAAGCATTGCTCCGATCGGTTCCAGGAACATGCCAAGCGCCAGGTAGATCAGCGTAATCAGGATCAGGATGCCCAGAACGCCCAGCCCCAGACCTTCGATACCCGAGCCGATCCAGCGCGACAGACCGGACAAGGCCACCAGGCGGGTAAACAGGTTGGCGCCAATCGCGATCATGAACAGCGAACCCGAAGACAAGAGCGTATCGACCGCGCTTTCCTTGAACGCGTCCCACGACAGGGTTCTGCGGGCCAGGCCAACGATCACGGCAATCACCGCGCCCACTGCACCCGCCTCGGTGGCGGTAAACAGCCCCGAGAACAACCCACCAAAGACCACAAGGATCATCAAGATTACCGGCCAGACCTCGCGGACGCCATCCCAACGTTCCTGCCAACTGCCCGCCTGGGCACGAGGCAATCTGTTTGGCGCCAGCAGATAGGTGATGAGAACCGCGCCGATATAGAGCGCCAGCGAGATCAACCCGACGATCAACCCACCAACGAACAGCTTGGTGATCGACACCTCGGCCTGGATGCCGAACAGGATCAACAGAATAGAAGGCGGAATCAGGGCGCCAATCGTGCCGCCCGCCGCAACAGAGCCCGTCGCAATACGGATGTCATAGCCCTGCCGGTGCATTTCTGGCACCGCAATCCGACCAATGGCGGCCGAGCAGGCGATTGACGATCCGGTCACAGCGGCGAAACCGCCAGCCCCCGCCAAAGATGCGATGGCCAATCCTCCGGGCATCCAGCCCAGCCAGGCGCGTGCGCCTTCGAACATGCCGCGGGTCAGGCCCGAATGGTAGGCGACATATCCCATAAACAGGAACATAGGCACCGACGACAGGGTCCAGCTAGCAGCAAAATTATAGGGCACAGTCGACAACATCGACATTGCCGGACGTTCTCCGACGATTGCCCAGATGCCTACGACAGACACCAAGATTAGCGACACCGCGATGGGTACCCGCAATAAAATAAGGACGAGAACGGTGATCAGAGCGACCACACCAATAGTCATCGGGTCCATTTGTCAGTCCATCTGGTTAGGGGGTTCGGCAATCTGCGCCTGATCGGCCGGTATGTCGGCAAATGCACCGCGTGAGACTTCGACAAGGCGGACGCCCAGAACGATAGTCATCAGCGCAAAGCTGACGGGCAGGATCCAGTAACCGGGCCATGTATAAAACACGATTGTACCCGCTTCGACATATGCACCTCGGCCGGTCTGAACCAATGCCTCTTTCATCGTGCCCCATGCCAGCATGGCATACACCACGAAAGACAGAACAAACCCGAATAGATAGATCCAGCGATGCGTAGGCTTGGGCATCATGTCGGTGAATACCGAAGCTTCGACATGGCGGCGCTGCAACTCGGCGTAGGCGATCGGAAGAAAGCTGACCAGTATCATGTAGTATTTCGAGACAAGGTCGGCGGTGGCCGGAAACCCGGCCCCCAACACGTTGCGCATGAACACGTCGATCACGATCTGCAGTGCCATCAGAACGAGGACAGCACTGCCGATCAGCTTGGTCGCCGTGCCAACAAAGCTATGTAACAGCTTCATCGGATCGCCTTACTGGCCGTAGGACGCGTAGGCGATCTTGGACCAGATCTCGTTATAGCGAAGCTCCGCCAGTTCCTCGGCCGAACCAACATTGACGACCAGACCTTCCCACTTGGTCAGAAGCTCCTGATAGCGCGCAATCTTGGCTTCGGCGTTGGTGACACCACGCTCGGTCAGAGTGCCGGCAACGCTGGCCAGATGCATCTTGCGGAATTCTGCGGCCTTGTCCTGCAACGCCTGATCGGGCGTGATGAACTCGATGCCGCTTTCTTTGCCTTTAGCAGTAGCGTCCTCGGTTTTGGACACCCAGGATTGCACCCCGATGGTCTGGGCGTATTGCGCAGCATGAGCCAGCGCCTGGCGGTCATCGGCGCTCATCCGGTTCCACAGCAGCATCGAAACATTGGTCATCGCAGCAGCATTGAACACACCTTGATCAATCAGGGTAACGCTCTTGACCACGTCATAGAGTTGGGCGTTTTGCAGGTCAGCCACCGAGGAATAGGTTGCGTCAATCACCCCCGAGCTGAGACCCTCGAACAGTTCAGAAGACGGCATCTGCGCCGGCTCGCCACCTAGAAACTCAACAAAACGGGTAAAGACTGACCCGGCGGTCCGAATACGGACACCGGCCATGTCCTCGACCGTGCGGATCGGTTTGGTCGACAGGAATTGATAGTTGGTGGTCGCATCCGAGCCGAGGAAAACCTGACCATTGGCAGCGAATTCGGCAATGCACTCATCGCAGGTTGCCAGGTATTCGGTTACAGCTGAGGAAATCGCTCGGTTGTCTGTACCTAGGATGGACAATTCACCGACCAGGCCGCTTTCCGGATAGTCCGCTGCGAAATATGGCAGGATGATCGGGCCCATCTCTGAAACCCCGTCGCGAAGACCCGAGTTCATCTCGTTTGGCGCCAGCAAACCTGACGGAGTATCGTTGCCGGACCAGCGCCCATCCGTCAGTTCGGAAAGCTTGGCAAAAAGGGCGGGATAGCCATCAGTGGCAAGAACATGCTTGGGGCCAAACGATGAGGTTGCCCTGATTTCTTCAGCGTGCCCCACGGTGGCGGACGTCACTGCGACAACCGCAGCGGCGACGATATTGGAATACTTCATGATTTCCTCCTTAGATCGGAAGAGCGAGCTCTTCTCGAACAGTTCCGGCTGGATTAGGAACCTGCGCGGGTTCCGAACCGGATGTTGCCTCCTCTCCACCCCCGTCCGTCGAAGGTGGAATCAACACAATCAGGCATACTATAGAAAACCAGAATATATCTATGACGATGACATGAACTATGTGCATGATCAAAATGAAGGATTTGGATAGATCCAGTTGGGCTTGTCACAAAATTTTCGGCTGGATTGGCAAGATTTGCGATAGTCGGCAGTATTCCCCAAGAAGTTGATCTACTCAGTACCCGTCATGATTTCGTACAAAAGGGGGGCTGATGGGTTTCATCTCCCAATCCTTCAGAGAAGAGATCAGGGATGTCCGCTCCATCAGGTCCAGCCGTCGAACGGGCATATTGCCCTCAACGTGACCGGCAAGGATATCTTGCTAACACTAAAGGTTCTGGAGGATCGGAAATAATTTCTTTTTTAGCAATAGTTTATAGAGAAGAGTGGTGCCTCAAGAGGGACTCGAACCCCCGACCTTGTCCTTACGAAGGACCTGCTCTACCAGCTGAGCTATTGAGGCCTTCTTCTCATCCATGGCCTCTTGGGCCACGCCATGGGCATTCGTGCAGATCACCGCAAAAGCCCTGTGGATCGGGGCTATAGCACCCCGATCTCGCTTGGGAAAGACCTATTTTTCCTCTTGCAGTGCCTCAGCTTTGGGCTCGTCCGGCGCCTCTACTTCGTCCTCGACGATCTCAGCGTCGACGACAGGAATTGCGGCGTCCTCGACCTGTTCCTCCTCGGCGTCGTCCTGGCTTTGATCCTCCAGTGCGCCAACGATCAGCGGCAACATGGCCACGCCGGTGACGCTACCGACCTCGCTCGTTGCGGGCACGCTCCACTCAAGGGTATCGAAGGCCTGACAATTTTCGCAGACCGGCCCCCACTCAGAGTGAATGTTGTGGCAATTCTTGCAAATCCACTGCGGACCACGCGGCGCATTCAATGCGCGAGCCAGCCAGCCTTTGACCACCCGATCCGAGGCACCTTCGCCGCGTTCAACCGCAGCCATGATCGTCAAAGCGCGCGAGTCCGGGTTTTCCTCCAGCAGATCAGCAAGGGCACGACGCGCAGCGGGGAAATCCTCGGTCGCGATCAAAAGCTCTGCTTGAATCAGCCGGGTTTCACGATGATCGGGGTGATATTTGAACAGCTGATAGAACCGTTTGAGCCGGTCAGCAGGCGCCTCGTCAGGGACAATCGCAGCAAAGACAGCAGCCAGATCGGGGTGAGGATGGGCATCCCACGCCTTTTTCAGGATACGCGTCGCCAGTTTGGGTTTGCCCTGCTCAATATAGCTCCGCGCGGCATAGCACGCCGCTGGGATCAAATCGGGCGACAGACGGTTGGCTTCGATCGCAATCTCACGGGCAGCAATATCGTTGCCTTCGTCCAGAATGCCTTTGGCCTGCGACAGCGCCAATACCGCGTCACGGCGTTTATGCACGTCACGCGGCAAAGACCCCTGTTTCAACTTGATATTCAGCGTGTTGCGGGCGCCGGACCAGTCGCGCGCCTGCGCCTGCAGTTTTAGCAACACGTCCTGTGTTTCCACATGTTTGGGGCGCAGGGTGATCGCCTTTTCCGCCAGTTTACGGGCCGTATCGGCATCCCCGTCCGCCAGCTTTTGCTTCATGATCCCACGCACACCGACAAACCGGGTTTTTTCGTCTGTCAGCAGCTTTTTATAGCTTTCTTCGGCTTTTTTACGATCACCGGACATTTCAGCGGCCTGAGCCGTCAGCAGGTTCGTCAGCTCGGGTTTTCCCAGGTATTTCTCGGCTCTGGCGGCTTTGCTCATCGCCAAACGTGCCTCGCCCGAAGCAAGGGCCATCATGCCTTCGGTCAGCGCCTTATAACCTTTGCGTTCACGGTTCCGATCAAAATACCGCGACAGGGCCGTTTCATCCCCGTTCAGGAATTTCAACACAGCAATCGTTAACGAGGCCAGCTTGAGCAGCAACCAAATCGCCAACACCAACACTAGCAACGCAATGACCGCGGTCAGCGGCGTCAGGTTCAACTCGATCCCGCCAACAGCGACGCGGACGCCACCTTCGAGTTCCAGCAAATATCCAGCACCAAGCGTCGCAGCAGCGACAAGGGCGACGAAAACGACAATCTTAATCAGAGACCACAACATGTTTCGTTACCCCTTAATTCGACGCCACTTGGGCGCTTAGGTCTTCTGCCGCGGCGATAGCCTCAGCGCGCTGGGTGGCACGGGCCATCCAGTCGGTCAGCTCGACGCGGCCCTCTTCGGGGAGGCCCTCGAGCTCGGCCATGGCGTCGGTCAGACGCCCATCCGCCAACGCCGCTTCGGCGCGGGACAAGACCGCATCGGCGCCCTCACCCTCCTTGGGCTCCAGAGAGCGAACGCCCAGCTGATTGCGGAAGAAATTCCAGACGTTGCCGCCGGTGCCTTCGTCCTTGCGCGACGCGGCCAGCGCATTGCGCGCGGCAATCGGATAATCGGCTGTCAGTTGTGCAATCGTGGCCACGCCCGTGTCAGCGACCGCACTCAGCGCCGCCGGGACCGTCAGGCCAGCCGCCTCTAGGTCCGCCATTGCATCGGCAAAACTCGCCCCGGTATCCAACGCAATCTGAACCCGCGATATGGCCGAACGGATCATCGCCTGCTGGGCGGTCATCTCGGCGCTTGCCTTGTCTTCCTGAGCGGCGGAAACCAAGGCGTCAACTTCGACCTTTTGTTTCTCCATTGCGTCTTTCAGCGCTTTTACCTCACGCTCGTATGCCTCGACTGCGGCGGCTGCGGCGCCACCTTCTGCGGGGCGTTTTTCCAGA
>Ga0070725_10001049_pt1 | contig 16102 bp, 13 predicted proteins | sample tdDd002_FD_69781 | JGI IMG/M metagenome (GOLD analysis project Ga0070725, IMG submission 69781) | Marine sediment microbial communities from the Atlantic coast under amendment with organic carbon and nitrate - tdDd00.2 | ecosystem: Environmental > Aquatic > Marine > Coastal > Sediment | place... | reverse complement strand
GATACTGCACTGGCCCACCATGAATTATTAGCGAAACTCTATTTTGACAACCAATATCAACCCATTTGGTATCAGTATGACGCTATCCAAGCTTTCGAGGCGCAACTGGAATACGCCGCATTAGCGGATATCAGCGATGCGTTTTATCAACGCCTATTAGAGCTCAAAGAAGCACGCTATCAAAATCGTTGGCAAGAGTATGATATTTTGGCCACCGATACGCTGCTAACCTTTATTTCTTATTCTGAGCTTGCCGCGTCGAAAGGGAAGGGGTGGTTTTTTGGTGGCCGCGTTCCGGCTTATTTACCGCCACCTTCTGAGGCCGCGACTTCCGCTTTGCTGTTTGCGGTGCAAAACGACCAACTGCAGTCGCTAGTATTGCAGTTAGAGCCAGACTCGGCTGAATACCATCATTACTTGCTCGCGATCGAGCAGCTTAAGCCGTATGTTAATTTCTATTTAAGCGATTATCGTCAGAGTAAGCGCTTTGCTCGCCGTGGTGATCGCCTTTCTCATAAGGTTGAGTTGGTCTACCGTCTTGAGGTGTTAGGGTATGACGTTTCACAGGTTGATAGAAATAATCGAACTTTTGACCGCTCGTTGGATAATGTGGTCAGAGAGTTTCAACAAAGGCACGGCCTAGGCGTTGATGGGGTGATCGGCCCGAAAACGATCTACTGGCTTAATCGGCCAATTGAAGAGCGGCTAAGATTGGTGGCGCTAAATGCGCAGCGGCTGCGTATCTGGCCAACTCAGCGCAATCAGATCATTTTGGTCAATGTGCCACAGTTTGCCATGGCCTATTGGCGAGACGGCGAGCGCGCTTTTGAGTCGGATGTGATTGTTGGGCGACCTTCACGTAAAACGCCGTTGATTGATACTCGCATGGACTCGGTGATATTGAATCCACGTTGGAATGTGCCGCGGAAAATCATGGTGAAAGACATTCTGCCTAAGGTGTTTCGTAGTAGCGATTACCTGACGGAGCATAATTATGAGATTGTAAAAAGCTGGAGTAATCGCGAAGTGGTTAACCCCATCGAAATTGATTGGTCTACAATCACGCCTAACTCGTTCCCCTATCGAATCAGGCAACTGTCTGGGCCGCAAAATGCCCTTGGTCGCTACAAATTTAATACCCCGAACAAGAACGCAATATTTCTTCATGATACGCCAACTAAGTCACTTTTCGCTAAAGAGAGAAGGGCGTTCAGTTCAGGCTGCATTCGAGTTGAGCAGGCAGAAAACTTAGCCCTGCTGTTATTAGAGCAGTCAGCAGCGCAACCTTTTAAGCAGATGTCATTACCTAGCGAAGAGACCGTCGCCGTCACATTAAAACGACGCATTCCAGTGCATATCATCTATCAAACGGTGTGGATAGATAGTGGCAAAGTGCAGTATCGCAGCGATGTGTACCGTTACGATTATTTGAGCAAGAGTTCAAATTTTGACGCAAAACTGACCAAAATCGTAAATCTTGATAAAGTACTTTCTGCTCAATAACTAACCCTTGATAGAGGGTCTGTATAGCCAATTAATTGTCATTTTCTGGTTTGACCATCCGATTATTTATCGGTAGGGTCTCGATCTTGCATTACTCAATATGCCAAATCGTAACCTAAGTTGAACAAGCCAGAATGTCGTATACAGAATTAAGTCGAAGAAAATTTATCCAACTTACTAGCGCTGGGATCATCACCAGCGCTTTGATGCCATCTCAGGCTCTGGCAAGTTTAGCCAGCAGACCAAGAACGATCACACTGAACAACCTGCATACCGGTGAAAAACTTGAAACTTGTTATTTTGATGGCGCACGTTACGTTTCTGCTGAGTTAGCCCGCGTTAATCATATTTGTCGCGATTTCAGACGCAATGAATCGCACCCTATGGATAGAGCGCTGTTAGACAAAATCAACGCGATTCAAAGTGTGCTTGGAACCCAAGCCGAAGTGCAAATTATTTCCGGTTACCGCTCGCCTGCAACCAATGAAATGCTGCGTGGGAAGTCTTCCGGCGTGGCGAAGAAAAGTTACCACATGTTAGGCCAAGCGATAGATTTTCGCCTAGCAGGTGTGCCGCTATCGGATGTGCGTAAAGCGGCGATTTCGCTCAAGGCTGGTGGCGTTGGCTATTATCCCGGCAGCAATTTTGTGCATATCGACACAGGGCCAGCTCGAGCTTGGTAGAGGTGATTAAAAAACAGCTCAACTCGCCAGAGCGCCCTTGTCAAAATTGAACCTAAATGTCATAGTTCTGGGCATAATTTCCCTTAAGTAATGAGTGAATAGAATGAGCCTTAAGTACCAAGTTGTGCCCGTTACCTCTTTTCAACAAAACTGTTCTATCGTTTGGTGTGATGAAACTATGGAAGGAGTAGTGGTCGATCCTGGTGGTGATGTAAAACATCTTGTAACCATTATCCAAGAGTTAGGGGTTAAGGTTGTAAAAATTCTACTGACCCATGGCCACCTTGATCATGTTGGTGGTACAGAAGATCTTGCCCGAGAGGTGAATACGCCGATTGTTGGCCCGCATAAAGCAGACAACTTTTGGCTACAGGGCCTAGAAGGGCAAAGTCAAACATTCGGTTTTCCATTAACTGAAGCGTTTGAACCCGATCAGTGGCTAAATGATGGCGACACAGTCACCTTCGGCAATCAAGCTTTTGATGTTCTGCATACGCCAGGCCACACGCCGGGTCACGTTGTATTTTATAACCAAGCGGCGCAGCTAGCCTTTGTCGGTGATGTGCTATTTAATGGTAGTGTTGGTCGTACGGATTTTCCTAAGGGCGATATGAACACGCTCATTACTTCCATTAAGAGCAAACTGTGGCCATTAGGTAAAGAAACGACCTTCGTACCGGGCCATGGGCCTGAGTCAACTTTTGGTCGTGAGCGCGCATCTAACCCGTTCGTCGCCGATGAAATGCCGCTGTATTAGTGGATCTTACGCTGAACTAAACGGTTTGAGTTATTGATAAAAGCGCCCTTGATGACAAGGGCGTTTTTTTTTGCTTAATAAGTTGGTTCGATTAGCGCGAGTTAAACGTCGGGTTCGGCTGCGGCTAAAAAACGCCGCGTAAGGCCAACAAACTCTTCTAATGACCTATCTAGGTCCGCTTCTGCGATAAAAATATCGTACCCCCAATAGGCCCGCTGATAGCGCATACGATTAGCGAGCATGGCAGAGAGCCCTGTAACGGTTTCGCCTTTTGAAGTGGTGTAGTCGTGGCTGTCGAGCACCATATCTTCAAATTCTTGCGCTTTCCCCGCTTGTTTGACGCCTAAGTAAAGCAGGGCTCGCTGCTCTAATAGAATTTGGGTGCAAATGCGAGGGCAGATGCTTTCAAGATAAGGAGAATATTCTTTAAGGCGTATCCCAACCCAAGGTATTGGCTGGCACCATCCATCTTGTTGATATTGGCAGATGCCAATATCGCTAATATTGTTCCACTTTACTACCCAACCGCCTTTAAATAAGTGCTGCTGGAAGTGAGTATCTGTCATGGTAAATCCGACACGGGCTCGCTCAATGAGGAAATAAACGGTAGCAAAGATGGCGGCGATTCCAAGCAAAGACAGGCAGGCTTGGATTAACCCAGGAGCGAGTGTTAGCAAGAAAAATGAGATGAGCGCCACCAGGATCAAAACCATCTTTCCGCTGGGTGAGTGAAAGCGAAACGGGATGTTGGTGAGATGCTGAGTTTGCATGTTGGCCTTCCTATATTACCTAAGCTTTTCATACCAACTCGTAGGTGGTGAGTTAAGCACTTTTTCTACTGACTTTTGTATAAATAATAGTCGAACAGTGCTCATTTCCCCATTTTTCACCGGAAATGCGGCGATAGACTACAAATTTGCCTTCATTTTTGGTATAAATCGCGCTTCAAAATTTTCACCACTGCGCCGAATGCAGTGAAATGGAGAAATACTCGATGAGACTTGCACATAAGCGCAAGGTGCAGATGAAACTGCAAAAGCGCATTAAAGCAGCTGTAGCAAATGTAGCAGCGCCTAAAACAGCTAAGCCTGTGGCAGAGAAAATTGTCGCAGAGAAAACTGTAGCATCTAAGCCAGCCGCTAAAAAAGTTGTCGCGGCCGCTAAAACAACAGATGTGGCTCTGACTCCAAAGCAACAACAAGTATTAGATATTGTTGTTAGCAATGCTGAAGGTATTAACCCTAAAGGCATCGGTCTTGCTGCGGGTCAAGAAGACGCGAAAGCCGCTTCTTGGGCAACAGGCGCATTGAAAAAGCTGCTAGAAGAAAACCTAGTAGCGAAAGAGCAACTAGCAGGTAACAAAGTTATCTACAAAGCCGTTTAATACTGCTTAGCTCTTTCTGCGGACATAAAAAAGCCTCGTATTGACGAGGCTTTTTTTATGTCTTTTTTTACCTAAACGGGAGTCGCTACGGCCTGAGTCGTTACTCAGGCTTAGTAAGGCTGCCGATTTCCAACATAGGTACCACATCGTAGTTCTCGGCATTCATCATCGAAGAGATCCGCTGAACAGAGGATAGCAATAGGCTTTGTTCCCACTCTTCTAGCTGCTGAAATTGATTTATAAAGTTCTCTTGCAGCGGCAGGGGAGATTGTTCCAGTATGGTAGAGCCTGCTTCTGTTAAGTGCGCGTGCACTTTACGCTTATCTGTCACACTACGTTGACGCTGGACATAACCATTTCGCTCTAAGCGGTCTAAAATGGTCGTGGCCGTCGCTTGGCTCATATTAGTGTGGTTAGCAAGGCTACGTATCGTTACCTCGCCCAACTCTCTAATAGAGCGCATCAAAATAAGCTGTGGCCCGGTTAGGCCAGACTCTTTACTGAGTTTTTTAGAATGCAGATCAATCGCACGAATAATTTGTCGAATTGAAAGCAGTACTTCTTCGTGTTTTTCCACTACTTTTGCCTACTAATTTTTTTGCCAAAATTACACTAAAATAGAGGGGCTGAAAAGCCCATATTTTCATTTATGTAGCAGCCAAAATGGCTTTCATTCTTCATCTGTGATCCAGTGAATATTTCAAAAATGTTTCGTGTACGAACTATAGCAGAAAACTGCGCTGGTGAAATAATGTTCGTCCAAATCGCAAATTTGCACATAACTGTTTAACAAATAAGCTAATGCCTAGTAATGAAGGCGACGTTTGTTTAGAATTCTCCTATCGAACCGGAGGCCAAATGTTATGTTCACTAATCATTGTTCGGTGAAAGGACTGAATTTTGTCAGTGTGAATATAATATTTTGCCTCCTAATAAACGTCAGAAATACTGACAGAGAGGAAAAATGACAAAGGGAATCGATAAGTACAGTATCGATAGTACTGACTATACCGTTGGTCAAGATAACGTACAAAAATGGGGGTTTGATGTTCATAACCCCGTATTTGGTATTAGTGCCGGTTTAATTATTCTGTTTTTGGTCGCTATCATGGTTGCCGATGCAGATTCAGCTAAAGCAGCATTAGATGGTATTAAATGGCAGATCATTGGGGCCTTTGATGGCCTATTCATGTGGGCCGGGAATATCTTCGTGATTTTCTGCTTAGGTCTTATCGTGTCTCCTTACGGCAAGATCCGTTTAGGTGGCCAAGATGCCTCAGCGGATTACTCATTCTTTTCATGGTTATCCATGTTGTTTGCGGCAGGTATGGGCATCGGCTTGATGTTCTGGAGTGTGGCAGAGCCGGTGGCTTATTTTACTGGTTACTATGAAACGCCGCTTGGCGTTGCTGCTCATTCGCCAGAGGCGGCAAAACTGGCGCTTGGCGCAACCATGTTCCACTGGGGCTTACACCCGTGGGCTATCTATGGTGTTGTTGCCCTGTCACTCGCTTTCTTTACTTACAACAAAGGCATGCCGCTTTCTATTCGTTCTATTTTCTACCCAATTTTAGGTGATAGAGCGTGGGGCTGGCCTGGTCACGTTGTTGATATTCTTGCGGTGTTAGCAACCCTATTCGGTCTCGCTACCTCATTGGGCTTAGGTGCACAGCAAGCAGCGAGCGGCATCAACCATGTATTTGGCATTGATGGCGGTATGGGGCTGCAAGTTGCCGTGATCTTAGTCGTGACACTGCTGGCGGTGGTTTCAGTGGTACGTGGTATTGATGGCGGCGTAAAAGTTATCAGTAACATCAACATGATCATCGCATTTGTATTGTTAATTTTTGTGGCTTTGGTTGGCTGGGCGATTACGCTTGGTTCTATTCCAACCACGCTAATGGCATATGTAGAGAACATTATCCCATTGAGTAACCCACACGGCCGTACCGATGAAGCTTGGCTACAAGGCTGGACGGTATTCTACTGGGCTTGGTGGATTTCATGGTCACCATTTGTTGGCATGTTCATCGCTCGTGTATCTCGTGGTCGTACAGTTCGTGAGTTCATCACTGCTGTGCTGTTGGTACCAACCGCTGTAACGATTCTTTGGATGTCTGTGTTTGGCGGTCTTGCGATTGACCAAGTGATTAATGAGATCGGTGTGCTGGGTGCGAACGGCTTACGTGAAGTTCCCCTTGCTATGTTCGAGATGTTTGAAGCGCTTCCGTTTAGCACAGCACTGTCTGTGATTGCGATTGTGTTGATCTTGGTGTTCTTTATCACCTCTTCTGATTCTGGTTCACTGGTTATCGATAGTATTACTGCTGGTGGTAAAGTCGATGCACCCGTTGTACAGCGTGTATTCTGGGCGTTGATGGAAGGTGCGATTGCGGCTGCTCTATTATGGGTCGGTGGTACTGAAGCGATTCAGGCTCTGCAAGCGGGGGCAATTTCCACCGCCTTGCCGTTTACCTTCATCTTGCTTGCTATGTGTGTAAGCTTGCTAATGGGAATGAGAACTGAACGCGGCTACCGCTAAACGGATTCTCAACCATTGATGCAATAAAAAAGAGGCGCTTTTGCGCCTCTTTTTATTTGCCCACTCAAAGCGAACGCTCAACGATTTTCTACCTTCTACCTTCTACCTTCTACCTTCTACCTTCTACCTTCTACCTTCTACCTTATAACCACACATCTTTGATCGGTGTGTCTGGTGAATAGTGATGCAGGATCTGAGCTTGTAAAAGCTCCGCTGTCGCCAATGCATCGGTTAAGGCGTGATGAGGCGGGTAGGCGGGTAAACCGTACCGACCGCGAGTCGTGCCAAGGCGGATCGATTGAGGCTTGGTGCCCTTCAAACGGTTGATAAAGCCGCTCGCTTGCTTTTCCTGTACCCACGCTTCTATTGCCATGGTATCCATGACTGGGAACACGATACCTTCGCCAATACGTTCTTTAAGCGCGCTGTCCATGAACTCTCGCTCAAGACGGCGATAGTGCACCACCACAATTTTTCCGGCGAGCGCGTCGAGTACCTCATCTAAGATCCGGCGTAAGTCTGGCGCATCGATGATATCGTTATGGGTAATACCGTGGATAACGACTGACTCTTCCTCAAGTGGTGCCGTTGGGTTGACTATCCAATGGCGGGCTTGGTTGCAATAAATACGGTTAAGCGTAAAAGGAACCAGTCCGATGCTGACAATGTCATCGGTATTGGCATCGAGGCCCGTTGTTTCGAAGTCTAGAGCGACAAAAGGTACTTTGGAGAGCGGAGTGCTCGGGTCAACAACGCCAGCTTGATAGAAGCTTTGTAAGCGCTCATCGGTGACCGACTGCGCTTTGTCTTGGTAAATCTTAGCCCAGTCCATGCCTTTTTTATTAAACAGTTTATCAAACATTACACGTCACCTTGTTATTTGAAGCTGTTAGCTTGATAGCGGAACTTTAGGAAGTTCTGCGCATTGCTGAGGATCTGGAATGCGTCTTTTAAGTTGCGGCGCTCGAAATCAGACAGATTATCCGGTTCGATATTGTTATCCGGTTCGATTTTCGACTCGACGTCAATGGCCTGATGGCGGATCCGCACGGTGGAGATAAACTCCATGGCGTCGCGTAAATCTTGCGCCCGACCTTGCGGCAAAATCCCGGCATCAATAATATCGTCTAAACGTTCAAATGAGTTCTGTGAACGGGAGCCGACCGCCAGCGCGTGTACCCGGATGAGATCGGCGAGAGGAGCGGTTCCTCGCCTTTTGAGGTTGATGGAGTTTTTGTGTTGGCCATCTTTTTCCATCACGAAGCTTTTGAAAAAGCCCAGTGGCGGGGTTCGATTAAGCGCATTACGTGCTAGGCAAGCTAAAAAGCGGTTGTTTTTGCGCGCGCGTCTGACGATGAAGCCATTGAGTTGCTCTGCCCACTTAATTCGGCCGTAGACGCCGTCTAAGTCAAAGAAAATTGAACTATTGAGTAGTGCTTTAGGGTTAGGGTTATCAATCCAATCGGCAAAGCACTCCTCCCATTCACGCCGGGTCATCCGCCATAATGGGTTGGTTGCCATGATATCGCCGGTACATAGGGTATAACCACACTGGTGGAGACCATCACAAACAAACTCGGCAAGCTCTTCGAAATACTGGCCATGTAGTTCGGCTTGGTAGTTCTCATCTAAGATAATGGCGTTATCTTGGTCGGTAACGATTAACTGCTCGTCTCGCGCCATTGAGCCCAGAGCCAAGAAGCAGTAGGGGACGGGCGGTGGACCGAGTTTCTCCTCTGCCAGTTCGATAATGCGCTGTTTAAAACTGCGCCCAATCACCGACATCGCACTGCCAACCATATGAGAGTTCGCGTCTTCATTGACTAGCCGGACAAAGCTGTCTTTGACTTGCTCTGATAGGGTTTTAAGTTCATCGACACTTTGCTGCTGGAAAATACTGCTAACCAGCAGCAGTGAGTTTTGTGATTCGTAGCGAACAATATCGGAGACTTCAATAATGCCGAGTGGCTGCTGATTTTTTAAAACGGGTAAGTGGTGAACGTTGTAGCGAAGCATGGTTAACATCGCTTCGTAGACATACGCGTTGTGATCAAGCGAAACCAACTCGGTTGTCATGACATCAGAGACAGGATCTTCTGGGGATAGGCCAGTGGCTAAAACGCGCGTACAAAGATCTCTATCGGTAATAATGCCGATGAGCGAATCATCGTCGTCCTCATTGGCGCTTTCAAAGTCCATAATAAGCAGTGACGAGACATTTTCTTCCGCCATTTTGACGGCTGCTTGTTGGATAGACTCAGAGCGCTCAATGGTGACGGGCTCGCGAGTGATTAAGGTGCGCACTTTGGACGTGGTCAGGTCGTTGGCATCACTGTTGTTCGAAACGGTTTGGCGTAATCGTGCCGCATCTTCGACCTCAACAAAGTCGGCGAAATTGTCGTATTCTTCGTAGAGCTTTTGAAAGGTGGCTTCGGGTATACAGTAAACGAGTGTGTCTTCGATGGCCTTTACTGGAAAACGAACTTTATTATTGGTTAACAGGCCCATTTGGCCAAATAAGTCGCCCACGTCAAGTCGGTTATAGAGTTCGCCTTTGCGCCTAAATACCTCAACCACACCGCTGCGAACCATAAATAGATCGTGGATTTGGTCGCCAAAATGAATAATGGGGGTGTCTTCTCGGTAGTAGGAGATTTCGATCTGTTGCGATACTTCTAACAGGGCTTCTTCTGGAAGCTCATCGAAAGGTGGGTATTGAGCTAAAAAGGCTTTAATTTCGAGTATTTCTGCTTGCATACGCGGGCTCTATGGCGGTGTTTCTCCCATCCTAACCAATGCGTGAAACAAATGAAACCACGAGACAAAATTTGTCTGGTGGTTTCACAAAGTTTATAAAGCAATACAGAAGCTTAAGCTATTATTGTTAACGACTCTTTATTCGTTCGTTGCGGCTATTAGCTCGGTCACCAATGAAAGCTATTGAGTGGACTTATTTCATAAACTGCTCGATCAGTCGCTGCATGGACTCTAAACGAACCACTAAATCACTGGTTCGTTGAACGGAAGTGCTTGAGGTCTCGCTCGTGGTATTTGCCAGTTGCTGAATGTTGGATACGTTCCGGTTCACTTCTTGAGTCACGCTTGCTTGTTGATTTACCGCGGTAGCAATTTGATGGCTACTATCGGTCACGTTTGCCAGCATATCTGTGATGTTGTTAAGTACAACGCCGGTGTCTTGCGCCCGTTGATTACATTCCGCCGATAGTTCTGTGCCGCGAGACATCACATCGACCGCTTCTTTGGCAGTGCTTTGCAAACGGGCAATCATTTGATGGATTTCTTCAGTCGAAGATTGCGTTTTAGAAGCCAAATTACGCACTTCATCGGCAACGACGGCAAATCCGCGTCCTGCTTCCCCTGCGCGAGCGGCTTCGATAGCGGCGTTGAGCGCCAATAAGTTGGTTTGCTCTGATACAGCGCCAATGACATCAAGAATTTGTTCTATTTTTTGGCTGTCTTCAGCAAGTTGATGAACGATCTCTTTGGAGTTTTCCAGCTCGTTTGCCAGGCCGTCGACCGCTGCTATGGTGGTTTCTATCATGGCCTTACCTTTTTGCGACTCAACATTCGCTTCGTCGGTAGACTGGGAGGCGGTGATCGCGCTATCGGAGACTTCTTGAATCGAGTGAGTGAGCTCTGTAATGGCGGTGGCCACTTGTTCGGTCTCTTGGCACTGTTGGTTGAGTTGCTGTTGAATTGTTTGGGTATTAGCAAACTCTTCTTCGGCTGAAATGAGCAGTTTACCGGTGGTATCTGCCGTTCTTGCCGCGACCGCGCGCAGCTGGGCTTTACGCATCATAAGGGCAAGTTCAATGCCTGAATAGTCATCGAAACAGCCGGTATACGGGTGCTCCATTAACGCGTTGTCGTATGACTCTTTGGCGAGCGCTTGAATTGCGTTGATCCGGCTTTGCTGTTTCATGCTCAAAGCGGAGACCAGCGCGATAAGTGCAGTGATCACAGAGAACAGCGCGACTTGATCTGAAAGGAAAATACCGCTCGCACTTACGCATGTCGCGAGTAAGGAAAGCATCAGCTGCCATTGGTTATAGCGACGGCGAAATGAATGCCAAAAGCTTGGCTTTTTCCCTTCGCGGATAGACTTGTATAAGGCTTCGGCACGGGCAACTTGTTCGTCACTTGGTTTTGAACGGACAGATTGGTGTTCTTCAATTTCGCCTTTGCTGTTCACGATAGGCGTAACAAATGCCGATACCCAATAATGATCGCCACCCGCGCAAGCATTTTTAACCAACCCCATCCAGCTTTTGCCTTGATTAAGGTATTGCCATAGCTGAGCGAAAGCGGGTTTTGGCATATCTTGATGTCGCACGACGTTATGTGGCGAGCCAATTAGATCGTCTTCTTGATATTCAGCCACATCACAAAATGCTTCGTTAGCTGAGGTAATAATGCTTTTCGGATCAGTAGTGGAAATTAAATTGTAGTCTTTAGGGTAGGATTTATTTGCCATATGGATCTCAATCAGCGCGTAAATAATTCGACGCGTTACTTCTTTAGAACTGTAATTTATCACAATATTAAAGTGTAAGTGTGACGAAGGTCAAATAAAGTTAATTATCAATAGTTTGTGGTTATGTTTGTGGTTTGCTTTATATGATATGAGAGTGCATCCATCTGACTTGCATAGAAATGTGACTTAGATTGGGTTTTTGCGGGCATAAAAAAAGCCAACACGATGGTTGGCTTCTTGATGGAATAGCGATTGTGGGGTACTTCCGCTTAATCTTATAGGACGGCAGCGATGCCTTTACATAGCGGGCCCATATTGTTCTTCGTCATGCCAGCAACGCTAATGCGGCCAGAGCCAACGATATAGATACCAAACTCATCTTTAAGGCGATTGACTTGCTCTTTACTTAGCCCAGAGAAAGAGAACATGCCATTTTGTCGCTCGATAAAGCTAAAGTCTGCCTCGACACCTTCTGCTTTCAGTGTAGTGACAAATAGCTCACGCATTTCTTGAATACGGTCACGCATCTCTTTGACTTCTTGCTCCCATTCTGCACGTAGGTCGGCGTGTTTTAGGATGTAAGTCACCACTGCAGAGCCATGCGCGGGTGGGTTGGAGTAAATAGAACGAATAATGCCTTTTACTTGAGAGAAGGCCGTTGTGGCGATCTCTTCAGTTTGTGCCACTAAGGTAAACGCACCAACACGCTCATTGTAAAGACCGAAGTTTTTAGAGAATGAGCTTGCAACTAAAATCTCTTTATTGTGCTTAGCGAAAGCACGAAGCCCGAGTGCGTCTTCTTCAACACCTTGTGCGAAACCTTGGTAAGCGAAGTCAAATAGCGGGATCAAACCTTTGTCTGCACAAAGGATGGCGAGTTCTTCCCACTCTTGAGCGGTTGGGTCGATACCCGTTGGGTTATGACAGCAGCCGTGCAGCAAAACAATGTCGCCGGCTTGAGCTTTGCTAAGGTCTGCGACCATTGCCGCGAAATCTTTGTCTTTTGTTTCGGCGTTATAGTAACCATATTGTGCGGTTTCAAGGCCAGCGGCAGAAAATACGCCATTGTGGTTAGCCCACGTTGGGTTACTGATCCAAATTTTGCGGCTGCTGAGTTGGCGTTTAATAAACTCACCAGCAACACGCAAGGCACCAGTTCCCCCAGGGGCTTGGGCGGTTTTTGCTCGTTTTGTCGATACGATGTCTGAATCTGCGCCAAATAGCAGTTTTTGTACGGCTAGGCCGTATTCTGCTGTGCCTTCAATAGTAAGGTAAGATTTGGTGGTTTCCGTTTCAAGTAAAGCAGCTTCTGCCTTTTTTACGGTAGCCAGAACAGGGGTTTCGCCTTGTTCATTCTTGTAAATACCTACACCTAGGTTAATTTTTTCAGCGCGCGTGTCTTTTTTAAACTCTTCTGTTAGACCAAGGATAGGGTCCGCAGGAGCGGCAATGACGGTTTCAAACATAATCGGCATCCATGTTGATTAATTGGGAATAGTAAAGGAGATAGGCTAGTTATACCTCCCCATAGAGCGGGATTCAACAGGAAATAGAGTTAATTTCTCACCTTAGCTAGGTTCAAGATGATTAAGGTCATAAAATCTTTGTCGTTTGGAGTGGTTTTTGTGGATAATTCGCGAGAAAAGTAGCGTTTTCAGCCAGCAGCTGATAAGGAGCAAGCCGGCTGAATCTGCATTATGAGGCCCTGTCAGGCAAATTGTATCCGATCGGATTTTGCTTGGTTGTCGTTGTGGTTCGCCATGTCTTGGTAGCGGCTAGCGATAGAAACGAATTGTGCTTCCGTTGCTAAAAAGGCATCGACGACTTGTGGGTCAAAATGTTGCCCTTTGCCCTCAATAATGATCGCTTTGGCTTTCTCGTGACTGAAGGCGGGCTTGTAGACGCGCTTGGAGATCAAGGCATCATAGACATCCGCCAGCGCCATTAAGCGACCCGATAGGGGGATTTGCTCACCTTGAAGGCCATTGGGGTAGCCGCTACCGTTCCACTTTTCGTGGTGCGAGAGCGAAATCTCTTTGGCAACTTGCAAAAACGAGCTGCTGCCTAGGTGTTGTTCAGCAATTGAAAGGGCGCTCGCGCCAATCGTAGGATGCTGTTTCATGATTTCGAACTCTTCTTCGGTTAGCTTGCCTGGTTTGAGTAGCACCGCGTCAGGAATGCCGACTTTTCCAACGTCATGCAGAGGGGCAGATTTGTATAATAAGTCGATATAATTCGGGGTGAGTTGCTGCTCAAATTTAGTCTGTTGTGCCATATGGCAGGCGAGGGCTTTGACATATTCTTGCGTTCGTATAATGTGCGCGCCGGTTTCGTTATCCCGTGATTCTGCTAAAGCCGCTAAACTGGTTATCGCCACATCTCGAGTCGTTTTCACCTCATCTTGACTCGACTGTAAAACATCTAGCATTTGGTTGGTGAGTACCGCCATTGAGCCGAGTTCGTTGTTTTCGAAAACAGGTAAGCGAGTATTGATATCACCTTTGGCAATTTCAAGTAACGAGCATTCTTGGCTCAGTAAGACTCGCTTCATTAGTTTCGTCCATAGCAGCATAATCGTAATGGCATAGCCGCCCAATATGGCAGCAATGTAGAGAAACTCTTTGATGACGCTAATTTTTCCGGTGCCATCTAAAACCAGTTGTGGATTATGCTCGAGCCAAAAAATGTCCTTCAGCGCGATGAGTAGCAGCATTAGGGTCAGCGTTGATAATAATAACACCACTAACGCTATCATTTGACGAACCAAGGATTGTCGTTCGCCCCGCAATTGGGTTGCCTGACTGGTTTGGTTTAATACATCAAACTGGGCGTTTTTGGCGTTGAGTTGCAAAATGGTTCCAGTAAAAAAACCAAATAAGGTCATCCCAAATAGCACTTTTAAGTTACTGTCGAGCGGGAAATCTGCGCCGAGGTTGTAATAGGCGGCAAGCGGTACACTGGCGATGAAGAAGGCCAGTGTATCCAGTTTGGCGAACTGAAGCGTTTGTACCCATTGACTGTTACTTAGTAAAAAGTGGCGGACGAACAACAGAAGAGCAAAGGTAATTGAGACATGCAGGGCAACCTCTTTGATGGTGAGGGTTTCGAGCATGGGGCATACTCGTCCACCATAAATTGCGAATAACGCCGCGGCAAGGAGGTACATTTTAACGGTTAATGACGCATCGTAGTTGCGTTTCATTGTTAGTCCCTTATTTTATTTACCATTCTCCACTTTCAATAACAGTGTAGCGAAAACTGAGTAAGTTGGAGAAGGTCGTATCAATTAGGCATATGGATAAAGACCGCGCATTCTAGCGCTTCATTTCAAAATAAGATACAAAATTGTTGCGAAACGGTTAATGAGTGAGCTAATAAGAAAGGTTTGAGTGATGAGTGATGGCGAGATCCCCTCCCGAGGCGCTCGGGAGGGAAGCTGGGTTATTTCTTCAGATTGATCTGTGACTCAATCGCATCGGTTTCAATGTCTGGGTTGTCGGCAAGTTTACCGGCCGCCCAGTTATTGATGTGCTTGAGGATCGCAGATACGGCGTGCTCTTTGGTTGGCTTTTCTTCCTGCTCTAGGTCTAGCTTTTGTTGCGGATGTGAGCCAGTAGCGTCTTCAGCAATGTGTAACCAATCAGGGTGCCAGTAGTATGGCTGACCTTGTGATGTACTCCAACTGTGTACACCATTAGATTCGCCTTTGTACTCCAGGTTGTCAGCATCAATTTTTTTCATCTTGTTTCTCTCATGTTTTGTTTTTATATGAGTTGTCTATCATGACCCGCGTTGATTAGCGGTGGGTCATAAGGACGCTATTTAATACTAGAATGGATTAATAGAGTGACCCTTATCAATCTATGCCTATAAATGTAACAAAGCAAGACATAATAAAAGTGAGCAAGATCTCAGAGTTAAGCTTGGTATGCTGCACGACTACTCAGTTTATATAATTAGTAATTACTTTATGAATGGCTAATAAATAAAAAGCCCAAATAGGATTATTTGGGCTTTGCTGCCATAGCGAATTGATTCGGGCTTAGTCTTTATCGTTTAAGTGTTTAACGATCGCATCTTTAGCGTGTTCTTCAGTTGCGACTTCGTCGTCATCAACTTCCAATGGCTGTTTTGGATACAAGCCAACGGCATCTTCTGCTACATGTACCCAATCAGGGTGCCAGTAATATGGCTGACCATCTGGTACATCCCAGCGGTGCACACCTTCATGTACTCCGTTATAGGATAGGTCTTCAATTTTGAAAACTTTCATAATTTCCTCCTTGTTTCGACCTTCCCATTGTAAGTATGGATCATAAAGCGCAATTTTGTTCGATTTATAAAAAAAGCCACCTCAAGGAGGTGGCTTATAATACAGTTCTTTTTAGCAAGCAGTAATGGCTGCTAATTAGAAGTTTGCGCTGCGTGGTGCGCGTGGGAATGGGATCACGTCACGGATGTTTGCCATGCCAGTTACGTAAGTCACCAAACGCTCAAACCCTAGACCGAAACCAGAGTGAGGGACGGTGCCGTAACGACGTAGGTCGCGGTACCATTCCATGTGCTCAGGATCGATGTCCATTTCTAGCATACGCTTGTCTAGTAGGTCTAAACGCTCTTCACGCTGAGAACCACCGATGATTTCACCAATACCCGGCGCAAGAACGTCCATTGCGGCTACCGTTTTGCCATCTTCGTTCATACGCATGTAGAACGCTTTGATGTCTTTCGGGTAGTT